>Ga0102587_1001083_pt1 | contig 22423 bp, 17 predicted proteins | sample AraplaF_Col_mTSA_FD_76853 | JGI IMG/M metagenome (GOLD analysis project Ga0102587, IMG submission 76853) | Arabidopsis root microbial communities from the University of North Carolina, USA - plate scrape MF_Col_mTSA (SPADES assembly) (version 2) | ecosystem: Host-associated > Plants > Roots >... | reverse complement strand
GTTCGCCAGGTTGTTGGACACCACGTCCATCTGGGTCTGCTGCGCTTCCATGCCAGTCTTGGCAATCCACAGTGATCGAATCATTTGCCTGCTCCAAAAACGGTTTTCCTATGCAGGCATTATCCGGGAGCAATGGTCAAGTCAAAGCCCCGATCTGGCCGGTTTTCCCCCGCCTATTCAAGCGTGTGGCAGGAATTGTTCAGCTCTGCTATTGTTTGCGATTTGCTAATTGTTGCCATAAAGCCAGAAATATGAGGACTGAACTCCTGTCCCAGGCGTATGCCGCCCTCGCCCAGTTCACAAGCGAAAGCCGGCTGTACGAGTTCACATTGGAAAAAGATGAGGATTACGGCTCAGGCGGGCTGCTGGTCGAAGCCTTCCTGGCCGACGATTGCCTGCAGGAAATCGCTGCCCGCGACGTCATCGCCCTATCGACCAGCGCTACCATCGAGCCTTCGAGCCTGCTGGGCCAGCGCGCCAGCTTGCAGGCCAGCCTGGCCGACGGCAGCCGCACCGCCTTCCATGGCTATATAAGTCATGTCGCCATGCTGGGCAGCGAAGGCGGCTTCGCCCGCTATCGCCTGCGCATGTCGTCCTGGCTGTGGCTTGCCACGCAGTCGCGCAACAGCCGCGTATGGCAGGAGAAGGGAGTGGCCGACATCGTCGACGAAGTGTTCTCCGGCTTCGCCCCCTATGCCAAATGGCAATGGAGCGACGATGCCCGCGCCCTGCTCGACTCGATTCCGGTGCGCAGCTACTGCTGCCAGTACCGCGAATCCGACTATGACTTCGTGCGCCGCCTGCTGACGGAAGAAGGCGTCGCCTGGCGCTTCGAAGACAGCGACGAGGAACAGACCCTGGTGCTGTTCGCCGACAGCAGCCAGCAATCGGCCACGCCGGAAGACGCCAGCAGTGCCGCCGGCCATGGCCTGCGGTATCACGCCGCCCGTGCGGGTGAAGAATTCGACACGATCCAGTCCCTGCAGACCATGCGTCAACTGGTCAGCGGCGCGGTGGCCGTGCTCAGTTATGACTACAAAGCCAAAGCCGCCGTCAGCGCCACTGTTCCCACGCGCGTGAACGACCTCGGCAAGAACGCCTACCAGCCGGAGAGCTACGATTACCCCGGCCAGTACTTCTACAGCGACAGCTCCGAAGCCGAACGCTACGCCACGCTGCACATGCAGCTGCACGAAGCGCGCAGCCAGCAATGCCAGGGCCGCTCCACCGTGCGTACGCTGCGCGCAGGCAGCCGCTTCACAATGACGCAAGGCGCCCTGCTCTCCAGCGACGACGGCGCAGACTATGTCGCCCTGCGCGTGCTGGGCGTCGGCGTCAACAACCTGCCAATCGCCGCCAAGCGCGGCCTGGCAGAACTGTTCGGCCCTATTCCCGAGCTGCTGGAAGCACTGGCGGAGCAAACGCGCGACCTGCCGGAAGACTTCAGCACCACGGTGGAAAAAGCATCCGCCAGCGGCTATGCCAACAGCTTTGCGGCCTTAGCGGCGAATGTCCCATGGCGCCCGGCGCACCATGGTGGCGAAGGCCGGCAGCACGCCAAGCCAACCGCACTCGGCTCCCAGAGCGCAATTGTGGTCGGCGAAGACGGCCAGGACATGCCCCAGGGTGGCAACGAAATCCACTGTGACCGTCTGGGCCGCGTGAGGATCCGCTTCCACTGGCAGGATTCCGCCGACGCCACATGCTGGGTGCGCGTCGCGCAACGCTCGGCTGGCGGCGGCATGGGCAGCCAGTTCCTGCCGCGCATCGGACAGGAAGTACTGGTGCAGTTCATCGAGAACGACATCGACCGCCCGATCATCGTCGGCGCCCTGTACAACGGCCAGGGCGAAAGCGGCATCGCGCCATCGCCTGGCGGCACCACCGCGCAGGAAACATCCGACCATTTCAGCCAGGCCCACGACCATGCCACCTCGGCGCAGGGCAACCTGGTCGGCGGCAATGGCCCGGTATGGCACGGCGCCGGCGGCGGCAGCGGCGCCCACCGCAACGCATCCGCGATGTGGGGTGTGCGCAGCAAGGAATTCGGCGGCAGCGGCTACAACCAGCTCATGTTCGACGACACCGACAACCAGGGCCGCGTGCAACTGCGCACCACCCAGGCAACCACGGAGCTGAACCTGGGCCACCTGGTCCACAACACCGACAACTACCGGGGCAGCCTGCGCGGACAAGGCGCGGAACTGCGCACCGATGCTTATGGCGCGGTGCGCGCCGGTGCGGGCCTGCTGGTCACCAGTTACAAGATTTCGCACGGCGCCTCGCAGCGCGAACCGGCGGGTGACAATACCGCAGGCATCGCGATGATGAAGCAGGCCGTCAAGCTGGGTGAGACCTTCAGCGATGTCGCGGTGAAGCATGGCACTGTAGGCCTCGCCTCCCACATGGGCGCACACAAAGCCAATGCCAGCACGCTCGATGAAAAGGAAGCGCCACTGCAATCGCTGCTGACTGCCGTCTCCGGCATGGTGGGCGACGCCAGCCTCGATGCCGCGCAAGCGGATGCCGGCGAGCGCAACTCCGGCGCTGGACCGGGCAAGTCGCCGCATAGCGCCGATCCGATCATTGCGATCACCGCCAAGGACGGCCTGTCAATGAGCGCCGCGCGCGACCTGCAAATGGCCGCAGGCGAAACCGCAACTGTGATGAGCGGCGCCGACACGCAGCTCGCAACCGGCGGCCAGATGCGCGTGCACACGCAGCAAGCAATCGGCATGTTGGGCGGCGCGGTCAAGCCCGGCGAGCAAGACATCGGCGTACAGGTCATCGCAGCGCACGATCCTATCGACGTGCAGGCACAGGCTGGAGCAATGTTGGTGCAGGCACGCGATGTGATCAACGTAAAAAGCTCCAACGCCCATATCGATTGGGCTGCCGCGAAGAAGATCAGTCTGTCCACCGTGGGTGGCGCAAACATCACTATTGATGGCGGCAACATCACATTGCAGTGTCCGGGCAAGATCGAAATCAAGGCAGGCAAAAAGTCCTTTATTGGCCCAGAAGGCCTGGAGTATTCGTTGCCCAAGTTACCGAAGTCTGCGACCAAGCCTGAATCTCTGAAGTTCGACTTGTTGTTGACGTCCTTGCCTGGCTCCATCGCAACACCTCTCAGCCAATGTAATTGGCAGATCGTACGGGCTGGCGGGCAAGCTCGCGACCGCGTAATTGTCCAAGGCTGCACAGACGATCAAGGCAAATTAAAAATGACACCTGCGCAAGAACTTCGGCTATCGGTTGCCGTAGCACGCTGGCCAAATGACCTGATGTTAATAGGGCCCGGCATGGCACGACCGTTTGAACTCTACAAACAGAGGGATGACTGGAGCCAAGGAGATAAGACCCTACATGCACTAGCGGCACTCGATTTTTCTGAAGTCCCGCGGATGCATATTTCAACCAAAACGAGCCAAAAGGAAATCGTTCGAGCGGGGCAAGGACTTGGCGAAAAAAGTACTTACGACTTCTTTAAGAAATTGAATACCTAAGCATGAACATGCCATTTACACCGGTCGAGCTCACCGACCAGAAACAAAATACAGTAGTTGGTCAAGCAGCGAGCCATGCTGAAACGCATCGGTTAGATCTCATGGACGAGACGGCTTTTGCCAACCTGAGATATGGAAATTCAGTTAAATGCTTTACAACCGGGATGGCTTACTACAACGATCTATACGATGCGATGAAGGGAGCGAAGAAACACATCTTCATTGCCGGGTGGCAGATCGATTGGGACGTTGAATTGAAACCTGGAGTGCGACTGATAGATCTTCTTAGAGAAAAAGTACTTAGCTCAGAGTCTTTCCGCGTATTCGTAATGCCGTGGATGTCGCCTAAAATTGGCCTGAATACGGGCGATCTGGCGACTATGCTCGCAATTTTCCAGTTGAATGCTGGGCGTAAGTCATTACAAGCGATTTGTTGCCCATCGGGGACCCAGTGCGACTTTACGGGGATTGAAAAGAGCATGTTCAGTCACCACCAAAAGTTGGTCGTTATAGATAATAAGATCGGTTATATAGGCGGTATTGACTTGGCATACGGCCGTCGTGATGACGAACGCTTTTCGCTTGATCCAGGAAAGCGGAAGTTTAAGGAGCGATACAACCCTGGTGTCCCCCCTATGCATCAAATTACCCCGAAAGATGGGCGCTGCCTGTCGGCAACGGACTTGTTGTGTACGACCTTTACATTCGCAAAATGGAATATTGGTGGCAACACCGAACCGGGTGCACTGAGCAAATTCTTTAGCAGCGCAATGGACAAAGCGGAATGGCTCTCTTTGAAGGCAGTTGAGTCAGTGAACGCAGCAGCAGCCGGCATAGAGAAAACTAAAGAAGCTGTCGCTGCCGAGGTTCGAGTTGCGGCAAAAGCGACCACTCATGCAGCATCTGCGTCGCTAGATGTGGCAGTTGCAGCGGCAAATTCAGTCAGCAGGCAATGCGCAGCAATGCAAGTCCCCGACTTCTACAATGGAGTCAAGCAATATAAAGTTGGCACTCAACCTACATCCACACTTCCGGATAGCCTCCGCCAATCCGAAAAAGACATGCGCGAAGGCTGGAACTCCGTTATCGATCAGATTCCGGAATTTTTGTCTCCACTTAGCAGGCTAAGGAAGGTGCGCTCGACACCTCACTCCTCTATTCCAGGCGCCCTCGAAAGACTGGAGCGCGATGCGCGGAATCGCGCGAACGTTATTATTGACGCCACAGCTGCATTAGCGGGGCAAGTTCAACGCGGAGCCGAGGCAACTCGTCTGGTTTGCGTCGAAATAGGACCGGCAATGGATGCTGGTGCAAAAAAGGCAAAAGTAGCGGTGCGTACTGCTGCCGCGAATGCCCAGCGAGAAATTGAGGAAGGTGTGAATGTCTTCCAGCGCGCCCTGATCGCTGAAGTGAATGAAATCCGTGCTCTTGTTAGCGAACACATAAGGGTAGCGGGTGTGATTCTTCGACTTGGTGTAACGGAAGGGACTAGCCTGATCAGCCAAGATTTCCTTGAGGACGCGATCGGAACCTATAATCGATTTTGCAAAAACGTTTACGCAGCTCAGCTCGCCGTTTCGTGGCTGGACGCGGAAGCGCACCCACTCCTCTTTAATCCTGAAACAAAGTCTGCAGTGGATTCAGTTCTCAGCGAAACTCAACCGCGCCAGCCCTGGCAAGACGTACACTGCCGCATAGAGGGTCCTGCCGTAGACGACATCGCCCTGAACTTCATTCGCCGATGGAACGCGAGTAATACCAGCTACTTAGCAGCCCCAAAAAAACAACTTAATCCACAGCGAGCAATCGAGGGGCTATTGGCCCCCGTTGGCACGGCCCTGCACGGAGCGTGGAGCGCATCAAAAAATTTAGCACTCCATAAACTCGCCCTGATCGGAAAGGAGTTTTATCCACAACCACGTAAGGCTTTGCTTGCTGGCGATCCCCGCAACGGGGTTGCCGTGCGAGTACTTCGAAGTGCGCCGGAAAAAATGTGCCGACAGGAATCGGAAGCAGAGAAAAAGAAGGGCGCAGCGGTAAAAGCACAGCATGAGATCCTCGACACAATGGTCAGTCTGATTAGGGGTGCCACAGACTTCATTTACATTGAAAATCAATTTTTCCAGACCGATTTTGAAGATCCTTCTTTCGACCCTTGGTCTGCTAGCGGGGCGGCGCGCAGATCCGCCCCGATGAAGCACATGATCTCATCGCTGGGTTCTGAACTGTCAACACGCATCACCAGTTCAGGGGGCGCACCACATAGGAAAACTCTGCCTAAGAACATTATTGGCAAGACTTTGGCCGAACGAATTGCCATGGCAATTCGTTGGGATCAGCCGTTCCATGTTTACCTTGTTTTGCCAGTGCACCCGGAGGGCAAGCTGTCTGATCTGGCCATTGCCGGTCAGATCCATTGGACGATGCAGAGCTTGGTGTTTGCGAGCGGTAGTTTGGTCAATCAGATCCGACGGGCAATTTTTGCCAAACGAAATTGCAAGAGACCGATGGATGATGGCATCTGGGCGTCAGCATGGGAAGCTGCCGGCCAAGAAGCGGGCAATGGATATGTTTACGACGAAGTAACCGACGAAGAGTGGGCGCAATATCTGACGCTCTTGAACCTTCGAAACTGTCAGCACGTAGGAGGCCGGCTCTGTACGGAACAAATTTACGTCCACAGCAAGCTAATGATTGTCGATGATCGCCACATAATCATGGGCAGCGCAAACATTAACGATCGCAGTTTAAGCGGGAGCCGAGATTCGGAAATTGCTGTGATGCTCCTAGACACTGCAGAGGCAAAGAGGAAGATCCGCGACCTTGAAACGACCGTGAATCCGCTCGCTCGAAATTTACGAATGGATCTGTGGAGAAAGCACCTGGCGCTAGCGGGCAACGGCAACGAAATTGTAGGAGCTGCGTCTTCGCTATCGACACTTATCGAGACCCCTGCCGCGCAAGCTACTATCAAGGCAATTCAGGAATTGGCTACGTCGAACGCGGAGTTGTATAGCCGTGCCTTTCCCTATGTCCCTTGGAGTAAATCCGAATCTTCGCGCGTAGGCGGAGAAGGCGCATCGCTCTGGCCACCATGCTCTAAGGGCGGCGAAAAGAGCGATGCTGCAAAAGTGGAAGCAGAAATGCCTTTTGATGAGAGATTTTGGACTTCGAACAGCAAAGAATCTGCGCCAAAAGGCATACGAGGATTTTTTACGGCTCTTCCAACCTACTGGACCAGCGGCGAGAATAACCAGCCAGGTAAGATGAGTACTGTGCTGCTCACACAAAGCACTCCTGTAAAGAATTCGGAAGTGGGAGAAAGAGATGTTGTCAATGGGTAGAAATTTAAGCGGTTACGGCATCACTGCCGCAGGCATTCAAATCCTCGTCTTGTCGCTGCTAGCCGGATGTAGCAAAGCAAATACCTTAGCTGAGAAACTCAGTAGTGAGAAGAAGAACTCCAGCGACTGGCAGGCTATGTGTTTGGGACATCTCTTGCTTGACACTCCTCCCCTTAAAGAGCTAGGCGCGACGCCCGTGCGATATGATTTCGTTTACCAGATCAAAGGGATCGGTGGCGAGGAAGGGACATGGGGAGAACTGCGATACGGCAAGTTGAAGGTCGCAGAATCTGTTCCGGGAAATAGCGACAGCTTGTTGAATGTACGGAACTCTGCCCGACATGAAGTAATCTCGCAAGAGAAGTACTTGAAACTTATTAGCGCAAAACAAGCGCAAATCCAAAGCTGGAGCAGGCGGGCTACAGAAGGATCCACCGATGAAAAGCAAGCGGCTAAGAGCGTCTTGTCCGACAAAAAGCGCGAGCTTGACGAACTGACCCACGCGTCCGTTGTCTCAGGGGGGGCTGATATCGATCCTCGCGATGGATTTGGAGTTCGGATCGGTTCCGACTTCATCGTCGGATTTCAAAGTGAGGAAGATAATCGGATCCGGATTTTCGAAGGACCCTTTACTACTTCAGTACCGGAAAGCCCTGAAGCAGCATCGGAAGAACTTCGTAAAATTAGGAGGAGTTATCAGCCGCGATCACCTTCCGTCATCCCGGCGTCATCTGGTTATTGCACCGCCTACGGCTTTTTTAGCGAGGAACAAGGGATCGGGCAACAGGCCAGTATCCGTATGCCATTCCAGCTAAAGGAATATCCAAATTTGCTTTTCTATTTCGATAGCTCCCCATCTGAAGACGAATTTCAACGCAATCCTCAAATAGTTCGGCAGCGTGGAAAGAATCGGAAGATGTTGGATAGTGATGACAGTAAGATCCGAAGCGAAACCGCCTCCGTACAAATTCTGGGAATGCCTGGGCGCATGTTATCGCAGGAATACGAACCAATGTGCATCACGAAGAATGACTGTCAGCCACCAGCACTTGCGTATGCCATCGAAGCCGAAGTCTCAGGGGTTCCCGGGCGGGCAGATCGTCCGCATTTGGTGCTTCACATGAGCGCGATCTTGTCGGATGAACACAAACTTAAGTTGCCCCCCCTTGAAAACACAGCAAGCGACAAGCTTGATTACCCCGCTTTACGTGGCCACGTCCCCCCCCCATATCACGTTGGTAAGGAAATCTTTCAAAAGGTTCTGAACTCCATCCGAATCCGGCCAGGAGCATTTGTCGCGAAGACGAGTGGAAATTCGCCAAAAGCTCAAGCTTTGAAAGACTAGGATCATCGATGATGTCCCTGAAGTCTTTCAGCAAGTGTACGAGCTGATGCGCCTGGTTCCGAGCCGTGCTCACTGTGCCACTTGCACGTTCTTCACAGTGCCATATTGACACTGGTGCAGCAAGACGGTGTGACTGCCCTGCAGTCCATTCGCCGCACCGGTGTCCTGTGGCATCGAGTACAGGATGCTGTTGAGCAGCATCATTGAGCGCGTTACTTTTGACGGCTTGGTCTACACCGGGCTCGCTCACATTTGGAATCGATAAGGGGGGTCCGTGCTTTACCAGCACATTGAAAATCCGGAGAGGACCAAGTACCTTTCACAGGTCCTTCGATTTGGCGCCACACTGCTAACCATGCTCTGTTGCAGATCTGTTGTAGCTGCAAGCGCAGAATGGAAAGAAGAGTGTGTCGGCCGCTCGATGTTTCAGCTTCCTCCCGATGTGGAAGTGGCGGGCCATGCTTACCGCGAGATTGCGAATGAAATGCAAGGCGGGAACGGCCTGTCCGAGCCCCAGTTCGCTGACGATCAAATCGCTGGGTGGAGCAGGTTCGGCTACACCGGCTTCTTTTTGATCTCGAATCCGCTAAGCGCGATCGAGATTAAAGACGTGCGCTCTAAATTCGTGAAGGCAAAGAGAGCGTTGAAAGCGCGGCTCGCGAACGGCAAGCCCAGTGCTGACGAGAAGATAGTTGACATCAGCATCGCGCATGGAAGCTTGGCATGGAGTTCTCAAAGCAATGTGAGGTTTCTCCTTCAACTGAACGATCACCTGATCTCGGGCCGATTCGGATACACAGACAAAACCAAAGCCGAGAACATTAAGCTCTTCAAGTCATTTGCAGAGAGGGTTGAGCCTCGCCCCATCTTTTCAATTCCTAACGAACCTGGCGTTTGCTTGCCTTACACGTTCATAAGGGACGATGGACGACATCTGAGGGATGTTACGGTGACCTACCGTAGCAGAGCATATCCGGACGTTTCGATCATCCTGCATGATTCGACGCCGGCCGAGTCACCTTCTTCGACGTCGAAGGCCAAGGCACAACCTCAATTCGTTCTGAACGAGTTCTGGTCCCAGTATGAACATAGCGAGACCGGCAGAAAAGTCAGCGCGGCGTGGTGGCCCCGTACGACGCAAGCCGTCGAAATTGATGGCCGTGAAGGGCTGTCAACATTCGTAAAGATCGTTCGAGTCGATGGCAGTATCGACTACGGTTATTCGGCACACGTTTCCGGGGAAACGGAAATGCCTGATTTGACTCTTCACGTAATTCGAGAGGCAAACAGCGTGCAGGCTGGCGGAACGAAGCCGACCCGGCAACAAGAACTTCTCGAATTAGCGCAGCGAATTGCTGCCACTATTCGAAGACGGTAATTGCTCGGGCCTGTGACATCATGAAGAATACAAAGAATGGAGCTGTAAGCTGCAATCATCAGGGCTGGACAGTGGAGCTACCCAGGTAATTTGGGTTGCCAAGCCACGGCGGGACTCACTCGACGTCGACACCTGGGCTGCCTGCAAAGGCTGCGGCCGCCCTACCCCATAGCCCTGGACGAAGTCGACACCCATCGCGCGGAAGCAGGCCAGCACAGCCTCGTCTTCGACGAATTCGACAATAGTTTGCCTGCCCATCACGTGCGCGATGTGGTTAATCGATTCGACCATGGTGCGTTCGGTCGGGCTGTGCAGGATGCCTTTGATGAAGCTACCGTCGTCGTCCAGCGAGCGTCGCAGCCTGGGCCAGGTTGGCCACTGCCACCATATCGACGCTCTGGGGCGCTGGTCAGCCGTCGTCGCATGGCAGCGGTGGGGCAAGATCATACTCAACAGACAATGAAAGGAAACGATTTTGAACTATCTACTTGTGCTTTGTGCTGGGCTTCTGATGGCATGCTCAACCCAGCCCAAGCGAGACGAATCGAAATACGGTGCCAGTGTGGGGATTGTTAACCATACCGAAAAGTATATCGACTCTGCCTCTGTGAACGGTGCTGGAGGGGCAAACATGGGTGCGTGGGGGGCTGGCGTAGGCGACGTTTGTTGCGCATCCGTTCCTAGAAAATGGTATCCAGGAATGAATGTTCTCGTCCGCTGGGATATGCCTGAGGGAAGCAAACATTTTTACAAGGAGAAGATGGTCGAAGTCGAGAGATATGACGAGCCTGGAACTATCTACTTGCATTTTTTCCCTGATGATCAGGTAAGAGTAGTTGTTTCCCAATATGCTGGCTGGAGTCCAATGCACCCGATCAAGGCTCCAGAGGAACCCGCCGCAAACCCAGTTCAGCCGCGATAAACATGACCCAAACCACCGTCGACGCAACGCCAATTAAAGCCCCATTTTAGGATCGACAGGTCTTTTGCTGATTGCCGATGAATCTCCTTTTGCATGAGGAACTCCTACACGGACACCATCCCTATCTCGGTACAGATTATTGTTTGTGCCATTAAAGAACATGGCAACATGGAGCAGCCAGAATTCATGACAAAGAAACTGATGCCACACCAGGTCGAAGGACTGAAACAGGTCTTATTCGGTAGACGCCAGCAGATTTACGATGATGGATCTATACACGACGTAGAAAAAGCGATCAGGCACTTGCAGAGACAATTAATCGGCTTCTTTGTGGAAGCCCCTTTGGATTGGGGAAAGGAGACCAAGATTAGATTCAACCCTACTGGAGACACCAGCGTTGATGTGGCGGCCGTAAAGATCAAGTCCCCTACAGGAAACAATCAAACCTCAGCATGATCAAACATCTTACAATCCTTGCTTTGTTCTTAGCACCGCACCTACCTGCGTTTGCAGCTTGCTTTAAGGCGGATCCAATTACATCTCCGTCAAAGGATCTCAAGACGGTGATTGATTATGATATTGAAGGTATGACGAGCCTCGGCGAGTCTCCAGTAGGAAAGACCAACTCTACGTATCCCCCTACGCTTACCGACGACCAGATAAAGCAGCTTGGGAATCGATCCATGCGTGACGGCGAATCGGGGAAGGTTTCTTACTACGAGCCATTGGCTAAGGGTGGGTGGAGACTTTGCCGCATTGATCTTTGGCTGCCAACATTAGATTTCGCTCCCGATCCAGTGCTGGTTGAAAAGACAAAGCAATACAGTACTGGTAATGAATTTGCCGAGAACCTGGTCAAACGGAATCGATATCTGGCGTACAGCACAATCTATGCCTACGACCCCAAGGGACGAATTGAGCGGATCGAACAGGCCGACTTTTCTGAGCGACCTAAACCAACTTTCCAAGCCCAGCATTGCCGCCGCTACGACGAAAGGGATAACGTTGTGCTATGGGTAAGCCCAAAGCACACTAACAAGTGCCCCGCCGGCGAACCATCGTTGCGCGATGAATGGCGCAAGTTCAAATACGCGATGTTTAAGGGCAAGCAGGTTCAGCTCTTATCGCGCTGGCACATCCCTAAAGGAGAGACCGAATGGAAAGAGGAGTGGGTCCCAATTCAGTTGGGCGCATATCCAGAGGCTGTGAGCGGAAATGCATATGTGGACTCGCGAAGAGGCGTTCGAGAAATCTTCGGATCCAACTACGGGAAACTAGATAATAACGCTGCAAACACTGTCGTCGATGGTTCCGGGCATTGGCGCGGTTCCAACTATTACTTCCCTAAACAGATCGTTCCGGCGTCAGTACTAGAAAACCCTGATGAACTGTACAAATATGAGCGGCGCCGCGTAACTAATCTCGATAGCCACACGCGCATGGCTGAGCTCTTCAAGCCAAACGAACATATCTCGCGCCACCGTTTTTACATGACCGAGGATTATGTCTTACGGCACGAACAGTTGAGCGCACAAGGGAAGGTCACCCGCATCATAACGGTCAACGATTGGAGGCAGCCTCGCCCAGGTCCTAATCCAGACATCAACGACAATCTCTTGAGTACTTCGGTGCGTGGACTCGCCGGCCACCGTATTTATCACCGCGTGTACGAGGTTTCTGCAAATGGACATCCCACTCTTGTCGCAGCAAGTTGGGCTAAGTCAAGGAGTCTATTCAAGAGCGGATCAAGCGCGGACAAAGACCTGGACTTTGGTACTCCGGATGGGAAGGCAAAGTGGCGAACCGCGGAAGAGTTTTACAAAGCTTTTGACTCAAGCATTGACGCGCGGCAGGTCTTTCCCGACTTTGACGACAAAGAACTTAGCGCGGAATAGAAATCGTCAAATGCTGTCATTTCGCTAGAGGCCAAGCTGACCAATGACGATAGATGTCGGCTCAACTTGGGCCGTGTTCCCTTTAGCTGTTGACACAGGGTTACTGCGAGCTGGCCTGGTGGCCGGCGCTTTGTTCATGCGAACCAGGCCTGCTGTCGAAGCATTCTGGATAGTGTCTATGGCCACAAGCCCGCTTACGCTCTTGGCAATAGAGCTATCCAGGTGATTTGGGTTACCAAGCCACTGCGGGACTCACACGAGGTCAACCACCTGGGCTGCCTGCAAAGGCTGCGGCCGCCCTACCCCATAGCCTTGGGCGAAGTCGACGCCCATCGCACGCAAGCAGGCGAGCACCGCATCGTCTTCCACGAATTCGGCAATGGTCTGCTTGCCCATCACGTGCGCGATCTGGTTGATCGATTCGACCATGGCGCGCTCCGTCGGGCTGTGCAGGATGCCTTTGATGAAGCTGCCGTCAATCTTCACGTAATCGACCGGCAAGTGCTTCAGGTAGGCGAAGGACGACATGCCGGCGCCGAAGTCGTCGAGCGCGAAGCGGGCGCCCTGCGCTTGCAGGTCCTGGATCAGGGTCGCGGCTTGGGCCAGGTTGGCCACGGCCACCGTTTCCGTGATTTCGAAACACACATCTTCCAGCGCCACACCAGTGATGCGCTGCTGCTCCAGCACGAATTCCAGCAAACCTTCGTCGCACACTGATGCGCCGGACAGGTTGATGGCCCAACTGGTGCCTGGCGGCTGCTGCGCCAGCGCTTCGAAGGCGTGGCGAATCACCCAGCGGTCGAGCAGCGGCATCAGGTCATAGCGTTCTGCGGCGGGGATGAAGGCCATCGGTGGCACCAGGCCGCCCTGCTCGTCCAGCATGCGCACCAGCACTTCGGCATGCGCGCGGCCGCCCCGCAGCGGCGCGATGGTTTGCAAGTGCAGGCAGAAGCGGTCGTTTTCCAGCGCGGCGCGGATGCGGGACACAGCTTCCATTTCGGTCTGCCGCACCGAGAGTTCGGCATCGTCGTCGCTGTACAGGTGGATGCGGTTGCGGCCCTTCTCTTTCGCCATGTAGCAGGCGGCGTCGGCGGCCTTCATCACTTCTTTCAGGCTGCTGCTGCGGCTATCGAGAAGCACCAGGCCGATGCTGACGCCGATGCGATAGCTGCGCACGCCCCAGGCGAAATGCAGGTCCACCACGGCCTTGCGTACTTTCTCCGCTACACGCAAGGCGTCCTCGTGGCTGCATTGTGTCAGCATGATGCCGAATTCGTCTCCGCCCAACCGGCCGACGATGTCACGTTCGCGCAGTGTCGATTGCAGGAGCTGGCTCACTTGCTTGATCAGTTCGTCGCCCGCCGCGTGGCCGCTGGTGTCGTTGACGATCTTGAAGCGGTCCAGGTCGAGGTAAAGCACGGCATGCTCACCGCCGCTGCCCTGGCGCAGGGCCGACAGCAATTCGCGCAGGCGGCGCTCGAATTCGCGCCGGTTCAGAATGTCGGTCAGTTCGTCGTGCGTGGCCTGGTAACTCAGTTGCGCGGCGTGGCGGCGCGCTTCGCTTGCGTCGTGCAGCACGATGACCTGGCCGATGGCAGTGCCATCCGGTGCGTGGATCGGTGCTACCGAACGGTCGACCGGCAGAAGGGAGCCGTCGGTTGCCAGCACATGCAAGGCACCGCCCTCGCCTTCCAGCCGGCACACTTCATCCAGCGGGCGCCCCAGCATATCGGCGCCGGTCATGCCCAGCATCTGTTCGGCATTACGGTTGCTGTAGCTGACGCGCTGCTCGCGGTCGGTTGTGATCACGGCGTCAGCGATCGAACCCAGGGTCACCTGCACCAGTTCTTTTTCGGCGAAGGATTCGGCTTCGCTCTGGCGCAGTTGCAGCAGCAGGCGCTCGCGACGGGCGAAGGAGCGGCGCAGGTAGCTGTTGCCGCTCCAGGCCAGCACAGCGGCGGCCAGCAGCATCACTGCCAGCAAGGCAGTCGAAACCTGGCGTGCGGCGTCGTTGATGGCGGCGGCAAAGCCGATGGCAAGTGGCGTCAGCCTGCGGTCGACTTCCTGGATTTCCAGCAGCACGGCTGGCGCGCGGCGGGCGGCAGGTTCCATGGTGTGCACGCGCTCACCCAGTTCGCGCAGGCGCAGCAGGTGCTGGTCGCTGTGTTCCCAGTAAGTGATGGCGCGCGCCATCAGGTAGATATCCTTGAAATTGCGGTACAGCCAGACCATGCCGCGCACATCTTCTTCGGCATTGCGGCCGCCAAGGAAGCCTTCTCGCACGACATCCCAGTCCATCTCGTCCTTGTCCATCTCGCGCCGCGCGCGCATATCAGACAGCGGCACTGCCAACTCGGACTGGAATTGGGCGTAATCCTGTTCGTCAGCCGTAACGAGGTAGCGCTGGAGCGAGGCGATGGCGGCCTTCTGGCCTTTGGACCAATGGCTTTCGCCGCCGACATAGGCGCGCAGCGTGGCGGCTATCGACAGGCTGAACACCGCCACCAGGGTGAGCGCTGCCACGGCCAGCACGAACGGCAGGACTACGGTGGCGTAACGTTCCTCGGGGCGAGCCATAAACTTGCACTGCTGGGATGAAAAATCCCATGATGAGGAATCCCGGCAATGCGCGCAATGGGGCAAGGGTCATCCGTTGCCCAATGGCAACAAGATTAATGCAATATTAATTCAACGCCAAGATTTGCGTGGCCTTGGCGGCATTGTTTTCGGCGTTTTTCAGCAGGCTCATCTGTGTTTCGAAAGAACGTGCCAAAGCGATCATATTGACCATGGCGTCGATCGGGTTGACGTTGCTGCCTTCCAGCGTGCCATCGGCCAGCCGCACATTCTGGTCGGGATCGGCTGGCAGGCCGCTTTGCTGGCGGAACAGTCCGTCATCGCCGCGCACCAGGCCTTTCACGTCGGGATTGACCAGCTTGATGCGGCCCAGCACATTCGATGGGCCGGGCTGGGTCTGGGTGGTGTCGATGGCGGAAACCGTGCCATCGGCGGCAATGGCCACCTGCGCGTCGGGCGGGATCGCGATTGGGCCGTTCTCGCCCACAAGGGTCAGGCCGGCTGCCGTTTGCAGCATGCCGTTTTCGCTGACCTTCAGGCTGCCGTTGCGGGTGTAGGCTTCGGAACCGTCGGTCGACTGCACGGCAATGAAGCCATCGCCGCGCAGGGCCACGTCCAGCGCCCGTCCCGTGGTCTGCATCGCGCCGGCACGGAAGTCCGAGCCGACCGTGTTGTCGACCACGAAGGTACGTGTCGGCAAACCTTCCGCCACCACGGGCACGGCACGGAAGGAGTCGAGCTGGGCGCGGAAGCCGGTCGTGGTTGCATTGGCCAGGTTGTTCGACGTGGTGGCCTGCTGCTCCAGGATATGGCGCGCGCCTGTGGCGGCGGTGTAGACAAGGCGGTCCATCGCTTGCTCGCTTTATCCGATTAACGCAGGTTGACCAGGGTTTGCAGCACCGAGTCCTGGGTCTTGATGGTCTGCGCATTGGCCTGGTAGACGCGTTGCGCGGTGATCATGTCGACCAGCTCCTTGGTCAGGTCCACGTTGGACGATTCGACCGAGGAGGAACGCAGTTGGCCCAGGTTGCCCTCGCCCGGCGTGCCGACCTGCGGTGCACCGGAAGCCGAGCTTTCGGCCCACACGTTGTTACCGAGCGGGATCAGGCCGTCCGGGCTGGCGAAGTTGGCCAGCACGAATTGCGCCAGTGGACGCGACTTGCCGTTGCTGTACTGGCCGATGATGGTGCCGCTGGCATCGGTCGAGAAGCGCTGCAGGCTGCCCGAGGAATAACCGTTCTGGGTCGATTCCTTTTCGCTGGTTGGCGAGCCGTATTGCGTGGTGCCGATGAAGTTGGTGGAAATGGTCATCGTCAGGTCGGCGCCGTTGTCCGGGAAGATCGGCAAGTCGATCGAGAACGGCAAGGTCTGCGGTGGCGTCAGCAGCGCCATGCGCGCCGCGCTCAACTGGCCATTGGTGTCGAATGCGAGGGTACCGACTTTGACGGCAGGGACCGTGATGGCCGCTGCCAGTTTCTGGTCAATGATGTCGGGCGTATTGCCCGGAACGGCGCCAACGTCGGTCGGCGGCGTGTACACCGCAGCCAGTTTCGCCAGTTGCGCTGCCGTGGCGCCCGCAGCAGTCGCGGCAGCGGTCATGGCCGCACCGGCAGCAGCGGAATAAGCTTGCTGGGCCGCCAGCATGCCGGCCGCATTGCCGGCTGCCGCTGCCGTGTTATAGGCGGCGCGCGCCGCCAACGAGGCCGGGTCGGTCAGCACGGCTTGCGCAATCGCCTTGGAGTCGACCTGCACGCCATCGCTGCCGGCATACACATCCCACACGCCGCTGCCTTTGTTCACGTAGAACACCGACATGGTGTGGGCATTGCCCAGGCTGTCGAACACGTCCATTACGGTCTGCTTGGTGTAGGTCAGCGGATCGCTGGCGTCGAACGGCACCTTGGTCGGCACTGGCGAAGTGGACGACAAGTTGATCTTGAAGTTCGCTTCGGTGGTCTCGACCGGGGTCAGGTCGGCTGTATCGATCTTGATCGGTACCGGCGCGCCGGCCAGGATCACACCCTGCTGGTTGGCCAGGTAGCCGGTGATGGCATTGCCCTGGGCGTTGGTGATGATGCCGTTCTTATCGAGCAGGAACTGGCCATTGCGCGAATACTGCACTTCGCCGCTTGGCGCCACGGTGCGGAAGAAGCCGCCGCCATTGATGGAAACGTCCAGCGGGTTGTTGGTCGTTTCGATATTGCCCTGCGTGAATTGCTGCGCGATGCGCGAAATGCTCACGCCGATACCTGGATTGTTGCCCGCCACGCCGTTGAGGGAGTTGGCATACAGGTCAGCGAACTGCGCCTGCGAACTTTTGAAGCCCACCGTGCTCGCGTTGGCGATGTTGTTGCCGATAACGTCGAGCGACTTGCCTGCGGCGTTCAGACCGCTGAGACCTTGTTGAAACATGGTATTTCCCCTATCAGGTTGGGCTTACAAAACTTGTTTGATATCGTCCATGGTCAGCTGACCGATGGCTGGAACATTGAGCTTGGTGCCGCCAGCGCCGGTGGAGACGCTGGCCACGGTGCCAAAGGTCAGCGCCTGCAGGCCTTCGGCTGCCTTGCCGCCCAACATGCCGCTGACGCTGACGGTATACATGCCGTCCGCCGCGGTGGTGCCGTCTTCCAGCTTGCCGTCCCAGCCCAGCGGCAGCACGCCCGCATCGACCGCCTGCAGCGTTTGCGTATGCACCACTTTGCCCGCGGCGTTCTTGATGTCGATCTGCAGCGTGTCGACTGCGTTCTTCAGCTCGACACCGAACAGGCCTTTGCCCGACACCAGTTGCAGGTTCTTGCCCGCCGCCAGCACGCCGTGATTGATCAGGTTGGTCGCCTGCAGCGAGGCCGAATTGGCGTAATCCTTCTTCAGCGATTCAATCGTCTCGTTCAGCTTGTTGATGCCGGTGACAGTCTGCAGTTGCGCGAGCTGGCTGGTAACTTGTGCATTGTCCAGTGGATTCAGCGGGTCCTGGTTCTTCAGCTGCGTGATCAGCAACGTCATGAACTTGTCCTGGTCCGCCGAGACGCTGGAGCTCGACGTGTTGTTGCCGCGCGTGTTGACCGCGTTGAGCAGGGCTTGCGACGGAGCGCCGCCGCCAGTGACTGGGGTGTTGGTGATGGCCATGATTACTGTCCGATCGTCAGGGTTTTCAGCAGCATGGTCTTGGCTGCATTCATGGTTTCCACATTGGTCTGGTAGGAGCGCGAGGCCGACAGCATGTTGACCATCTCATCGACCACGTTCACGTTCGGCATCGTCACATAGCCCTTTTCGTCCGCCAGCGGATGCTTGGGGTCGTAGACTTGCTTGAGCGGCGATGGGTCTTCCACCACCTTGCTCACTTTGACGGAGGTGGCGGCGCCGTTGGCGCTCGGCGTGGCTTCGAACACCACCTGCTTAGCGCGGTAGGCTTCGCCGCTGGCCGAGGTGGCGCTGTCGGCGTTGGCCAGGTTGGAAGCCACCACGTTCAGGCGCTGGGCCTGGGCGCTCATGGCTGAACCGGAGACATTGAAGATGCTGAACAAGGACATTACTGGCCTCCCTGGATCGCGGCCAGCAGGCCTTTGATCTGCGAATTAATAAAGGTCACGCCTGCTTCGTAGCGCAATGCATTGTCGGCAAAGTTGTTACGTTCGACATCCATGTCGACCGTGTTGCCGTCCACCGCGCCTTGCGCCGGGTGGCGGTACAGCAGCGGCGTGCCGTCGGGCAGCGTGCTGCCATCTTGCGGCGGGCGCGGGTAATGCTTGCTGGCCGTAGTATTCAGCGGCTGCGGCGTAGCCGCGCGCTGCATGGCTGCCTGCAGGTTGGCGGAAAAGTCGATGTCGCGCGCCTTGTAATTAGGCGTGTCGGCATTGGCAATGTTCGACGCCAGCACGGCCTGGCGCTTCTCGCGCAGGCTGAGGGCGGTTTCGTTGAACAGCAGGTAGTTGTCGAGTTTGCCTAACATGGCACTTCTCCGCTTGATGACAGGTTCGATGATACGGAGCAATGTGCTTGCTTGATCGGAAGAGAAAGGCGGGGTTTTTGCCCTTATTCGCAGCTTGCGGCTGTCGCGCGAGGGCTAAGATGGGCAGCATGAAACACATCCTCTTCATTGCAAGCCTGTTTGCCGCGAGCCTGGCGCAAGCCACCCCGGCCCGCATGGAGCCAACCGCCCTGCGCCAGGTGGCCGAGCAATTCCTGCAAGTCCAGACTGCCGGCCTGCCGGGCAAGGTTACGGTCAGCGTCGGTGCGGTCGATCCTCGCCTCAACCTGGCGCCCTGCCCTGCGCCGGAAGCCTTCCTGATGCCGGGTGCACGTGCCTGGGGCAAGACTACGGTGGGCGTGCGCTGTGTGGCGCCTTCGCCGTGGACGGTATATATTCAATCACAGGTATCGGTGTTGGGCAGCTATGTGGCCGCCGCCGTGCCGCTGGTGCAGGGCCAGGCCATCGAAGATGGGCAGTTGGCGATGATGCAAGGTGAACTGACCGCCCTGCCGCCCGGCATTGCCACCGACAAGGCGCAACTGGTCGGCAAGTCCAGCAGCATGTCGATTTCGGCCGGCACCCCGGTGCGGGTGGACATGGTGAAGGCCAGGCCGGTCATCCTGCAGGGCCAGCTGGTCAAGCTGGTGACAAAAGGGAATGGTTTCTCGGTTTCGGCCGAGGGCAAGGCTGCCGGTTCGGCAGCCGAGGGCCAGGTGGTGGCAGTCCGCACCGGCAATGGCCAGCAAATCAGCGGGATTGCCCGCTTGGGCGGACTGGTCGAAGTAGCTTTTTGAACAAGTTTCACGATGCCAGCTAAAGTTTGGCCGCAGGTTGCCGTAATAGACTCGTATGCCGGGGTAAAGTACTCCAACCAGACGAGGATAAAGCTGTGAAGATTAACGATACATTGAAGAACACGCCGGGCTTGCCAAGTTCGCCCGCGACGTCCGGGAACGCGCGCAGCGCGGACAAGGCCGCCGCCGCGACTTCCACCGCACCACAGGCAAGTACCGACAATGTGCGCCTGTCCCCGCAAGGGCAGGCAATGGCGGCCAGCGGGGCTGCAGCCAGCAATGCCGTGTTCGACACCAAAAAAGTCGAACGCATCAAGATGGCAATTGCTGACGGCCAGTTCCAGGTCAATTCGGAAAAAGTGGCAGACGGTTTGCTGGACACGGTCCGCGACCTGCTGCACGCACGTAAGCAACGCTAAGGAAACATGATGGCCGCTGTCTCCCCCAAACACAGCCTGCAGGCTGAGTTGAGCAAGATCACGGAATTGCTGGAAGTCCTGAAACAGGAACAGCAAGACCTGGTCGCGGCTGACATCGACCACCTGACCTCGCTGACTCCGCACAAGTCGGCCCTGGTCAATGAAATGGCCACCTTGGCCACCGCGCGCCACCGTGCCCTCGCCGAGGCCGGTTATCCGGCCATGGAGCTGGGCATGGAATCGTGGCTGGAAGCCCAGCATGACGATGCTGCCAATATCCTGTGGCAGCAACTGCTGGACCACACCCGCGCGGCAAAGGAACTGAACCGCCTGAACGGCGTTCTGATCAACAAGCACCTGGGCCACACCCAGGGCGCGCTGCAAGCCTTGCGCCCGCAGCAAACCACGGTCTACGGCCCGAGCGGCATGACCACGGGCGGCACTACCCGCCGCGGCTTTATCGCCGGCTGACCCCTTCCGAAACCGGCTCGCCGCCGGCACTTGCGAGACGTGTGACTTTTTATGCAACTTTCTGCATAATGGGCGCATGCGTACATTTCTCTCAGGAATTATTCTGGCGGCTACGACCGCCCAAGCCGGTGCAGCCGCCGTTCATTCCGCCCTTGGCGAGGAACAGTTTGGGTTGCATTCCTCCGACAACTTCCGCCTGACTAATGGCCGCTGCAATGACTGCGGCCAGAAGCAAGCCTTGTGGTATTTCCAGGACGAGCTGATCGCCCTGCCGGCAACCAACGCCAAGGATGCGCCTGGCCTGGTGTGGCTCGGTTCGCCACAACTGGTGCCACAGGCGCGTTTCGACGGCAAAACCCTGCAAACGGCGGATGGCAACACCCTCAATTTCCGCCTGGCGCCGAAGATTGCCACCAACCGCTCTTATTTCAACGCCAGCTCGGAAGCCTTCTTCCGCGAGCGCGAGGTCCGCGTACGCGGCCAATGGGATGAGGCGGGCCAGCAATTTGTGGCACGCACGATCTGGCCACGCGACTATGTGATCGATGCCGGCAAGCTGCCGGTGCAGCCGCTGTCCGGCGGCGACAACCTGCAAGGCTTCGTACGCCATGCCGAGGGCGGAGCGCGCGGCGAATACGCGGTGCGCAAGGTATGGCAGCGGCCGGGGGCGGCGCCATCCGACTTGTCCGGCAAGCCGGTGCTGGCGATGATGCTGAGCGGCGCCCAGGGCGACGACGACGAGGCGTATGGCGGCCATTTCGCCATCGCGACCGGGCGCCTTGGCCCGCAGGGTGAATGGTCGGACTGGCTGGTGAATAATTTCTACGGCCTGGATTCGACCAGCGAGAAAGGCATCATTGCCTCAGCGCTGCCAATGGACAACTACCTGATGGACTTGAACAGCGGCCAGCAGTATTACCGGCCGTCGTACATGCTGGTGGCGGTGCTGAAGGACTCGCGCACGGCGCAGGCATACCAGACCAATGTGAACCAGGTGTTCCGCGAGTTTTATGCCCACCATTTCAGCTACCAGCATGCGGCTGCCAACTGCACCGGGATCAATGTCGACGTGCTGCGCAAGCTGGGCTGGCAATGGCCTCTGCAGGGACCGACCAATCGCCTGAAAGCCTTTGGCGCTTTTGCCTATATGGCGGCGAAGGATATGAGCATTGCCAGCGGACAGAAGGCGTTCAGCTATTTCACCGAGGAGCAGACGCGCTTGCACCCGGCGGTGGCGTTCGATGCGCTGGGCAAGGACTTGCTGGATATGCTGGGCGGCCAGGCTGGGCGGCAGTTGAGCGGGTTTGAGCAGCAGCTGCAGTCGGACGTCGAGGCTGTGATGCTGGTGCGGATTCCACAGGTTCCTTCCAGCCGCGCGTTCGGCTCGGCTCCGGCATATTCGATCGATGAATTCATGGCGCGCGCGCCGGAGGATCGCAGCAAGTGGCAGGTGGTGCCGGTGGAGCCGCGGCCGTTTCCTGAGGAATTGATGGACGAGCAGGCCAAGAAGAATTTGCAGAAGTCGGCCTGGCCGATGGCAGCGCTGGTGCTGCTGGTTGCGGCGATCGGGACTGCGTGGCATTGGCGGCGCAGACAACGGCTGCGCGAGCAGGTGCCGCATCCAGAGCGGCTGCGCGCGTAAAACCGGCAAACCGGGGTACGACCCGCAGGTGTGTAGCCGGGAGACATAGGTAACACTTGTCGGGAGACATGGGTAACACTCTTAAGATAATTGCTTCGCAACGTTCAGGAGCGAGCAATGCCTTGGAAGGAGTGCACTACCATGTCATCCCGAC
>Ga0102587_1001082_pt1 | contig 22445 bp, 9 predicted proteins | sample AraplaF_Col_mTSA_FD_76853 | JGI IMG/M metagenome (GOLD analysis project Ga0102587, IMG submission 76853) | Arabidopsis root microbial communities from the University of North Carolina, USA - plate scrape MF_Col_mTSA (SPADES assembly) (version 2) | ecosystem: Host-associated > Plants > Roots >... | reverse complement strand
CGCGCAAACTCTGCGCTGGCGTGGCCATGGCCGTCCTGGCCGGGCATGTCTGGGCCCAACCCGCGCCGCTCAGCAGCGCAGACCAGGAACAGCGCCGTGCCCAGGAGCGTGAGCGCTTGCTGCGCGAACAGCAGGAGAGGGCGCCCGATGTGCGCCTTCCCCCCGCACCGCAAGCCGAGGTTGACAGGCTGCCGTCCGCCGAGTCGCCCTGCCTGCCGATCCGCGAACTGAAATTGCGAACCGTGTCAGGCGAGCCGGCCGCGTTGGCTTTGCAATTCGCCTGGACACTGGATGCGGCGGCAGGCCCGGATGCCAACGATCCGCCGCTGGGCCGCTGCCTGGGCACCCAGGGCATCGCCATTGTGATGAAGCGCCTGCAGAACGCCGTCATTGCCCGCGGTTATGTGACCACCCGCATCCTGGCCGAACCGCAAGACCTGAACACCGGCGTGCTCACGCTCACGCTGGTTCCGGGCCGCATACGCGCCATCCGGTTTTCCGAAGGCAGCGACGCGCGCGGCAACGCCTGGACGGCCATGCCGGTCCAATCGGGCGAGCTGCTTAATTTGCGCGACATCGAGCAGGCCCTGGAGAACTTCAAGCGCGTGCCCACGGCCGAGGCCGATATCCAGATCGAGGAAGCCAAAGGCGGCGACGCCAAACCCGGCCAGAGCGACCTGGTGATCAGCTACCGCCAGGGCATTCCCTTGCGCGTCTCGGTGTTCGCCGACGACAGCGGATCCAAAGCCACCGGCAAATACCAGGGCGGCATCACGCTGTCTTACGACAACTGGTGGACGCTCAACGACCTGTTTTATGTCTCGCTCAACACCGACCTGGGCGGCGGCGAGCCCGGCAGCCGCGGCACACGCGGCAGCACCGTGCATTACTCGCTGCCCCTGGGCTACTGGACGCTGGCCGCCACCGTCAGCGACAACCGCTACTTCCAGAGCGTGGCCGGCGCCACCCAGGACTATGTCTACCGCGGCACCAGCAGCAATGCCGAGATCAAGCTCTCGCGCCTGGTCTACCGCGACGCCAGCCGCAAAAGCACCGTCAGCCTCAAGGCCTTCCAGCGCCGCTCCAACAACTTCATCGATGACACCGAGGTCGAGGTGCAGCGCCGCGTGGTCGGCGGCTGGGAGTTCGGCATCGGCCACAAGGAGTTCATAGGCCAGGCCACACTGGAAGGCAACCTCGCCTACAAGCGCGGCACCGGCGCTTTCGGCTCGCTGCCCGCGCCCGAGGAAGCCTTTGGTGAAGGCACTTCGCGTTTTGCGGTCATCAACGCCGATGCCAACCTGCAGCTGCCCTTCAAGCTGGCCGGCATAGGCCTGCGCTACAGCGCCGCCTGGCGCCTGCAGCACAACCGCACGCCGCTGACGCCGCAAGACCGCTTCTCCATCGCCGGGCGCTACACCGTGCGCGGCTTTGACGGCGAATCCTCGCTGAGCGCCGAGCGCGGCTGGCTGCTGCGCAATGAACTCAGCACCTTGCTGGGCGAGACCGGCCAGGAGCTCTACATCGGCCTGGACCATGGCGAAGTTGGCGGCCCCAGCAGCGAGCTGCTGGTCGGCAAGCGCCTGACGGGCGCCGTCATCGGCGTGCGCGGCAGCTTCAAAAAACTGCAGTACGACATCTTTATCGCCGCGCCCGTCAAAAAGCCTGAACTTTTCCGCACCGCCGGCAGCACTTTGGGCGTGAGCCTGAGCGCCTCCTTCTAGCCAAATTCCAGATCGCCAGCAGCCATCTTTTTTTCAGCAAGGACCTTCTTCATGAACTTTCGCATTCGTTCCGCCAGCCTGCTTCTGGCCATCGCCGTACTGAGCCAGCCCGCAGCAGCAGGCCTCTTCGGCCCTTCGACAGAGCTCCTCAAGGGCGATGCGCTTGCCGCAAAGCTCAAGACCCAGCAGGTAGTCCTCTCCGCCGGCGGCGGCGTGCTGGATGTCCGGACAAAAGGCGCGGCCGTGGGCTCGTTTCTGGTCGGGTTCATTGTCAGCAGCGCATTGGCGTCTGGGGGCGGCACGACCGGGAACGCACAACAAATGCAGAAAAACATGCAAGCCAACATGCAAATTGCCACCACCTTCAACCAGAACCTGCAAGTGGCCATGACGCAGGTTGCCTCGGACCAGGCGGCCAAGCCCAAGATCCAAATCGCCAAGGAAGGCCCCGTCATTGCCGTCAGCCAGCAGCTCATGGGCAGTCTGCTCCAGGATCCGGCGATCAAGATGTCTTTGGCCTCCGACGCTCAGCCGGCCGCACCGGCGGACTTGCAACTGCGTGTTTCTCAACCTGAATGGAAGCTTGACTTTTCGATGGCGTCCAGCGAGTACACCTTGCGCTACCAGGTCGATGCATCGCTCTACCAGAAGGAAAGCGACACCGTCTTCTTCAAGGAGAGCTGCAAGGGCGAAGCGTCAAAGAAGCTGGTTCTCGAAGATTGGGAACGTGACGACTTCTCGGAAGTGGCGCTCGCTGCGGGCGATATCGCAAGCCGTTGTGGGGCTGTGCTGACCGCTGCGCTGGGACTGCGCCCGGTGGCCGCCGCGCTGCAACCCCCGTCAGCCCAGGCGGGCACGGCCGTTGAAAGCCCCGCGCCCGCGCTGCTCGTGCCCGCCACCGTGACGGGCCAGGCGGACGCGCCCGCCTCGACCGCCGTGCCGGCGCAGAAATAACCGGGCTTGCAGCCCACACCGTTGTAGCCGCTCGCCCTCTCACGCCTCGTTTCGGAAACCGTACCCATGAACAAGCACCTGCACCGCATCGTCTTCAACGCCAAACGCGGCCAACGCATGGTGGTGGCTGAAACGGCCAGTGCGCAAGGCAAGGCCGCCAGCGGCAACACCGCCGGTGTGACGGCGCAACTGGGCCCGCAAGCGAGCCTGCACCCGCTGCGCTTTGCCGTGCTGGCCGCGCTGGGCATGGTCCTGTGTTGGCAGCCAGGCCTGCACGCACAAATCGTCGCGGCCCCTGGCGCGCCCGCCAGCCAGCGTCCCACGGTGCTGCAAACCGCCAACGGCCTGCCGCAGGTCAATATCCAGACGCCTTCGGCCGCCGGCGTGAGCCGCAACACCTACCAGCAGTTCGACGTCCAGCCAAACGGCGCCATCCTCAACAACAGCCGCACCAATGTGCAAACCCAGCTGGGTGGTTTTGTCAGTGCCAACCCCTGGCTGGCCACCGGCCCGGCGCGCGTCATCCTCAATGAGGTGAACTCCGGCAACCCCAGCCAGCTGCGCGGTTATGTCGAGGTCGCCGGCCAGCGCGCCGAAGTCATCATCGCCAACCCGGCCGGCATCAACGTCAACGGCGGCGGTTTCCTCAACGCCAACCGCGTCACGCTGACCACCGGCACGCCGGTGCTGAACGGCGGCGCGCTCGAAGGCTTTCGTGTGCAGGGCGGCAGTGTCAGCGTGGGCGGCGCGGGCCTGGACACCTCGACGGCCGACTACACCGCCATCCTGGCGCGCGCCGTGCAGTTCAATGCCGGCGTCTGGGCCAGGGAGCTGCGCGTGGCCACGGGCGCCAACGACATCGACGCGGCCCAGCACAACGCCACGCCCATCGCCGGCACGGGCGCCGCACCCAGCTATGCCGTCGACGTGGCCCAGCTGGGCGGCATGTATGCCGGCAAGATTTACCTGATAGGCACGGAAACCGGCCTGGGTGTGCGCAACGCGGGTGTCATAGGCGCCAGCGGTGGCGACCTGGTGCTGCAGGCCAATGGCTGGCTCACCAACACCGGCAGCATCCAGGCTGCGGGGCATGTGCAGCTCACCACAACCGGCGCCATCACCAACAGCGGCGCCGGCGCGGTCATCAGCGCCCAGGGCAACAGCAGCATCACCACGGGCGCCGGCCTCGCCAACGAAGCAGGTGCCATGATCGTGGCCACCGGCACCCTGGCCATCAACGCCGCAGGCGCGCTGCAAAATACGCAGGCCACGGTGGCGGGCAACGGCGCGGTTGCCGTCAACGCCGCCAGCCTGTCGAATGCGTCCGGCACCATCGCCTCGGTGGGCGGCGACCTTGCCGTCACGACCCCAGGCGCCACCAGCAACACCGTGGCCGGCGGCGCCGCGCAGGGCGGGCGGCTGAGTGCGGGCGGCAATGTCACCTTGAGCAACACGGGCCTGGTCAACACCGGCAGCAGCCTCACCGGCACAGCCATCACCGTTGACACCCACCTGCAGGCTTTCAACAATACCGGCGGCACCGTTTCCGCCAGCGGCGTCACCAGCCTCAACAGCGGCGCGCTGACCAACACCGCCGGCCTGATTCAATCCACCGGCGCTTTGACGCTGGATACCCACGGCCAGACGCTGACCAACACAAACGCCGCGGGCCACAGCAGCGGCGCGGGCGGCATCACGTCCCAGGGTACGGTGAACCTGGTGACCGGAGATGTGAACAATGCCGCCGGCTCCATCGGCGCGAAAGGTGCGTTGACCGTCAGCGCGGCCAACGTCGGCAACGCAGGCGGGCAAATTGTCAGCGAATCCACCGCGGGCTTGACCACCACCGGTTTCAACAACAGCGGTGGCCAGTTGCAGGCCGCGGGCAATGTCTCTGTGGCCGCAGGGCCGGGCGCCATCACCAACACCGGCGGCCTGGTCCGCAGCGACGAAAGCGTCACCTTGGCCGCTGCCAGCGTGGTCAACAGCAACACCTCCGGCGCCAACCAGGGCCTGGAGGGCAAGAACATCGCCATCACGGCCGCCACGGTCGCCAACGATTCGGGCGCGATACGCAGCAGCGTCAACGCCACGCTCACCAGCTCCGGCAGCATCAACAACAACGCCGGCCTGATCAGCGCGGGCAACACCGCCACATTGCAGGATACCGCCGCCACCAAGACGCTGGCCGTCACCAATGCGGGCGGCACCGTCATTGCCGGCCTCTCGCTGGCGGCCACCGCGGCCAGCCTGGGCGGCAACGGAAGTCTGTTGTCGCAGCAGGATGTGTCCCTCACGCTGACCAGCGACTTCAACAACACGGGTGAGGTCATCGCCAACCGGGACGTTACGCTTTCGACGACCGGCGACCTCAGCAACAGCGGCAAACTGCAGGCCGGGCGCAACCTGGCTGCCTCGGCTGCCAACGTGATCAATGCCGCCACCGGCGTCATCAGCGGCGTCAATACCACGGTGAGCGCCGCCAACACGCTGACCAATCGCGGCCTGATCGACGGGCAGGAAACCCGCATCAATGCCGCCACGCTCACCAACATCGGTACCGGCCGTATCTACGGCGACCATGTTGCCATTGCCGCCACGACCGTCAACAACAGCACCGAAACAGTGGGTGGCACACGCGCCGACGCCGTCATCGCCGCCCGCAACCGGCTCGACATCGGCGCGCAGACCCTGAACAACGGCGAAGGCGCATTGATCTTCAGCGGCGGAACGGCGGCCGATGCGCTGACCATAGGCGGCAGCCTGGACGCCGGCGGCCGTGCCACCGGCCAGGCCGGCGCCGTCAACAACAGCGGCGGCACCATCGAGTCGCTGGGCGGCCTGGCCATCACCGCCGGCCAGATCAACAATACCAATCCCAACTTCGCCTACACCCTGCAGGCGGGCGGCGGCGGCGGCGGCAGCGGCAGGGAGTACATCACGGCGCAAGGCAATTACGCGCCGAACGATGTGGGTTGGGTGGTCAGTGCCGAGACTTACCGGGCAGGTCCCATTGGCGGCTATGCCTACTGGGACGTCGCGGGCCTGCAGCAGATTTACGGCGGCCCCGGGCGCTGGGCGTCGGAAGACGGCATACCGCCTTACACCGGCCATCTCAATGTTGACGGCAAGGGCCGCCTGCTTCTGAAGGGCGCCCCTTACTCGGATCCCAAATACGCGCCCTACTTCCTCGGCCCCAACGCCTACGTTCAAGCGCATTACCTGCTGACAGGTGCCCGGGACGGCCTGGTGTCAACGCCTGTCGCGGCGTTTTTCGGCTACGACGCCAGCAGCCCGGTGTGGGATGTTTTTGGAGTTGCCCGGCCGCAGACCACGTCTGATGTGGACCCCGCCCCATGGATCGCGCTGCAGGCGCAGATCGATGCGATGCGCATGACCGTCGTTGCCAACGCCGTCGCCGTCGAGGGCTTTCGCGACTACACTTCGTCGCCGCAAACGCCCGTCGTCACCCAAAGCACGCCGGGAAAAATCCTCAGCGCCGGCGCCATGACGCTGCATGCGGCGACCGCTCTCGTGAACGACCAGAGCCAGATCATCGCCGGCGGCGCCCTCAACATCACCGGCCAGGCCGTCGACAACCGCGGCCGCACCGTCAGCGTGAACGCCCAGCGCAACGGCACTGCCTATTTCTGGAGCAACTACAACGAAGGCTGCGGCGGCTGGGACGGTTGCGACTACAACTACAACGCCTACCGTGACTCAGCCTATGTGCAGGACGTGCCGCAAACCGTCACGCTCAATGCCTTCCAAAGCCGCAGCTTCACCGCCCCCGGCGGCACCGGTACGCAGGTGGCTGCCGCAGCCGGCGCCAGCATCGGCAGCGGCCCCAGCGCGCCTGGCGCGCTCAGCGCGGCCGGCGTGCGCACCGTGCCCGTCAACCTCAGCGTCCCCAGCACCAGCCTGTTTCGCCTCAACCCCAATCCGGCCGGCGGCTTCCTGATTGAGACCGACCCGCGCTTTGCCAACTACCGCAACTGGCTGGGCAGCGACTACATGCTGGGCCAGCTCGCGCTGGACCCCGCCGTCACGCAAAAGCGCCTGGGCGATGGTTTTTATGAGCAGCGCCTCATCAACGAACAAGTGGCCCAACTGACCGGCCAGCGCTTCCTGGGCAACTACACCAGCGACGAAGCCCAGTACAAAGCCCTGATGGACGCCGGCATCGCCTACGCCCGGCAATACCAGCTGCGCCCCGGCATCGCCCTGAGCGCCATCCAGATGGCCCAGCTCACCAGCGACATCGTCTGGCTGGTCGAGCAGGAGGTCACGCTGGCCGATGGCAGCAAAACCCGCGCCCTGGTGCCCCAGGTCTATGTGCAGGTCAAGGACGGCGACCTCGCACCCACAGGCGCCCTGCTGGCCGGCAAGAGCGTCAACATCAACCTGGCCGGCGACATGGGCAACACCGGCACCGTGGCCGGCCGCACAGTGGTCAACCTCACGGCCGAGAACGTGCAGAACCTGGGCGGGCGCATCACCGGTGATGCGCTCAGCGTGGCCGCCCGCAATGATTTGAACAACATCGGCGGGCAAATCATTGCCGCCAGCAGCCTCAATGCCAGCGCCGGGCGGGACCTGAATGTGGTCACCACCACCAGCAGCGCCAGCAACCAGACCGGCGGCACCAGTTCCAACAGTTTCAGCCTGACGGGGATAGACCGTGTGGCGGGCCTTTATGTCAGCAACCCGGGCGGCACCCTGCTGGCCAGTGCCGGGCGCGACGCCAACATCATCGCGGGCGTCATCTCCAACAGCGGCGCCAACGGCAGCACCGTGATCAGCGCCGGCAACAGCATCAACCTGGGCACCGTCGCCACGGCCAGCAGCAGCCTGCAGTCGCGCGGTGAAGACCACTTCCTGCGCGACAGCCAGACCGCCGACGTGGGCAGCCAGCTGCAGACCGCCGGCAGCCTGAGCCTGATTGCCGGCAAGGACCTCAACGCCAAAGCCGCCAACGTGCAGGCCGGCGGCGACCTGACCGCCAGCGCGGGCAACAACGTCAATATCACCGAAGGCCGGAAGACCAACAGCTTCGGCTTTGCGTTGACCACCGCCGAAAGCGACCTCTTCAGCTCCAGCAGCACCACGGAGCGCCGCAGCAGCGAGCAGGACAAGGCCGTGGGCTCCAGCCTGGGCGGTAAAACGGTCACCATCGTCAGCGGCAAAGACATCAACGTCAAAGGCTCCAGCATCATCAGCGACGCCGGCACCACGCTGGCCGCCGGCAACAACCTGAGCATTGAAGCCGCGCAGAACACCAGCAGCTCCACCTCCTTCTACGAAAAGAAAGAGTCCGGCCTGCTCGATGGCGAAGGTGCCGGCATTACCGTCGGCACGCGCGAACAATCCACCGACCAGAAAAACCGCGGCACCACCGCCGCCGCCAGCACCGTGGGCAGCATTGCCGGCAATGTCACCCTGGTGGCCAACGAGGCTTACAAACAGGTCGGCAGCGACGTGATGGCCCCGGGCGGCGACGTCACCATCGTCGCCAAAAAGGTTGACATCGTCGAAGCCCGCGAGACCAGCCGCAGCGAGACCGAGCAGAAGTTCAAGCAGACCGGCCTGACGCTGGAAATCACCTCGCCCGTCATCAGCGCGATGCAAACCATCGACAAGATGAGCGACGCGGCCGGCGATACCAAAGACAGCCGTATGCAAGGCCTGGCAGTCGCCAACGCGGCCTTCGCCGCCAAAAACGCCTACAACGCCGTCCAGGCCGGGCAACTCCCCAAGCCGACCGGCGGCAACAACCCCAGCGCCAACACCGATGCAGAGCCCAGTGCCGCAGACAAAGCCGGCGGCATCAACATCGCCATCAGCCTAGGCAGCAGCGAAAGCCAGAGCAACTCGGTCAGCCAAAGCAACACAGCCAATGGCAGCACAGTCACCGCTGGCGGCACCATCACCATCGCCGCCACCGGCGCAGGGCAGGACAGCAACCTGACCATACAGGGCAGCAACGTGGAAGCCGGCCGTGCCGTGCAGCTGCTGGCCGACAACCAGGTCAAGCTGCTGGCCGCGCAGAACACCGCCAGCCAGAACAGCAGCAACAGCAACAGCTCCGGCAGCCTGGGTGTCAGCTTCGGCACCGACGGCCTGCTGTTCAACGCCAGCGCCAGCGGCGGCAAAGGCAAGGCCGACGGCACGGACACGGCCTACACCAACACCCAGGTCAAGGCCGGCCAGCAGGTCAGCATCACCAGCGGTGGCGACACCACCTTGCAGGGCGCTGTCGTGAAAGCCGACCAGGTCAAGGCCGCTGTGGGCGGCAACCTCAATATCGCCTCCTTGCAAGACAGCAGCACCTACACCAGCGAACAAAAGAGCATGGGCGGCTCGGTGAGCGTCGGCTTCGGCAAGATGAGCGGCAGCTTCAGCGCCTCCAACAGCAATATCAACTCCAACTTCAACAGCGTTGGCGAACAAAGCGGCATCAAGGCCGGCGACGGTGGCTTCCAGGTCAATGTGGGTGGCAACACGACGCTCAACGGCAGCGTGATCGCCAGCAACCAGGCGGCGGTGGAGCAGGGCAAGAACAGCTTCGCCACGGGTGGCACGCTAAGCATCAACGACATCCAGAACAGCGCAAGCTATGACGCCAAGTCTGTCGGCATAAGTCTGGGGACCAGCCAGCAGCCGACCGGCAAGCTGGACATGAGCGGCCTGGGCATAGGCATAGGCAGCGACAAAGGCAATGCCAGCAGCACCAGCAGCGCAGGGATCAGCGGCATTGCGGGCAACACCGCTGTCAGGAGCACGGATGCGGAGACCGGGCTGGCCAAGATATTTGATGCCGACAAGGTGCAGCGCGAAATCGCTGCTCAGACACAAATCACCCAATACTTCGGGCAACAGGCAACCAAGGCTGTGGGCGACTATGCCCAGACCAAGCTCAATGAGGCTCTGACTCTGCGAACCCAGGCCAATACTGAAACTAATGACGAACGCAAGCAGGCTCTGAACGCCCAAGCCAAAGAGCTTGAAGACAACTGGGGCAGCAGCGGTGTGCTGCGGGTGGCGCTACATACCGTCATCGGCGGACTCACAGGCGGCTCTGGTGGTGCCGTTGGCGCGGCCGCTGGAACACTGACTGCGCCAGTGGTGGCGCAAGCGCTTACCGATGCTGGCATCAGTGGGCCGTTGGCACAAACCCTGACGGCAATCGCGTCAACTGCAGTGGGGGCGGCCGCGGGGGGAACTGCGGGTGGGGCTGCTGCGGGTAATGAGGTGGTGAATAACTATCTGAATCACGCGGATGCAACTCGCTTGCTCGCGTTGCAAAAGAAATTAAATGCGGGTCAACTTACCCAAGAAGAAGCAGCGGAACGAACCGCGCTAATCACAAAGGATGAACAAACCAATGCTCAGCTCCGAGCATGCACTTACAGCGCAACGCTCGCGTGTCAAGGTGTGAAAGCCGACTATGCAACAGCTCAGCAAAGCTATCTGCCATCTCAACAAGACATTCAAGGCTGGGCTGACAAAAAAGCAAAAATCGGTCCATATACGGCTGCACAGCTAGTAGACGCCTATAACGCAAATTTCACTAAGGGCTCATTGCCTCCAACCCAGACAAGCTCGGGTGATTTAAATCCAGCGGCGGACTGGATCCGGGATCAGCTTTCGCAGGATGCAGCTGTTAACGGTGCTAACGTGTTAGACAAGATTTACATGGGCTGGGCAACAGCGAACGCACCTTCCGTAGGTGGATCCATCGCCGCCGCGCTTATTGCCAATCAGGCGCTTAACAAAGCAGGAGCCAAAGTTGGTTCAGACCTAGGGGCTATCGCAAGCAATATCGAACTAAAGGCGCAACTCGATATCGCGACCGCCAAAGCAAAAATTGAAAATAATATCTACTCGGAAGGGAATACCCCCCCTGCGTGGACTATAGGAAAGCCCGGCACACCTGAACTCAATCTCGCAACTCATTGGGAAAAGCATAAGCTAGAGTTTCCTGGAATATCGTCCGCGAATGCCTACTATCGTGAAGCGACCTCCTTTGTCACAAATCCTCCTAGTGGAACTCTTATAAAAATAAATGGCACAGACATCTTGCTATACAACCCATCGACAAATACCTTCGCTGTAAGAACTGTTGACGGGCTTCCTCGCACTATGTTCAAACCAAGTCCTGCTGAACATGGGTATCCCACTAATATCGATTTTTGGAATGCAAAATGAGCACTGACCTTACTTTGTGCAGAGTTTGTGGTTTCGATTGTTCTCCGTTTCTGCCTTGGGGCAAAGACGGAAAGTCCCCTTCCTATTCAATCTGTCCGCAGTGTGGTGTTGAGTTTGGTTATGAAGATGCGTCTGATGTTGGCATTAGAAGATTCAGAGAGGGGTATTTAAAGAAGAAGGCGAGTAGTCATCTCCCTCCTTCGCCGTAGGTTCCCACTTTTTGGAGGACCATGGTGACCAACTCTTCATGTACAACGATTACTGTTGGGTTCCGTCAAAATCGAAATCTGGCCCAGCTAGAACAGTAATTTCTATCCAGGCTGGACCCACGTAGGCCCTACTCACTCCTCACAATGGAGGAGTCAAAATTTGATGAAAAGATCGGGCCAAGCCGCTGCGGAATTCAACACTGCGGTACCAGTCGAGTGGGTGACTTCGCAAAGTCACTTTTCGTTTTGAGCCAGAGGAAACACTGACGGCTACCCTCAGCCTCCTTGCTTAATGCAACAGAAAGTCAGCGGACCAACCTCGCCAAGCCAGTCCGCCATCGCGCCGGCGTCACCTTCGCTTTCTGCATTCTCATAGGGCCAAACAGGCTGGCCTGATGATGGCGGCTCCTCTATTTGCAGGAGACGCCACAGCACCCCACCAAGCTGACAAACGTCACAAACTGTTCAAGCGGGGCCGCGACCCCCAAAGACAGTATCAATCACCTTGTCAAAGCCATTAGCGAGGCGTATCTTGCAAAGCAAACAAGCACCGCAGGGGGACATCGGTGATCAAGATACCGAGCTTTCACGCCAGGTCGATTCGCGCCCACCTGTTCTGGACCTATGCCGCGCTGGTGACGGTGCTGGTCGTCGCGCTGATGGCGCTGGCGGAGCTGGCGGCCAGCCGCATCGTGTTTGACGGCGCGCAGCGCGAGCTCGAGCAGCTGGGCCGGCGCACGCAGGAGCAGCTGCTGCGTTTCCAGGAGCCGGCGCGCGCCTGGCTGGAGGCGACCGCCAACGACCCGCATGCGGGGCTGGAGGGCGACAACGACATCTCGGTGCTGCGCATGCAGATGTCCATGCAGCAGCGCTATCCGCAGATAGGCTCGCTGGTGTTCGGCTACCCGGACGGCAGCTTCCAGCAGAACATGGTGCTGCGCAGCGCGCGCGACCGGGCCTGGGCCAAGTCGCTGCCGGAGGCGCGTTACGCGCAGCAGATCATCCGGGTGGACGAGCGGCAAAAGCGCACTGAGGAATGGGTGTTTTACGACCAGCAGATGACGGCGATCGCGAGCCAGCGGCGGCCCTGGGGCGAGCGCTATGACCCGCGCGACCGCCCCTGGTACCAGGGCGCGAGCGACCTGAACCTGGGCACCTTCCAGGCGACCGATCCTTTTGTGCTGAAGGTGCCGGAGGAGTTCGGCATGGCGCTGTCGCGTCCGCTGAGCGGCGCCCGGGGCGGGGTCGCGGCGGCGATGTTCACGGTCGGGGGCTTGTCGGATTTTCTGCATGCGCGCGGCGAGGAAAGCCGGGCCGAGCTGATCCTGTTCGACGCGCAGGGCCGGGTCTGGGGATGGTCGCAGGCGGACAGGCTGCGCCGCCTGCTGGGTTCAGGCACGCCGCTGAGCCTTTCTTCCTTGAGCGATCCACTGTACGGCTCGCTGCACAAGCTGGTGGAGCAGGGGGCGGCGCAGGACACGCCCATCCATTCGGTCGAAGGCGCGGGAGGGCAGCGCTTTGCGGCGGTGGTGATGCCCATGGAGGGGGTGTTCAGCCACAAGGCTTATGTGGCGCTGGTGTCGGACCAGAACCTGTTGCTGGCGCAGGTGCGGCGCATGCGCTGGATGCTGCTGGGGGTGGGCGTGGCCGGGCTGCTGATGCTGCTGCCCATGCTGTTCTGGATGGCCAACCGTCTGGCGACGCCCTTGAAGAACCTGGTGCGTTCGGCCAAGCACATCCGCGAGTTCGAGTTCGACAGCGACATTCCGCAGGACAGCGATATTTCGGAAGTGCGGCGCTTGCAGGAGTCGCTGGCGCTGGCGCGTATCGCGCTGCAGGGTTTTTCGCGTTATGTGCCGCGGCCGCTGGTGAAACATTTCATCGCCAACCGGCTGACGCCGCAGGCCGGCGTGGAGCAGCGCGAGCTGGCGGTGCTGTGCGCCGCGCTGGACGAGCAGCACGCCACGGCAGTGACCTGGTCGCCGCATGCCGAACATTATTTGCAGATCCTGGCGGTGGAGGTGGCGCAGGGCAAGGGCATGATGGACCGCTATGAGAGCTGTACGGCGGTGGCGCTGTGGAACACGCCGCTGAATGTCTCCAACCCCGCGGGCTATGCCTGCGAGGCGGCGCTGCGCGCGGTGGATGCGATGCGGGCGCTGGCCGAAGGGCTGAACACGACGGTGAAGCCGCCGTGTTTCGGGCTGGATTTCGGCGGCGCCACGGTGGGCAACTTCGGCACCTGGGACCACCTGACTTTCACCGCGGTGGGCGCTCCGCTGGACACTGCACGCGCGCTGGCGCGGCAGGCCAACGCGCTGGGGCTGAACGTCGCAGCCAGCCGCGCGGTGGCACTGGCGGCGGCGCGCTACTTCCGCTTCCGGCTGGCGGCCACGGTGCCGCTGGGCCCGCGCGGCGAGCTGCATGAGGTGTATGAACTGGTGGAGCGGATCGTGCATGAAGCCGATGCGAAACACGTCCGGGTGAGCGAGCCGGCGGCGGTGGCCTAGGCTTCACGGCGGGTCTTCACCAGGCTGAAAGAGAGGTTCTTCATGAACAGCGTACCGATGTTGACACGCAGGCGCTGGCTGCGCCGGGGCGCGGGCCTGGCTGCCTCGCTCGGGCTTGCCGGCATGGCGCGCGCCCAGGCCGGCAGGCCCTTCACCATGTCCTACGGCTGGGTTCCGTGGGCGGCGGGCAACTCGCCGGTCACGCAACACATGATCAGCAAGCGGCTGATTGAAAAGCACGCGGCGGAGTTCGGCTACGACCTGACCATGGACTACCGGACCTACCCCGCGGCCGCGCCACAGGTGGAGGCCCTGGCCGCGGGCCAGCTCGACATGGCGATGTGGGGCAACACGCCGACGATACGCGCCATCGTGGCGCAGCATCCTTTCAGCCTGGTGTCGGTGGCGGAGGGGCGGCTGAGGTTTTTGCTGTGCACGCGCAAGGATTCGACTATCCGCAATGTGCAGGACCTCAAGGGCAAGACCGTGGGCACGCTGATGGGCGCAGACCCGTACAACGCGTTCACGCAAATCCTGCGCTATGAGTTGGGCAACCCGGACCCGGCCGCCCACGGCATACGCATGGTGCACCTGCCGACCCTGCCCGAGGCAGCGCAGGTGCCGGCCGGCATGGATGCGACGCTGGCCGTCTACCCGGCCTTCCTGAAGGCGCAGGCGACGGGCACGGTGGCCATCATGAATTCCTACGGTTATACGGAGGGCCATTACGACGGGCCGGAAGGCAAGGGCGCGGGCATCCTGCTGCCCTCGGTGAAGAACTCGCCTTTTTATCCGGACGGCTACTACCTGCACCGGTCCTTTCGCATCGTGCACAACAGCCTGGTGGAAAAGCATCCCAACCTGGTGCTGGCCTTTCTGCTGGCGCAGCAGGAAGCCGTGGCCGTGCTCAGCGAGTCGGACCCCGGCGTGGTGTCGCAGCTGGTCAAGTCCTATTGGGGCCTGTCACCGGCGGAGGGCGCCAAGGTGGTTCGCGATGAGGTGGTGTTTCGCCGCGGCTGGGCCTGGTCGACCGAAGGCGACGCGCTGTCCCTGCTCGCGACCTCCAAAATGATTGCCGGCGCAAAGATCATCCCCGAGCCGCTTAACTGGGCCCAGGTTAAAAGTGTGTTCGTCAAGACCGCCCCCGTGGTCAAGCTGGCCTATGACAGGCTGGGCGCGAAACCGGCGCTCGCGGAATTCCAGAGCGCCCGGGTCGGCGACCTGCGCGGCCTGCCCTCCTGGGAAATGCAGCGCTGGAAGGACCGGGCCTAGCCGGGACGCGGTTCGGCCGTCTGTTCGTTCAATCGGCCCAAAAAAAAGCCCCTGCAGTAGAGGTCACTGCAGGGGGCTTGAACTGCTTGACAGCAGCCTTGTCTGGGATGAGAACAAGGAACGCCGGAGCGTCTCGGTCATTGTAAAAATCGTGTCGGCGCGGGCAAGCCGACAATGTTTTTCTGCGGACATTTGCTGTTGATCAGCGGAAATTCTTGCGGACGCCCGGCGCCCGAAAGCTGGCAGGGTATACATAAATAGTTGTGTTTTCCGGCAAGCATTGCCCGCGCGTAGACAAAGTCCCCTGTACATCCCGGCGTTCTCGCAGACACTGCGGCGACGCCGACCGGGTGCTGCCGCTCATACCCTCTCAGTAAATCCGCACCAGGCCTCGGCGAAGCAGGGGATAACTATGAGTGCCAGAGACTCTTTTGAATTCAATACCTTGCACAAAGGAATTGGTGTTCGCGTGCTGCTCGTGGAGTTTCACGAACTCGCCGTCGAGGATTTTCACAGCCGGCTGCAGATGCTATCCGCCTCGAGGCTGATCACGCGCATAGACGCCACGCCGCTGACGGGCGCGCCATGGATGTTCGAGACCTTCCGGCATTGTGTGGTTTTTGTGCGCCTGCGCGAGCAGCACATGAGCGGCAACCGAAGCACGGCGATGGAAGCCTTTCTGGCGCAGCTGGCGGCGTCCCGCGCCGTCACCGTCATACCCATCACCTGCCAGCGCGCGGTCATCGGCCATTTCCACAGCCAGCTCTCCCGCGTCAGCCCGATGTACCTGGGCACTTCTTTTATGCAGGAGGACCTCCTGCATATTCTGGGCGCCTGTGCTTTTTCCAGGCCCCTGCGGCGCAAGACCTCCAGGACGGACGCTCCCCGGGAATTGAGTCTCGCCACGCTCTGAGGCCAGGGGCAGCCGCACCGCCGGTCCACCCGCTCACCCGCCGGACGTTCCGGCGGTTTTCCCCAATTCACCCTCCCAAGCGCAAAAAAGGCGGCTTGGCAAGCTGCTTGATACCCTGTAAAGTCAATTTTAATATCTCATTAATATATTAAATATGATTAAATTTAATTCCTTTGTTTTAGGATTTTCTGCTGATTCATTCTTGCGCCCGGGGTTTTGCCGAGCCGTCGTCCACCCGGCTCCAGGCCTGCTGCAAGGTTTCCAGTGCCGGGGCTTTGCACGGCTGAAGAAGTAAGCTCATCACCGAACCAACCCGCGGACTTGCAACATGAAACGAATCAAGGTCATTGACTCCCATACCGGCGGTGAACCGACGCGCCTTGTGATTGATGGTTTTCCCGATCTGGGCCATGGCAGCATGGCCGAGCGCCGCGCGCTGCTGGCGCAGCGGCACGACGATTGGCGGGCCGCTGCCGTGCTGGAGCCGCGCGGCAGCGATGTGGTGGTGGGCGCCTTGCTGTGCAAGCCGGTGGATCCGGCCAGCGCCGCGGGCGTGATCTTTTTCAACAACACCGGCTATCTGGGCATGTGCGGCCACGGCACCATAGGGCTGGTGGCCTCGCTGGCCTACATGGGTTTGATCAGGCCCGGTGAGCACCGCATCGAAACACCGGTGGGCACCGTGACCGCCACGCTTCATGGCGACGGTTCGGTGAGCGTGCGCAATGTGCCCGCCTGGCGGCACCTGCACCAGGTCGCCGTCGAGGTGCCGGGCTACGGCACGGTGCGTGGCGACGTGGCCTGGGGCGGCAACTGGTTTTTCCTGGCGAGCGAACACGGCCAGCGCGTGGCCAGCGACAGGCTGGAGGCCCTCACCGCGTACAGCGTGGCGCTGCGTGAAGCACTGGCGGCCCAGGGCATCACGGGCGCTGGCGGCGCGGAGATAGACCATATCGAGCTCTTCGCGGACGACGACGGTGGCGCGGACAGCCGCAACTTCGTCCTGTGCCCCGGCAAGGCCTACGACCGCTCGCCTTGCGGCACCGGCACCAGTGCCAAGATCGCCTGCCTGGCCGCCGACGGCAAGCTTGCGCCCGGCCAGATTTGGCACCAGGCGAGCATCATCGGCAGCCGCTTCGAGGCCAGTTACGCCGTGGAGGAAGGCCAGGTCATCCCGACCCTGCGCGGGCGCGCCCACATGAGCGCCGAGGCCACTTTGCTGATCGAAGAGGGTGATCCCTTCGCCTGGGGCATACGCCTGTGAATGCCGATGTGATCGTGATAGGTGCCGGCATCGTGGGCGCGGCCTGCGCGCATGAACTCGCGCGCGCGGGACTCGGCGTGCTGGTGCTGGACGCCGGCCTTGGCGGCGCCACGCAGGCCGGCATGGGCCACCTGGTGGTGATGGACGACAACCCGGCGGAGCTGACGCTCAGTCATGAGTCGCTGAAGCTCTGGCATGACTGGGCGCCGCGCATGAATGCCGACTGCGCTTTCGCCGCCTGCGGCACATTGTGGCTGGCCGCCAACGACGCCGAAATGGCTGTCGCCGAAGACAAGCGGCGCCGCCTGCAGGCCCATGGCGTTGCCTGCGAACTGCTGGGCTCTGCCGCGCTGGCCGCAGCGGAGCCTGTCCTGCGCCCAGGCCTGGCGGGGGCGCTCAAGGTTGGCGGCGACAGTGTGGTGTATGCGCCCAATGCCGCGCGATGGCTGCTTGCGCAAGCACCGCGCGCCATCACTTTTGAACAGGCGCAGGTTACCGCCGTCGAGGGATCCTGCGTGCGCCTGGCGGACGGCAGCTGGCGCAGCGCCGGCGCCGTGCTGCTGGCCGCGGGCATAGAGGCAAGCCGTCTTTGTCCCGACTTGCCGATACGTCCCAAGAAAGGCCACCTCGCGATCACCGACCGCTATCCGGGCACGGTGCACCACCAGCTGGTCGAGCTTGGCTACATCAGCAGCGCGCACCACAGCGACGGCGCATCGGTGGCCTTCAATGTGCAGCCGCGTCCGACCGGCCAGCTGCTGATAGGCTCCTCGCGCCAGTTCGACACCACCGACGCGGCAGTGGAGGCGCCCATGCTTGCACGCATGCTGGGCCGCGCGCTGGACTACCTGCCGGCGCTGGCCGGCCTCAACACCGTGCGCACCTGGACGGGATTTCGCGCCGCCACGCCGGATGGCCTGCCCATCATCGGCCGCCATCCTCGCCGGCCAGGCCTGTGGCTGGCCGTGGGTCATGAAGGCCTGGGCGTGACCACGGCCCCTGCCACGGCGCGCCTGCTGGCAGCACAGCTCACCGGCGCGGCGCTTCCCCTCGAAGCTGCGCCTTACGACATGCAGCGCTTTTTGGCGGCCGCGTGAGTGATGCTGCGGTCGCCGGGTTCTGTTCAAAGGCATCGGCAATGCCCTTGGCGGCACATCAATTTTCAAAAAAGTACCGAGATTGCCTTCGTGCGGACAATGTTGCGCCCAATTGTTCTTGAGCGGCCTATGCTTGGTTCATCGCTTCCCGGCGACTGCCATCGATGCCCATCGATGGCGGGACATGAACCTGCTCAGCCATTCAAGGGGACAACCATCATGATGTACTTTATCGAACTCAGTCAGTTCCTGGCGGAGGACGAAGCGGTGCTCCAGGCACTCAGGGCGCAGATGGGGCGCGACAAAGGCAAGGCCGTGCATTGGGCCGAATGGCGGTCCGATGGCTCCAATGGCCGGTCCTGCCCCGATGTCACGCTCATCAACGCGGCGCGCCTGGACTGGAGGCAGCTGAAGTCCCTGGTCGATGGATGCGGCGCCGAAACCGTTGTGCTCACGGGGCGGCGCGACTCGGTGCTTTGCTTGCCGGTGCTGCGTGATGCGGCCGCATTGAATGATCTGCTCCGCTTCATGCCCAGCCGGCCGCCGGGATCGCCGCTGAAAGACCGCAACTCCCAATACCGGCCAGGCGTGTGGATCGACACGACACCCATGCCCTTCATGCCGGTCAAGGCGCTGTCCTGATTCGTGTTCCGTGTGAAATCAAAAAAAACGGAAGTGCTTGCCAGTGCTTTCCGGCGTTAAGGGGATAGGGATGTCTGGCGCATATATATATCAACTGTTAACGGGCTTGGGAATCGGCGAGCGCTCCGCGTTGCAAATGCTGTCCCGGGTGAAGATGACGGCCTTCGATGCCGGCGACGTCATCTGGCCCAAGGGCGGCCAGGTAGCCGCCTGGACCTATATCGTCTCCGGGCTGGTGGGCGCCAGCGTTCCGTTGCAGGAGGGCGGCTGCATCCAGGTCAACATTTACGGCCCCCGCACCTGGTTCGGCGAAGAGCCCTTGCTCAATCGTTATCCCTCGTGCCTGGACTATGTATGCCTGGCCCCGGTGCGCGCGGTGTGCGTGCCGGCAACCGACACGCTGGCAGCATTCCAGGACGAGCCGGAATTTTCCCGCTACATCGCCCTGCTGATGGCCTGGCGCAGCCGGCAGCATTCGGAAATGATTGTGCTCATGAAGCAAGGCAGCCCGCCACTGCGGGTGGTCATGGGCCTGGCGCTGTTCGCCGAAGCGCTGTACTACAACTCGTCGCGCCCGCCCACGCACGGGTTGGAAGGTACGTCCGTGGAGATTCCTGTCAAGCAGACCGTCATCGCATCTGTCTGCGGGGTGTCACGCAGCGTTTTTTCCGAAGCCGTGCATCACCTTGTTGCGGCCGGCTGGTTGCGCGTGAACTACGGCATGCTGGAGTTGCGCTCGCTGGAAACCTGGCTGCGCTTTTCCCGCAAACATCGGCAAGCCCGCATGAACATCACCAAGCCCACGCTGGAAGAACTCATTGTGCTGATGCAAGAGGCTGCGGTGCCTTGACACCGGCCCCGGGGCGGTGTCCCGATAAATCGCCCACATATTGTCTGCACAAAGACAATGTTCTCCGCCGCACCCCGTTCGGAAACCTATGCTCGATCCCCATGTCGTGTACTGCCAAAGTGGTAACGCATAAAAAGCGCCTTATCGGTTTTCCGTAGACAACACACGGCACGCTCGTAAGGCAGGAGCGCTGCATGCAGGCATGCCGGCGCGTTCGCCGCCGCGGACCTGCATGAAGCAGGCGGCGCAAGGGGAGGGGGTAACGGATGGTCATGAACACAGTGGTGCCGGTTTTGCCGCAGGACAATTCGCGCGCGCAATCGTCGGCTACACAGCCGGCGCCCGCCGCGGCGGCAGACAGCGGGCTTGCCTGTCTTGTAATGCTCTCCCAGTTTCACGCGGTTGCCGCGGATCCTGAAAAGCTGCGGCACGAATTCAGCCGCGACGGCCAGGCCATGGATGTCGTCGACATCCTCAACGCCGCCAAAAGCCTGGGACTTGTCGCCGCGCGCAGGCGCCCATCGCGCGCTCGGCTGGCGCTGGCGGCGCTGCCGGCTATCGCCCTTGCCAATGACGGCGGGTTTTTTATCCTTGCGCGGGTCGACCAGGACAAGGCTCTGATCCAGGAGCCGGGCGCATCGGGCCCGCAGGTGCTGGAGCTGTCGGCGCTTCACGAGCGCTGGTCGGGTGAGCTGATCCAGATCACCTCGCGCGCATCGCTGGCGGGGGAAATGGCCAAGTTTGACTTCAGCTGGTTTATCCCCGCGGTCGTCAAGTACCGCCGGCCTCTGGTCGAGGTATTGCTGGTGTCCTTCGTGCTCCAGTTCTTCATGCTGGTCACGCCGCTGTTCTTCCAGGTGGTGATGGACAAGGTGCTGGTGCACAACGGCCTCACCACACTGCACGTCGTCTGCATAGGCCTGCTGGTCATCTCGGTGTTCGACGTGGTGCTCAACAACCTGGGCAACCTGCTGAGAAAAAGCGGGCGCCTGGACGAGGCGGAGCAGGCGTACCGGCGTGCGCTGCAACTCAGGCCCGACTATGCCGAGGCCTACAACAACCTGGGCATCCTGCTGAAAAACAGCTGGCTCCCGCGCGAAGCCGGCGCGGCGCAGCATCAGGCGACGCCCTCCACGCCCGGCCATGCCAGGGCCTTGAACGACCTGGGCAACCGGCACCAGAAAAACCGGCGGCCCATCGAGGCCGAAGCGGCCTACCGCGAAGCGCTTGAGGCCTGGCCCGAGTACGCCGAGGCGCACAACAACCTGGGGGTATTGCTCAAGAGCGAAGGCCGCCTGGCGGAAGCGGAGGCGGCTTACCGGCGCGCGCTGTCGCTGCGGCCCGACTATGCGGAAGCCCACAGCAACCTGGGCAACCTGCTGCAGCTGGCCCGGCGCCTGCCGGAGGCGGAGGCGGCCTACCGGCAGGCCCTGGCACTCAAGCCCGACTATGCCGAGGCGTGCAACAACCTGGGCCTGCTGCTGCAGAACAGCGGGCGTTTGCCGCAAGCGGAGGCCGCCTTCCGGCATGCCATGGAACTGCGACCCGCTTACGCCGACGCCCACCACAACCTGGGCAACCTGCTTAAGGACAGCGCGCGCCCCGCTGAAGCGGAGGCCGCCTACCGCCGTGCGCTGGCGCTCAAACCCGACTATGCCGAGGCGCACAACAACCTGGGCATCCTGCTCAAGCGCGACGGGCGCCTGGCCGAGGCGGAAGCGACCTACCGGCGCGCGCTGGCCTTGCAGCCGGAGCGGGCTGAAATCCATAACAACCTGGGCATCATGCTCAAGACCAACCAGCGCCTGGTGGAGGCCGAGGCGGCGCACAGGCGCGCGCTGGAACTCAATCCCGGCTATGTCGAGGCCCGCCTCAGCCTGTGCCTGCTGCTGCTGAGCACGCAGCGCTACGCCGAGGCCTGGCCGTTGTATGAATCGCGTTATGCGCCGGAGCGCAAGACCGTCGCGGTTCCCTTTCCCTCGCTGCCCTGGCCGCAGTGGCAGGGTGAATCGCTGGCGGGCAAGTCCTTGCTGATCTGGCCCGAGCAGGGTTTTGGCGACTACATCCAGTTTGTGCGTTATGCCCCTTTGCTCAAGGCGCGTGGCGTCTCGCGCCTGACGCTGCTGTGCCGCGCGCCGCTGGTTCCGCTGCTGGAAACCGTGGAAGGGGTGGATGCGGTGGTCACCGACGAGGCCGCCCTGGCCGCGCATGACTGCTGGTGTTTTGTGATGAGCCTGCCACTGCATTTTGCGGTGACGGCCGAAACCCTAGGCGAGGCGCCCCTGCCCTATGTGCGCGCATTGCCGGAGCGTGTGGCGCGTTGGCACGAACGCCTGCCGGCGGCGGGGCGCAAGGTCGGGCTGGTCTGGAAAGGCAGCCCGGGGCACGGCAACGACGGCAACCGCTCGCTTCCCGGGCTGGCGAGCCTGGCGCAGCTCTGGTCCGTGCCGGGCGTCACTTTTGTGAGCCTGCAAAAAGGGCAGGGCGAGGAAGAGGCCGCGCGGCCACCCGCAGGCCAGCCGCTGGCGGCCCTTGGTGGGCTGATGGAGGATTTCGCGGACACGGCCGCCATCGTGAGCCAACTGGACCTCGTCATCTGCGTGGACACCGCCGTCGCGCACCTGGCCGGCGCCCTGGGCAAACCGTGCTGGGTGTTGTTGCCCGTGATAGACACAGATTGGCGTTGGGGGCTCGAAGGAAGCGATACGGCCTGGTATCCCAGCCTGCGGCTGTTCAGGCAGGCCGAAGGGGAGGACTGGCACCGCACGATTGGCGAGGTGGCGTCCGCGCTGGGCCAGTGGA
>Ga0102587_1001080_pt1 | contig 22523 bp, 22 predicted proteins | sample AraplaF_Col_mTSA_FD_76853 | JGI IMG/M metagenome (GOLD analysis project Ga0102587, IMG submission 76853) | Arabidopsis root microbial communities from the University of North Carolina, USA - plate scrape MF_Col_mTSA (SPADES assembly) (version 2) | ecosystem: Host-associated > Plants > Roots >... | reverse complement strand
GGCCTTCTTCCACGCCGAGTTGTTCGGCAATGATTTTCTTAACACGTGCTTCGATATCGCTCATAGTTCCCTCTGAGGGTTGTAAATTAATCCGTGATTTTACCGCGTTAGAGTCGTTTCCCTAAGCACCGCGCCGGACGGATAAAAACCGGCTTCGATTTCCCGTGTTTTACCACTGTCAAGCCGCGGTTTTCATGAAACCGCTGCCTGACGGCCCCAAGGCCTACATATACATGCCGCCGTTGACGTGAATCTCCTGGCCGGTGATGTAAGCCGCTTGCGGGCTGGCCACAAAGGCCACGGCGTGCGCAATGTCTTGTGGCTTGCCCAGGTGGCCCAGCGGTATCTGCCCCAGCAGCGCTTTTTGCTGCTCTTCGGGCAAGCCGGCCGTCATGTCGGTCTCGATAAAGCCCGGCGCCACACAATTAACCGTGATGTTGCGCGAACCGAGCTCGCGTGCCAGCGCGCGCGTCATGCCGGCCACGCCGGCCTTGGCGGCCGCGTAATTGGACTGGCCCGCGTTGCCCGAGGCGCCGACCACCGAGGTGATGCTGATGATGCGGCCGTAGCGCTGCTTCATCATGGTGCGCATCACGGCGCGGCTCATGCGGAACACGGCCTTGAGGTTGGTGTCCAGCACCGCATCCCAGTCTTCGTCCTTCAGGCGCATCGCCAGCATGTCGCGCGTGATGCCCGCGTTGTTGACCAGCACCTGCAGGCCGCCGTGCTCCTTGACGATGGCCTCGATCAGCGCTTCGGCCGCGGCGGCGTCGTTCACGTTCAGGTTCTTGCCGGCGCAGCCCGGGAAAGCCGCGAGGGCCTGGCCGATTTTGGCCGCGCCTTCGTCGCTGGTCGCCGTGCCTATGACCTTGAGGCCCTTCTGGGCCAATTCGAGCGCGATGGCCGCGCCTATGCCGCGCGACGCGCCGGTGACCAGCGCAACCTGGCCTTCAAACTTCACTTCGCTCATGCCAGTAACTCCTTCACTTCCGCCAGCGAGGCGGGATCAAACAGGGGGACGCCCGCCAATTCGGGATCGATTCTTTTGGCCATGCCGGCCAGCACCTTGCCCGGCCCGCACTCGACCAGCGTGGTGAGGCCGCGCGCCTTGATGGCTTGCACGCATTCCACCCAGCGCACGGGACCGAAGGCCTGGCGGTACAGCGCCGCGCGGATGCGGTCCGCGTCCGTTTCGACGGCCACATCGATGTTGTTGACGACCGGGATTGCCGGTGCCGCGAAATCGACGGCGGCCAGCTTTTCACGCAGCTTCTCGGCCGCGGGCTTCATGAGGCTGGAGTGAAAGGGTGCCGACACCGGCAGCGGCAAGGCGCGCTTGGCGCCATTGGCCTTGAGCACTTCACAGGCTTTCTCGACTGCAGCCTTGCTGCCCGCGATGACGGTCTGCATGGGGTCGTTGAAGTTGACGGCCTCCACCACTTCGGCGGTGTTGGCGCCGAAGCTGCGCACGGCCTCGGCGCAGCCTTCGATCACCTTGGAGGCTTCCATGCCCAGGATGGCCGCCATCGCGCCGACGCCGACCGGCACGGCGTCCTGCATGGCCTGCGCGCGAAAGCGCACCAGCGGTGCGGCCTGCGTCAGCGTCAGCACGCCGGAAGCCACCAGCGCGGAATATTCACCCAGCGAATGCCCCGCCACGGCGGCCGGCGCCACGCCGGTCTCGGCCATCCAGGCGCGGTAGGCCGCCACGCCGGCAACCAGCATCACAGGCTGGGTGTTGGTGGTCAGGGCCAGCGCCTCCTTGGGGCCCTCCTTGATCAAGCGGCCGACATCCTCGCCGAGCGCCTCGGAGGCTTCGGCCAGCGTCTGCGCGACCACGGGATGGTCGCCCCAGGCGTCCAGCATGCCGACCGACTGCGAGCCCTGGCCGGGAAAAACAATGGCAAACGATTTCAAATGATTACTCCATGGATCGAATTCTTGGATCGCACAAAGGCGTCCGCATGCATTTTAAGAAGATGAACAGCCATTTTTTGAAACGCGGCCTGTCAAGCCGAGGACGGCATGGCGCCATGGCGCGCAGCCCGCAGCCGCGCAAGCCCCCAGACGATGGCCGATTTGATGCACTGAAAAATCGCCGCAAGCGCCAGCCAGGGGTCTATGAGGTAATCCCACAGGTTGGTGGACTCCAGCGCACCAGCCACCCAGGCCAGCAAAGCCAGGGCCACCAGCATTGGCAGCAGGCGCAAGCCCCCGGCCCAGCAGGCCAGCGACAGCGCCAGAAGCGCCGCCCAGAGAGCCGGCGAGCCCCAGCCCAACCGGTAGGCATCCCAATCGCCCCAGCCCAGGGCCAGGGGATACAAAAACAATGCGCCGGCCGCGAAGGCAAGGCTCAGCACCATGCGTTCATGCTGCGCCACGGGGGCCATGCCGCGCAGGCGCCGGTACATACCCAGGCAAGCGATGGCCACCAGGGAAATGCTCAGGTCCGAACTGATGCCGCGCACATACGCGACCAGCGGCAAACGGGCCGGGCCCACCGGGCACCACAGCAGCAAGAACACCGCGGCGCTGGCCCACTTGCCCCAGGGCGTGACGCCATGCCGCCAGTTCAGCAGGCGCAGGCAGCCGGCGCTGAGCACCAGGTTGATGCCCAGCAGGGCAATCAGGTCATTTGCCGGAGGAAACATGGCCGGGCGCCGCTTGCGCGGCCTCTAGGGTTTGCAGGGGATCCAGCCGCACATGCTTGATGCGCGTGCGGTGCCAGGTATAGACAAGGTGCAGGTAGCCGTCGCGGCTTTGCAGCAGGTAGGGGTAGGAAAACTCCTGGGAGCAGCTCTGGCCGCCGCACAGCTGGCGCCGGGCACTGGCCACATAGGCCTGGACCTCGCCGTCGCTGGCGCCGCGGGCCTTGAGTTCCTGGGTCAGCAGGCGTTCGTAGTCGCCCATGGATGTGCGTGCCTGCGGATTGGCGGAGGACTCCACGATCCAGGGCGTCACCCCATCAAATGAGCCACCCGCGGCGGTCTGCAGCAAGGCCATTGTTTCGCGGTTGCGGGGCGCCGGATTCAGGGCCAGCCATTGCGTGCCGCTATTCGTCATGGTGCCGGCCAGGGCGGAATCCGGATTCGGCCAGGCGCTTGCATGGGCCGGCAACCAGGTCTTGCCGGCATCGGTGGTGCTGGAGGCCATCAGTGCCGTGGCATTGCCCGAGCGCATATAAACCTGCGCCGTCTGCGGCCCCGACACCAGGACCACCGGCTGCAAGCTGGTGCGGCTACCCGGAATGCGCACCTTGTCGACGACCTGGCCCTGGGAGCTGATGCGCAGGACTTCACCGAATTTGGCGACGAACTCGTGGTACACCGGCAAGCCGGTTTCACCGCTCTCGAAGATGACGGGCGTGCCCTTGACCAGGGTGCTGATGTTCAGGAAGGGCGAGGTCACCAGCCGGCGCGGCGCGCTCCAGCTCGCGCCTTCGTCGGTAGAGCGCGCCCATGTGATGGAACTGCCCGCCCACCCGCCCAGCGACACGTTGACCATCCATAGGTTCAGCGAGCCATCGGGCGCGCGGGCAATCACCGGGTTGCCGAGTTTTTTGACATAGCGCCACAGGCCTTGCTGCAGTGCCTGCCGGTCGAACAGCGTGCTTTCCGCGCCCCAACGCAAACCGGTGGCGTCCGTCACGGCGCTCTGGATGGTGACGTCGCCGGCGCCTTCGCGCGAGCCCGAGAACCAGACCGCCCGCAAACGTCCGTCGCGCAACTCGACCAGCGACGCGGCATGCACGGCCTGGCCGGGAGAAGACGACACAAATTGAGCATCGAAACGGAAGCGGCCGTCCGGTGAGCGTTGCTGTGCCGGCGGATGCGTGCGAGACGGGCCTTGGGATGCACCGGTGGACGGCACCGCAAACGGGGAAACCGGCGGACGCTGCAGGCTCCTCCATCCGGCGAGGGCGAAGGCCAGCACCAGCAAGGCGGCTGCAAGGCGCTCCAGTGCACCGGACGGTTTGAAATTCAAGTGCCCACCTGTCTGTGAAAGCCTGGCGGATGGGTAGGGAGCCGCTCAGTATTTGAGAAGCACCGCACCCCAGGTAAAACCGCCGCCCACGCCTTCAAGCATGAGGGTGTCGCCTTTTTGGATCTTGCCGCTGCGCACGGCCGAATCCAGCGCAAGCGGGATGGAGGCGGCGGAAGTGTTGCCGTGCTGGTCGACGGTCACGATCAGTTTTTCCAGCGGCATCTTCAATTTTTTGGCCGTGCTCTGCATGATGCGGATATTGGCCTGGTGCGGGATCAGCCAGTCGATGTCGGCGTCGGTCAGGTTGGCTTTTGCCAGCGTGGCGCGCGCGGCGCTTTCGAGCACACCCACGGCGAGCTTGAACACGGCCTGGCCGTCCATTTTGAGCAGCGGGTCGCCCAGAATCTGGCCGCCCGAGACATTGCCGGGCACACAGAGGATGCCGACATGCTTGCCGTCGGCATGCAGGTCGCTGGCAAGAATGCCGGGCGTTTCCGACGCCTCGAGCACCACGGCGCCGGCGCCGTCGCCGAAGAGCACGCAGGTGGTGCGGTCCGAAAAGTCCAGGATGCGCGAGAACACTTCCGCGCCTATCACCAGCGCCTTGCTGGCCGAACCGGTGCGAATCATGGCGTCGGCCACGGTCAGCGCGTAGACGAAACCGCTGCACACGGCCTGCACGTCAAAGGCCGCGCAGCCGGCGATGCCCAGCTTGTTTTGCAAGATACAGGCGGCCGACGGAAACACCATGTCGGGCGTCGAGGTCGCCACGATGATGAGGTCGATATCGGATGCCTGCAGGCCCGCGGCTTGCAGGGCATTCTTGGCGGCTTCCACGCCCAGGTCGCTGCTGGTCACATCGGGCGCGGCAAAGTGGCGGGCCCGGATGCCGGTGCGCTCCACAATCCATTCGTCGGAGGTTTCCACGCCTCGGGTGGCCAGGTCGGCGGCCAGTTCGGCGTTGGTCAGTCGGCGCGGCGGCAAATAACTACCGGTGCCGGCGATGCGTGAGTAACGGGTCATTAATGAGTGGCCGGTGTTGAAACTGCTGAGTCAACTGGCATTGAGGAGGGCTTCGGCGGGCGCATCGGCGGGGGGTGCCGCCTGCGCCGCAACCAGCAAAGGGGCCGCATGGGCGATGCGTTCACGGACTCTCTCAAGCAAATTGTTCCGAGCCGCATCATAAGCCCGATTCAGCGCCCTCTCAAAAGCAAAGGCGTCCGCCGAGCCGTGGCTCTTGAACACCAGGCCTTGCAGGCCCAGCAATGCCGCACCGTTGTAACGCCTGTGATCAACCCGATTTTTAAATGCAGTTAACACCGGATAGGCAATGATGGCGGAGATTTTTGTGAAGATATTGCGAGAAAACTCGGTTTTGATGAAGCCACCAATCATGCTGGCAAGGCCTTCGCTGGCCTTGAGTGCCACATTGCCCACAAAGCCGTCACAGACCACGATGTCTGTCGTTCCCTTGAAAATATCGTTACCCTCGACATTTCCATAAAAATTCAAATCACCGGAATTGGAAGCAGATCGCAACAATTCCCCAGCTTTTTTGATCATTTCGCTGCCTTTTATCGCCTCTTCTCCAATATTGAGTAGGCCGACGCTGGGCGTGGGGTTGGCGGTGATGGCTGCCACCAGGGCCGAGCCCATCACGGCGAACTGCAGCAGGTGGTCTTCGGTGCAATCGACGTTGGCGCCCAGGTCCAGCACGGTGGTGGCCCCCCCCAGGGCATTGGGCAACTGGGTGGCGATGGCCGGGCGGTCAATGCCTTCCAGGGTCTTGAGCACGTAGCGGGCAATCGCCATCAGGGCGCCGGTATTGCCGGCTGACACGGCCGCCTGAGCCACGCCGTCCTTGACCTGGTTCATCGCAACCCGCATCGAGGAATTTTTCTTGCGCCGCAGCGCGATCTCGATGGGATCGTCCATGGTGACGATCTCGCTGGCCGGAACGATCTGGCAGCGCGGATGGGCCTGGAGCCGCGCGTGCAGGGGATGCGCAGCCAGCACTTCGGGCTGGCCCACCAGCACCACGGCGGCATCGGGATGGCCGTCCAGAAAAGCCAGGCTGGCGGGCAGCGTCACGGCAGGGCCGATATCGCCGCCCATGGCATCGACAGCAATCCTGATCATGGGGCGACCGGTGCAGTCAAGAGGTGGAATTCAGGCAAAAGAAAGGCCCGCAGGATGAGTGCGGGCCCATGCTCAAAGCGTGGAATTACGCTTCGGATTTGGTTTTCAGCACCTTGCGGCCACGGTAGAAACCGGTGGGGCTGATGTGGTGGCGCAGGTGGGTTTCGCCGGTGGTGGATTCCACGGCAATGCCTGGCACGGTGAGTGCGTTGTGCGAACGGTGCATACCGCGCTTCGAAGGTGACTTTTTGTTTTGCTGGACGGCCATGATCCGCTCCTGATGGGGTGTTAGGTTGGTAAATTACGCACCAAATTCCGAGTTCAGACAGCTGGACCTGAATATCAGCCCATGACAGCCTGAGCGCCATGACACCGTATCCACCGCATTGGTACGCGAAGCCTTTGATTATAGCTTGATGCGCGGTCATTTTCATCACCCCGGCCTCAGACGGGCGAAATGTCCCTGAATCCAGTGGTTTTTCGCATGAATTTAGTAATACTAAGTTACTACTTCTTGTTCTTCAGCTGCGCCAGCACGGCAAAAGGATTGGGTTTTCCGGCGGGCTCTCCCGCCGCACCCGGCGCCTCCACATCACCAGCCTGAAGCCTGGGCGCGACCGGGCACTCCTCATGCATGGGTACCAGGGGCAAGGCCATCAGCAGTTCGTCTTCCAGCACGGCGAGCAGGTTGAACTGGGGCTCCATCACCAGCAAATCCTCTTCGGACTGGTCGTCCTCGGCCATGGCGATGTCTTCGCTGGCGACAAAACGGTACCACTGGTCCACCTCCACGGGAGTCTCGACCACGCCCATGCAGCGCTGGCAGGTCAGCGGAACAGTGGCCTGGGCCTGCAGATGCAGCCATACCTCGTCATCGGCGCCGGTGCGCGGGCGCAACTCGCCGCGCGCCTCCCATTGAACGGCTGAATCGGCCTGCAGCCCTTGCGTTTCCTCGGCAAGGCGCTCCAGATTTTGTAGCGGAGTGGTTTCAGCGAGCGCCACGCCCTCCTGGGCAAACGCTTTCATGTTGAGCCGGCTGGGCTGAAGGGGTCTGGACATGGATGCAGTGTAAGAGAATCGAGGCCATGACCCTTGTTTCCCCTCCCGCCACAAACCGCCCTCTCGTCCTGGGTTCGACCTCACGCTACCGCCGCGAATTGCTGCAGCGGCTGCACATCCCGTTTGAGGTCGCCGCGCCCGAGGTGGACGAAACCCCGCAGCCCGGCGAGGCCCCGCAGGCCTTGGCCGAGCGCCTGGCCCTGGCCAAGGCCCGCGCTGTGGCCGCCGCCTTTCCCGGCGCGGTCGTCATAGGCTCAGACCAGGTAGCCGACCTGGATGGCGAGCCGCTGGGCAAGCCCGGCAGCCATGAAAAGGCCGTGGCGCAGTTGCGCCGCATGCGCGGGCGCACCGTGATTTTCCAGACCGCCGTGGCCGTGGTGTGCCTGGAAAGCGGCTACGAGGCGCAAAGCCTGGCGCCGGTCAAGGTGAAATTCCGCGAGCTGAGCGACGATGAGATCGAACATTACTTGCGCATTGAGCAGCCTTACGACTGCGCGGGCAGCGCCAAAAGCGAAGGCTTGGGCATCGCGCTGCTGGAGTCCATAGACAACGACGACCCGACGGCGCTGGTCGGCCTGCCGCTGATACGCACCTGCCGGCTGATCCAGGCGGCCGGCATCCAGCTGCTGTCCGGAGGCCGGCCATGAACGCCGCCGTGAAAGGCAAGCTCTACCTGGTGCCCGCGCCGCTGGATTTCGGCTGCGACACGCAGGCGCCGCTGCAGGACGTCATGCCGCTGCAAACCCTGCAACTCGCATCGCGGCTGTCCTGCTGGATTTGCGAGAACGCCAAAAGCACGCGCGCCTACCTCAAGCGCATAGACGCGCTGCAGCCGCTGGCCGCGCCGCTGCAGTCGCTGCAGATCCAGGAGCTGCCGCGCGAGGTCCACAAAAAAGGCGACCACGGCGGCAACTTCGACGCGCGCCCCCTGCTGGCAGCCGCCCTGGAAGGCCGCGACATCGGCCTGGTCAGCGAAGCCGGCATGCCGGCGATTGCCGACCCGGGTTCCTCCGTGGTGCGCGCGGCGCACGACCTGGGACTGGAAGTCGTGCCGCTCACGGGCCCGATGTCGCTGATGCTGGCACTGGCCGCCAGCGGCCTCAACGGCCAGAGCTTCGCCTTTGCCGGCTATGTGCCGCAAACGCCGGCCGAGCGCGCGCAGCGCCTGCGCGAGTTGGAATCATTGGCGTTGAAATCCGGCCAGACCCAGCTCTTTATCGAAACCCCCTACCGCAACGCGGCCCTGCTCCAGTCGCTGCTGCAAACGCTGCAGGGCAACACCCGGCTGGCGCTGAGCTGCGGCTTGACCCTGGGCACGGCCTGGTCTCACAGCGCGCAGGTGAGCAACTGGAAGCGCGACAAGCCCCAGGCCCCGCTGGATTTGCCAACCGTGTTTGCCATAGGCCGTTAAAAAAGCCGCCACAGCGCCCACAAAAAAGCCCGCACGAAGCGGGCTTTTTAGCGGGGCCGATGAATCGCTTAACGCAGCGCGGGAATCGCCTTGAAAGCCTTCATCGCGCCCTCGCCCATAGCGGCGCCGAACTTCTTGGCCAGGCGCTCGGCCACGTTGTCGCGGCGCGTGTAGTCGATGATCTCGTCGGTCTTGACCACTTCGCGCGCGACGTAGTCGAGGTTGCCGAGCTGGTCGGCCAGGCCCAGTTCGACGGCCTGCTGGCCGCTCCAGAACAGGCCGCTGAACATCTCTGGCGTTTCCTTCAGGCGCTTGCCGCGGCCGGCTTTCACCACCGAGATGAATTGCTGGTGGATCTGGTCCAGCATGGCCTGCGCGAAGACGCGCTGCTTTTCGTTTTGCGGGCTGAAGGGGTCCAGAAAGCCCTTGTTCTCGCCGGCCGTCAGCAGGCGGCGCTCCACGCCCAGCTTGTCCATCAGGCCGGTAAAGCCGAAGCCGTCCATCAGCACGCCTATGCTGCCCACGATGCTGGCCTTGTCGACATAAATCTTGTCGGCCGAGACGGCGATGTAGTAAGCGGCGGAGGCGCAGGTTTCCTCGACCACGGCGTAGACCGGTTTCTTGTGTTTGGCCTTCAGGCGCAGGATCTCGTCGTTCATCATGCCGGCCTGCACGGGGCTGCCGCCGGGGGAGTTGATCAGCAGCACGACGGCCTTGGCGCCTTCGTCCTCAAAGGCCGCGCGCAGGGCCGCATTGACGAACTCGGCGCTGGCGTCAGCGCCCGCGGCGATCTCGCCCTTGATTTCCACCACGGCAGTGTGCGGCACGGTCGCGTCGCTGGCGGGGGTGCCGCGGTGCAGCAGCATCCAGACCAGGGCCACGAAAAAACCCAGCCAGGCCAGGCGCACAAAAGTCTTCCAGCGGCGCGTGGCCTTTTGCTCGTTGAGCGCGGCAAAGGCCAGTTTCTCCAGCGTCGCGCGCTCCCAACCTGGGGTGTTGGTCGGGTCTGCCGAAGATTTTTTCGCCTGGTTCACCGGGTTGTTATAGGGCGGAAGGGATTCCGGCTGGTTGGGCCGGAAGTCCGATTCGCGCAGCAAATCGGGATCGGTGGAGGGATCAGGGCGTTGGGGATCGTTCATGGGCACTAGTTTAGAGAGGTATTAGAACTGTAGCGGTTTAAGGTTGTAAGCAGAATGCCAATAAACAACCCCCTCGGCTTCAGAAAGCGCGATTTTGATCAGCCCGCCCTGGCAAGGCCCGCCCGCGCATTCGCCGGTGTCGGGACGGTAGGCCGCGCCATGGCTGGCGCACAGCAGCCACTGGCCCTGGTCGTCAAACACCCGGTTGGGCTGCCAGTCGAGTTCCATCGCGACGTGGCTGCATCGATTGAGGTAGGCGTGGACCACGCCCTCGAAACGCACGGCGAAAGCGCGGCAGGTCTGGCCGGCGTAAACCACGTCGAACGGCACCGCCAGCCCGCCTTCGAGCAGGTCGCGGCTGTTGCACAGGGCTTGCCGTTCGTCCATGGCCTTTGATGCCTCTTAACGCCGGACTTCAGCCATGGGCCAGCAGCCAGGCCTGCAATTCCGGCACCGAATGCGCGACGTGGCGCGGCGCCAGCACGGCGAAGCTGTCGGGTTCATGCGCGCCGTAGCTCACGCCCACGCTGGGGCAGCCGGCGTTGAGCGCCATCTGCAGGTCGTGCGTGGTGTCGCCCACCATCAGCACGCGGTCGGGCGCGACGTCAAACTCGGCCATCAGCTCGTGCAGCATGCGCGGGTCGGGTTTGCCGGCCGTCTCGTCGGCGGTGCGCGAGCCGTCGAACATGCCCTTGAGCTCCACGGTGCGCAACACCTCGTCGAGGCCGCGGCGCGACTTGCCGGTGGCCACCGCGAGCAGGTGGCCGCGCGCCTTCAGGGCGTCGAGCAGGGGCAGCACGCCGTCAAACAGGCTCAGGTCATCGTAGTGCGCGGCGTAGTGGTGGCGGTAGCGCTCGCCAAGCTGGGGGTATTTTTCGGGCGGCACGTCGGGCGCGGCATGGGCCAGGGCCTGCATCAGGCCCAGGCCGATCACATAACCGGCCTCCTTGTCGGTAGGCACCGTTCCGCCCACGTCGCGCACCGCGGCCTGGATGCAGCGCACGATGATGCCAGTCGAATCAAACAGCGTGCCGTCCCAGTCAAAGGCGATCAGGTCGAAATTTCGGGTTTGCATGGGGATATTGTCTTAGGGACGGCCCGCATATTGGCGCATAGGGACAAAAGCCGCAATGCGCACGTCAGTTGTCCCGGCGTTGATTGAACCACCACGATGAGAGCCCGTACGCTGCCCCCAACAAGGCGCCGGCCAGGCCAAGTACAACAAGGTGGAAAAGTTGCCCGTATTTTTCAAGGAATCCCCACGCCGAGTCGTCGTACGAAGCCCGAATGTGGGGATTGTAAAAATACAGCGCGTCCCATCCCTGTGTCACTGTCGCCGGATTCAAGGCCACAAAAGCGCACACGCACACCAGCAGGCCGGCTACCGATCTGGACAAAACAAGACGGAAGGGGGACATGGCGTTCACAGAAGGCATCACCCTCTTGTTCAAGAGCCAGAAAATCACCGCAGCCAAAACGGTAGGCAGCGAAACCTGAAGCACTGCGTCAAGGCTGCCCAACGACACCCAGAACAAAAACTCCATCAGAAGCGGCCAGAACACCACTGAAGGCAGCTGGCTCCAGCGGAATTCGCCGCGCCCGAAGTCACCCGCCACCAGGTAGTACGCCACACCATACAGCGCGGGGCCGGCAACGACGAACATCAGCACCGTCGCGCCCAGGCCGCCGAGCTTTCCCCGGATCGGACCGGCTGCGCTCCTGGAATCAGGCGCCTCAGGAAGGTCATGAACCATTTGAATACCTATGCGGGCAAGAACTGCTGCAATTCGGGCGGCAGCGGCGCCTGCAGGTGCACCACCTTGCGCAGCTTTGGGTGGTTGAACTTCAGGCTCCAGGCATGCAAAAACATGCGCTTGAGCGGCACCGCGCCGCCCGCGGTTTTCTGCAGCGCCCGGTTCAGCTCGAAATCCCCGTACTTGTCGTCGCCGGCAATCGGGTGGCCTTCATTGGCCAGGTGCACGCGGATCTGGTGCGTGCGGCCCGTCTTGATGGTGACTTCCAGCAGGGTGAAGGGCGTGGCGGGGGCCAGCGGGCTGGCGGGAACCGCCGCTTTGACCTTGACCAGCGTCACCGAACGCATGCCGTCGGGGTGGTCGTTGTCCACCACTTTCACGCGCCGCTCACCGTCCGGCAGCAAATACTTGTGCAGTGCCTTGTCGATCACGCGGTGTTTGGCCGGCCAGTCGCCGCCGACCAGTGCCAGGTAGACCTTGTCGGTTTCACGCTCGCGGAACTGCTCCTGCAGCAGCTTGAGCGCCATGCGCCGCTTGGCGATCAGCAAAATGCCGCTGGTTTCGCGGTCCAGCCGATGCACCAGCTCCAGGAAGTCGGCCTCGGGCCGCGCCATGCGCAATTGCTCGATCACGCCAAAGCTCACGCCACTGCCGCCGTGCACGGCCACGCCGGCCGGCTTGTCGATGGCCAGCACGAAGTCGTCTTCAAACAGGATGGGGAATTCGCGCGAGGGCGCATAGCCGCCGGTGGTGGAACTGGCGCCGTGGCGGGCGATTTCCTGGGCCATGGCCTCGGCCTTCTGGCCGGCCCGCTCGGAGGTGCGCACCGGCGGCAGGCGCACCACGTCGCCGGCCTCCACACGGGTGTCGGCCTGCGCCCTGCCCTTGTTCACCCTGACCTCGCCGCTGCGGATGATGCGGTAAACATGGGTTTTGGGCACGCCCTTGAGCTGGCGGATCAAAAAATTGTCCAGCCGCTGGCCCGCGTAGTCCTCGTCCACGGTCACCAGCGTGGCCTGGGGCGCCGCCGGGGCCGGCGCCTGGGGAATCGGCGGAGTTGAGGCGGTTGCAGGTTTGGGCCTGGCGGCGGCCACGGGCGGGCGACCCGGTGTTTTCCCGGGTTTCCTTGCCAAGCCCCTGGCTGACCCTATAATGTGTTTCACTAGCGATGCGCTGTAAGTGGTTGATTTGTCTGGAGTTTAGTCCACACACGTCCCCGGCCCTGAAAAGGCGAACAAGCAGCCTCGCTGGAAGGTCGATGCCCACGCCGGCAATTGCCCGCAAGCGACGAGTGCCAGGCACCTCGCGGCGAGCGTCTTGCACGGTAGACGAGTCGACGTTTTGCGAACACAACTACGGAATACCATGTGCGCAGCCCAAGTCATGAACAGCAGGCTGCACACGGATCCAGCCGAGATCAAGTCCTTTAACGGGTAGCCCTCTGATGACAACACTGGTCAGTCTGATTTATATATGCCTGCGGCGCCTCACGACATTCGTGGGCCCCGCATTCGGCATGAATCAGCCGCCAGCCTTTGTGCAGTGGGCGCCAGCAGCCGCGCTTTGCGCGGCACCCACCCGTTTGACCCCTGCTCGCTCCATCCACGCGCCTACGCCCAGACCACGTCGCTGACCGATTCATTTCGGTCGGCCGCGCGCCGTCAAAAGCTCTCCGGCAATTCCTCCACGTTCGCACTGCGTCCCTCCGGCGTCGTTGGCCCATTTTGGGCATGTGATTGATGTTCGAGACATGACATCAAAACGAAGAACGATAAGGAAGGCTACCCATGAAACGGATGCTGGTAAACGCCACTCAGGCTGAAGAACGCCGCCTGGCGATCGTCGACGGACAAAAACTCCTCGACTACGAAATTGAAATCGAAGGGCGCGAACAGCGCAAGGGCAACATCTACAAGGCCGTCGTCACGCGCGTCGAGCCTTCGCTCGAAGCCTGCTTCGTCGACTACGGCGAAGACCGCCACGGCTTCCTGCCGTTCAAGGAAATCTCCAAGCAGTATTTCGCCCAGGGCGTGCCGGTCAGCCAGGCGCGCATCAACGACGTCATCAAGGAAGGCCAGGAACTGCTGGTCCAGGTCGAAAAGGAAGAGCGCGGCAACAAGGGCGCGGCCCTCACCACCTTCGTCTCCCTGGCCGGCCGCTATGTGGTCCTGATGCCCAACAACCCGCGCGGCGGCGGCGTTAGCCGGCGCATCGAGGGCGACGACCGGGCCGAGCTCAAAGAAGCGATGGACCAGCTCGAGTACCCCAATGGCATGAGCATCATCGCGCGCACCGCCGGCATAGGCCGCAGCGCCCCTGAACTGCAGTGGGACCTGAACTACCTGCTCAAGCTCTGGACCGCCATCGACGGCGCCGGCAAGGGCGGCAAGGGCGCTTTCCTGATTTACCAGGAATCCAGCCTGGTGATACGCGCCATCCGCGACTACTTCAACAGCGACATCGGCGACATCCTGTTCGACACCGACGACGTCTACGAGCAGGCCAAGCAGTTCATGGCCCACGTGATGCCCGAGCACGAGCACCGCGTCAAGCGCTACCGCGACGACGCGCCGCTGTTCAGCCGCTTCCAGATCGAGCACCAGATCGAGTCGGCCTATGCCCGCACCGTGCAGCTGCCTTCGGGCGGCGCCATCGTGATCGACCACACCGAGGCCCTGGTCTCGGTCGACGTCAACTCGGCCCGCGCCATCAAAGGCGGCGACATCGAGGAAACCGCCACCCGCACCAACCTGGAAGCCGCCGACGAAGTCGCGCGCCAGATGCGTTTGCGCGACCTGGGCGGCCTGATCGTCATCGACTTCATCGACATGGAAGAGTCGCGCAACCGCCGCGACGTGGAAAACCGCCTGCGCGACGCGCTGCGCCAGGACCGCGCCCGCGTGCAGTTCGGCACCATCAGCAAGTTCGGCCTCATGGAAATGAGCCGCCAGCGCCTGCGCCCGGCCCTCTCGGAAGGCGCATCCATCCCTTGCCCGCGCTGCGGCGGCTCCGGCCACATCCGCGACACCGAAAGCTCGGCGCTGCAGATCCTGCGCATCATCCAGGAAGAGTCCCTCAAGGACAGCACGGCCTCGGTGCTGTGCCAGGTGCCGGTCGACGTGGCCTCCTTCCTGCTCAACGAAAAGCGCTCCGAGATCGCCAAGATCGAAGTCAAGCAGCGCATCAACGTGCTGCTGGTGCCCAACAAGACGCTGGAAACCCCCAACTACCGCCTGGAACGCCTGAAGCACGACGATCCGCGCCTGGACAACATCGCCGCCAGCTACAAAATGGCCGAGGAAGTCGAAGACCCGACCACCGTCACGCGCCGCAGCCAGGAAAAGCACAACAAGCAGGAGCCCGTCATCAAAGGCGTGCTGCCCGATGCTCCCGCCCCCGTGGCCCCGGCCAAGCCCGAAGCCGCTCCGCAGCCAGCCCCCAAGGCTGCACGCCCCGCGGCGCCGGCTGCGGCACCGGCGGAAAAAGGTTTCTTCGGCTGGATCAAGAGCCTGTTCGGCGGCGCCGAAGCCCCAACTCCCGCCCCTGCCGCCAAGGAAGTGAAAAAAGACGAACGCGGCGAAGGCCGGCGTGAAGGCCGTGGCGGTGAAAGCCGCGGCGAGCGCTCGGAACGCGGTGGCGAACGCGGTGGCCGTGACGGCCGGCGCGGTGGCCGCGGCCGCAGCGAAGCACGCGGGGAGGGCCGCGGTGCGGAAGGCCGCGGCGACAACCGCGAAGGCCGTGAAGCACGCCCCGAGGGCCGTCCAGAACGTGGTGAAGGCCGCGGCAGTGAACGCCGTGAACGCAACGCCGAAGGCCGCCAGGAACGCCAGGCCGGCGAAGCCCGTGCCGAAGGCGCAAGCGACCAGGCACGCGGCGAGACCCCCAACCGTGAAGGCCGCGAAGGCGGCCGCAACCGCCGCGAGCGCGGAGAGCGTGGCGGTGAACGCAATGGCGAACGCGCAGACCGCGGTGAACGCATCCAGCGCGATGCCGTCGAACAGGACCTCGCACTGGCCAACCAGGCCGCGATGGCCGCCGCCATGGGCGGCGAAGCCGCTGAGCCCCGCCAGGACCGCGCACCGCAGGACGGCGAACGCCAGGGCAACCGCGAAGCACGCGGGGATCGTGGCGAGCGCGGTGAAGGCCGCCGTGAACGCGGCGACCGCAACGGCCGCCGCAACGACCGCCGCGGCGGCGACCGCACCGAAGGCGTGGAAGGCGCACCAGGCGTCAACGCCGAGGCTCCCGCTGCCGCACCCGTGCTCGACGAAGCCGGCAATGTGATCGCGCCCGCACAGAACGGCCAAAACGGCCAAGGCGACGAACAACGCCAGCCGCGCGAACGCCGCAGCCGTGACCGCTACGGCCGTGACCGCCGCGAACGCAATGAGAACGGCGAACGCGGTGAACAACAGCCGGCAGCTGAGGCCGGCGCGGATGCTGCCCAGGCCGGTTTTGCCGAGCCGCGCCAGCAGCCGCAAGCTCCCGAAGAGCGCGCGCCGGCAGCTGCCGACTATGCCGCACCCGCAGCAGCCGTGACGCCTGCGGCGCCGTTTGTGCCCGCAGCACCAGCACCAACCCCCGCCTTCACAGCGCCAGTCAGCGTTGCCGCACCCGCACCGGTGCAAGCCGCCGCACCGGCGCCCGCGGCCATCACGCTGCCCAAGGTCCAGTCCTATGCCCTGCCGCTGGACGAGCTGGCACAGGTGGCACAGTCCTCGGGACTGCAGTGGGTGAATTCCGACGCGACCAAGATCGCCGAGGCCCAGGCCGCCATCGCCGCCGAGGTCAAGCCGGTGCACGTGCCGCGCGAGCGCCCGCCGCTGGTTGTGGCCGACGAAGGCCCGCTGGTGCTGGTCGAAACCCGGCGCGACCTGGGTACCATGACCCTGCCTTTCGAGCAATCGGCAGGCCGGTAAGCACCCAGCCGCGTCAGCGGCCACCCCCTGAAAAGGCCCGCCGATGCGGGCTTTTTTTATGCCTCGGAACAAGCCCTAGAATCAGTCCAACAAAACCGCCAAGGGGGAGCAGCCATGGACCAGCCAACGCACGATGCGCGCTACGCACCGCCGCAGGCCAATGTGGAAGATGTCACCGAACCGGCTCAGGGCCCAAAGCTGGCCGGCCGCATGGAGCGCCTCGGCGCCATCATCCTCGACACGGTGTTCCAGGGCCTGGTGCTCTGGCTGGTGTCGGTGCTGACACCCTACAACCCCTGGGCCGTACCGAAAGAAGGCCTATGGTCAGGGGCCGACGCGATGGGCATGGCCGTCGGCACCCTGACCTTCCTGTTGCTCAACGGCTACCTGCTCGCAACGCGGGGCCAGACAATCGGCAAGCTACTGCTCAAGATACGCATCATCCGGCCTTCGGGCGAAGCCGTTTCCATCAAGCGCCTGGCCTTGCGGTATGGCGTGGGTTTCGTGGCCGCTTTCATAACGGTCGTGATCTGGATCTACTCTTTGATCGACTGCCTGATGATCTTCCGCAAGTCGCGCCGCTGCCTGCACGACGAGATCGCCGACACCATCGTCGTCAAGGCCTGAGCCCAAGCCCTGTGACAGCCGCGCGCCTTGACACGATCTACACGGCCGAAACGCCGGAGGGCATCACCCTGTCCCTGCGGCCCGCCGGCATCGTCGCGCGTGGGCTGGCCTATTTGATCGACCTGGCCATACGCACCTGCATGTTCATCGCCGTGGCCATAACGGTCGGTGTGATGGGCAAGGCCGGGGCGGCCGTGCTGCTGCTGGTGTATTTCGGCCTCGAATGGTTTTATCCCGTGGTGTTCGAGCTGACCCGCGCGGCCGCCACGCCCGGCAAGCGTGCCATGGGCTTGCGCGTGGTGATGGATTCGGGCCTGCCGGTTACGCCCGCCGCGTCGCTCACGCGCAACCTGCTGCGCGCCGCCGATTTCATGCCCGCACTGTTCGGCGCCGGATTGGTGTCCATGCTCTGGCGCCGCGACAGCAAGCGCCTGGGCGATCTGGCGGCCGGCACGCTGGTGGTCTTCACCGATGCGGTCAAGCTGCACGGCGAAGTCCCGTTGGCAGCCCCGCTGGCGCCCGCGCGGCCCCTGTCTGCCGCCGAGCAGGCTTCGGTGCTCGCCTGGGCCGGCCGCGCCACACGGCTGACCCCCGAGCGCCTGGGCGAACTCGCCACCCTGGCCGAGCCGGTGCTGGCTGCGGGCACGCCGGGCGGCACGGCCACGCAGCGCCTGCTGGGCGTGGCGCAATGGCTGATGGGACGGCGCGAAGGAGAAGCGCGTCCATGACGCCCCTGCAGTTTGAAGCCGCCTACGCACCGCTGTGGGCCGAGCTCGAAAAGGTCATAGGCGTGGCCGAGACCGAACGCAAATTCGACGGGGCACAACTGGCCACGCTCTATCGCCTCGTCTGTGAACACCTGGCGCTGGCACAGGCCCGCGCCTACCCCATCCACCTGACACAGCGGCTGGAAGCCCTGACGCAAAGCGCCCACCGGCTGATCTACCGGCGCCACGACTACGGACTGGCGCGCCTGGGCCTTCTGGTGCTGGTCGACTTCCCCCAGGCCGTGCGCGCGCACCGTACCTATCTGCTGGTGGCGGCCCTGTTATTCGTGGTGCCCCTATTGGCAGCAGGCCTTGCCACCTACCGCGACCCGGGCTTCATCCTGCACCTGATGGACGCGGCGCAGGTGCAGCAGTTCGACAGCATGTACAGCGACAGCGCCAAGGCCTTCGGGCGCAACCGCGACGCCAGCGGCGACTGGCAGATGTTCGGCTACTACGTCATGCACAACATCGGCATCGGCTTTCGCTGCTTCGCGGCCGGCATCTTTGGCGGCATCGGCAGCGCTGGCGTGCTGCTGTTCAACGGCGTGCAGATAGGGGCCGTGGGCGGCTACCTGATCGCCTCCGGCCATGCGCAGAATTTCTGCTCTTTCGTCATCACCCACGGCGCTTTCGAGCTCACAGCCATCGTGCTGGCGGGCGCGGCGGGCCTGCGCCTGGGTTACGCGCTCATCGCGCCGGGCCGGCACACACGGCTGGAGGCGCTGCGTCTGGCGGCCCGCCATGCCATCGTGGTGGTCTATGGCGTCATCGGCCTGCTGCTGATCGCCGCAGCCGTCGAGGCCTTCTGGTCTTCGGCGCGCTGGGTCACCCCCGCCGTGAAATACGGCGCGGGCGCGGCCTGTTGGGCCCTGGTGCTGGCCTACCTGGGCTGGCAGGGCCGGCCGCGCGTCGATGCGCCTCTGAACGAGGGGCAGCGCCATGCAGGTTGATGCGCTGGCCGTCGCGCTGCGGCCGCGGCCCATGGCCGAGGCCGCCGACCTGGGCGTCGCATTGGTGCGCCATCATGCCGGCTCCATCTGGCGGACTTTCCTGCCCATGTATGTGGTGGTGATCGTGCTGGTGCTGTGCACCATCGAGTTCGCCTACTGGCTGCCCGGCCTGCTGATCTTCTGCCTCAAGCCCTGGTTTGACCGCAGCCTGCTGTTCATACTCTCGCGCGCCGTTTTCGGCCAGTCCACACGCTGGAAGGATCTCTGGGAGCACCGCGCCCAGGTGTGGGGCGGGCAATTGCTGCGCACGCTGCTGTGGCGGCGGCTGTCGCCCTGGCGCTCGTATACGCAGGCCGTAGACCAGCTCGAGGGCCAGCGCGGCAGCGCCAGGCGCAAGCGGCGCGAACAGTTGCTGCGCGGCCGTCGCGGTGCGGCCACCGGCATGCAGCTGATCTTTTCCAATGTCGAGATCGCGCTGGAGTTCGCCCTGCTCTCGATCCTTTTCTGGTTCGCCCCCGAGGGCAGCCTCTCGGAACTCTGGCGCTGGCTGATCGCCACCGAATCCACGATGCAAAGCCTGTGCCTTGCGCTGGTGTATGCCTTCGCTGTCGCTGTGGTCGAACCTTTTTTTGTGGCGGCCGGCTTCGCGATGTACCTGAACCGCCGCGTCGAACTTGAAGCCTGGGACATCGAACAGGACTTCCGCCGCGCCTTCACGCCCGCAGCGGCAAAGGCCGGGGCATGAGGACGACCATGGCACGCCTTACCTGGCGGCAAGCTGCGGCTTGCCTGGCGGTTGCGACTTGCGCGGCCTGCACTGCATGCGCACCGGCCTGGGCCGACACCCCGCCCGCGGCAACGGGTATGCCGCTCACGCGCGAGCAGGTGCAGTCGGCCGTCGCACGGGTTCGCACCGACCCCAACCTGCCCGGCACAAAAAGCGAAAAAACCTTGCGCCTGAAAAACCAGGATGAAAAACCGGAGGACAAAAAGAAGGACCGCGACGGTTTCGCCTGGCTCAAGGACTTTGTGACCAAGGTGTCCGAAGCCGCGCGCCTGCTGGTGTGGGCGCTGGGCGCGCTGGCCCTGGCCTGGCTGGTGATCCGCATACGGCGCTGGGCGCAGGTGCGCGCCGGCGGCGGCCGGCACCGCATGGCGCCGCTACCCAGCCACATCGGCAGCCTCGACATCCGTCCCGAAAGCCTGCCCGACGACGTGGGCTCCGAGGTTGCCTCGCTGTGGCAGCGCGGGCAGCGGCGGCCCGCGCTGTCGCTGCTCTACCGCGGCGCGCTCTCGCGCCTGGTGCACCTGCACGCGGTGCCCATCCGCAATGCCAGCACGGAAGGCGAATGCGTGGTGCTCAGCGAAGGCCGGCTGGCGCCCCTGTCGCTCGAATTTTTTACCCGGCTGGTCTCCGCCTGGCAGCTGGCGGCCTACGGCGGGCGCCTGCCCCCCACGGCCGGTGTGCTGGCGCTGTGCGCCGAATTTGACGCGCGTCTGGGCGCGCCGCAGTCCGGACCGGCCAAGGTGGCACCGTGAAGGACCGGCTCATCCTCATCCTGCTGGGCGTGCTGCTGCTGGCGGGCGGCGCCTGGCTGGTATCGGCCACCGAGTGGGTGGACGTCGACGTCCCCACACCGGCCAAGGGCGAGGCCCTCACCAATCCGCTTTACGCGACCGAAAAACTGCTGGCCGCCCTGGGCTCGCGGGTCGTGCGGCACAAAAGCCTGGACGCTATGCCACCGCCGCAGGCGCGGCTGGTGCTGGTGTCGCGCAACTGGGACCTGTTCCCCGAGCGCGCGCAGCGCCTGCGCGCCTGGGTGATGCAGGGCGGGCACCTGGTCATCCCCGGCTTTCTGGCGCGGCACAAGGCTTTCGAGGACTGGCTGCCCGTCACCGAGGAAAGCGCCATCAGGGCGCAGACGGTCACGCCAACACGGCCCTTCACCAAGGGCGCCAAGGAGGCCGACTGCCGCTCGCTGGAGGAACCCGCTGAAGTCGTGTCCAGCTACGGCGACAGCCGGGCCTACCGCGTCTGCGGCGCCTACTTCAGTCCGCAATACCTGCCGGCGGACCGGCAGGCCGCGCCCCTGTGGTCGCTGCGCGGCACGGCCGGCACCGAGGCCGTGCGCATGCAGGTCGGCCGGGGCACGGTCACCGTGCTCGGCGGCTGGGGCATGCTGAGCAACCACAACCTGCTGCGCGCGGACAACGCCCAGGTGGTGGCCGCGGCGCTGCAGGCACGCGCCGGCGCCGAGTTCTGGCTTGTGGCCGAAGAGGCCCGGGAACCCTTCGCGTCCTGGCTCTGGCACCAGGCCTGGGCGGCATTGCTGCTGGGCCTGCTGGCGCTGGCCCTGGCCCTGTGGCGCGCCGGCGTTCGCTTCGGACCGCTGGCGCCATCCGCCCCCTCGCACCGGCGCTCCATGGCCGAGCAGGTCCGCGGCACCGCGCGCTTCCTGCACATGCACGGGCCGAAAGCCCTGCACGCGGCCCAGCTTCGCGCGCTGCATGCGTCGGCTGCGCGGCAGGTCCCACGGTTTTCGCACCTGGCCCCCGCGCAGCGCACCCAGGAGATCGCGCGCGCCACCGGCCTGGATACGCTCGCGCTCGAACGCGCGCAAGCCGACAGGTCGCGCAACCGCGGCGTGCTGGCCGCCGACCTCGAGTTGCTGGAAACCGCGCGCCGGCGGCTCGATGCGCGCGAACCCGTCAACACACCCGTTTCCTCCGCCGCCTGATCCTCTCCTTGCCATCCTTACCCTGAACCCGAGAAACCACCATGTCATCAATTCCCAACGACGAACTGATACGCGCGGCCGAATGGCTGCAGACCCTGCGCCACGAAGTCGGCAAGGCCGTGGTCGGCCAGAAGGAAGCCGTCGACCAGACCCTGGTGGCGCTGGTCGCGTCCGGCCACGTGCTGATCGAGGGTGTGCCCGGGCTCGGCAAAACGCTGCTGGCGCGGGCGCTGGCCCAGGCCATGAGCCTGCGCTATGCGCGCGTGCAGTTCACGCCCGACCTGATGCCCTCGGACATCACCGGCCACTCGGTGCTGGACCCGTCGACACGCGGCGAATCCGGCATAGGCACGCTGCGCGTGCACCAGGGGCCGGTCTTCACGCATTTGCTGCTGGCCGATGAAATCAACCGCGCACCGGCCAAGACCCAGAGCGCCCTGCTCGAGGTGATGCAGGAATACCAGGTCACGCTGGAAGGCAGGGCGATGCCTCTGCCGCGCCCCTTCATGGTGATGGCCACGCAAAACCCGATAGACACCGAAGGCACCTACCCCTTGCCCGAGGCGCAGCTGGACCGCTTCCTGCTCAAGATCAATATCGCCTTCCCCAGCCATGCTGAGGAAAAAGCCGTGGTGCAGCTCACCACCGGCCAGCGTGCCGGCAACCAGTTGCCGCTGGACGCGGTCAGGCCCTGCCTGGACGACGTGCATGTGCTGGAACTGCAGCGCCTGGCCAGCCTGGTGCAGGCGCATGAGCAGGTGGTCGACTACGCGGTTCGTATCGCCCGCGCCACGCGCGACTGGCCCGGCCTTTCGTCCGGCGCCGGGCCGCGCGGCACCATGGCGCTGGTGCGCGCCGCGCGCGCCGGCGCGCTCATGGACGGGCGCGACTTCATCACCCCCGACGACGTGGCGCGCCAGACTTTGCCGGCCCTGCGCCACCGCGTGATGATTTCGCCCGACGCGCAGCTCGAAGGCCTGAGTGTGGATGACCTGCTGCGCAGCGCGCAAGGCAGCGTGCAGGCACCCCGCCT
>Ga0102587_1001073_pt1 | contig 22596 bp, 11 predicted proteins | sample AraplaF_Col_mTSA_FD_76853 | JGI IMG/M metagenome (GOLD analysis project Ga0102587, IMG submission 76853) | Arabidopsis root microbial communities from the University of North Carolina, USA - plate scrape MF_Col_mTSA (SPADES assembly) (version 2) | ecosystem: Host-associated > Plants > Roots >... | reverse complement strand
GACGTGGTCGAGCAGTACATGCTGCAAACCACGGCGGGCATGGACGAGGAAGCTGGGCCTGAATTGGTGGGATCCCGCACGCTTGTGCAGCCAAGCGGCGACGAATCGATCCAGATCGAGGCTATTGAACTGGTCACGCCGTCGGGGGCCAGGGACGGCCATGTGCACATCAACGATCCGCTGTCGATCCGGTTGTCGTTCCGCGTGCTGGAGAAGACCGATCATATCTTCGTGCCCAACCTGCACGTGCGGACCATCGACGGGATGTACGTCACCGTTGTCACGCCGCCGTCGAGCGAGGTTCGGCTGCTCGACGCGGGCGTCTACGTTGCCGATTGCGAGATCCCTGCGAACCTGCTCAATAACGGCGTCTTCACGGTGCAGGCGGCCATTACATCTTTCAATCAAGGCCAAACGGTGCACGCGAACGTGCCAAATGCCTTGACGTTCGAGGTCGTCGACGATCTTTCCGACACCACCTATCGCAACGGCTACATGCAGGCCATTCCTGGCGTCATTCGCCCGCGCCTGCAGTGGCAAATTGGAGCATCGGCATGAAGGTCGTGATTCTGGCGGGTGGCCTGGGCACGCGTATCAGCGAGGAATCGCACCTGAAGCCCAAGCCGATGATCGAGATCGGGGGCAAGCCCATCCTCTGGCACATCATGAAGATCTATTCCCATTACGGGATCAACGATTTCGTGATCTGCCTTGGCTACAAGGGCTATGTCATCAAGGAGTATTTCGCCAACTACTTCCTGCACATGTCCAACGTCACGTTCGACATGGCGCGCAACCACATGGAAGTGCATGAGCGATACGCCGAACCGTGGCGCGTGACGCTGATCGACACCGGTGCCGAGACGCTGACCGGCGGCCGGCTCAAGCGTGTACGCGACTACGTGGGCGACGAGACGTTCTGCTTTACCTATGGCGATGGGGTGACCAACCTCGACATCGGGTCGCTGATGAAGTTTCACAAGCAGCACGGCAAGCTCGCCACGGTCACGGCGATCCAGCCGCCCGGCCGCTATGGCGCGTTGAATCTGACCGGCCCCGCTGTCAGCAATTTCCAGGAAAAGCCGGCGGGCGACGGCGCGTGGATTAACGGCGGTTTTTTCGTGCTTGAGCCGAAGGTTTTCGACTACATCGAGAACGATCGCACCAGTTGGGAATCGACGCCGCTGCAACGTCTGGCGCAGGAAGGCGAATTGATGGCGTATCAGCACGATGGCTTCTGGCAGGCGATGGATACGCTACGCGACAAGAACCACCTGGAAGATCTGTGGGCGGCCACGCCACCGTGGAAGGTGTGGGCATGACCGAGTTCGGCGACGCCTATCGCGGCCGGCGCGTGCTGCTGACGGGCCACACTGGCTTCAAGGGCAGCTGGCTCGCGCTTTGGTTGTCGCGGCTCGGCGCCATCGTGACCGGCGTCGCGCTTGCGCCGGAGGCGACGCCGAACCACTGGGACCTGCTCGGCCTGAACATGGCGTCGCACATGGTCGATATTCGCGACCGCGATGCGTTGGCGCGCGTGGTGGCCGACGTGCAGCCTGAAGTGGTGTTCCATCTGGCCGCGCAGCCGTTGGTGCGTCGCTCGTACCGCGAACCCGTCGACACCTGGGCCACCAACGTCATGGGTACGGCCAACCTGCTCGAATGCTGCCGGCATGCACCGTCGGTGCAGGGTGTGCTGGTCGTTACGTCAGACAAGTGCTACGAAAACCACGAGTGGGTCTGGGGCTATCGCGAAAACGATCGCCTGGGCGGTCACGATCCGTACAGTGCATCGAAGGCTGCGACCGAACTGCTGGTCGCCAGCTATCGTGCGTCATTTTTCCATGGCGCCGATGCACCGGCGCTGGCGTCGGCGCGTGCCGGCAACGTGATCGGCGGCGGCGACTGGGCCGAAGACCGCCTGATCCCCGACATGGTGCGCGCGATTGCAGCACGCAAGCCGGTGCGCATCCGCAGCCCGCACGCCATCCGCCCGTGGCAGCACGTGCTGGAGCCGCTGTCGGGCTACCTGACGCTGGCCGAGCACCTGTACGAGCAGGGGCCGGCGTTTGCCGAAGGCTTCAACTTCGGCCCGCACGACATCGACGCCCGTCCGGTCGAGTGGATCATCGAGCGCCTGTGCCAGAGCTGGGGCGACGGCGCCACGTGGGAACTGGACTCCGCGCCGCAGCCACATGAGGCACACTATCTCAAACTGGACTGCTCCAAGGCCCGCAGCCGCCTGCAATGGCAGCCGCGCTGGCACCTGGGACACACCATCGACATGATCGTTGCATGGCACAAGGCACAGATGTCCGGCGCCGACATGCGCGCGCTGACGCTGGCACAAATCGACACCTATCAAAATACCGCACCACTTTAAGGCAGCAATCATGAGCGAAGCAAAAACCAAGGAACAACTCCGCGCGGAGATCAATAAACTGGTGGCCGAGTACGGCGCGCTGGCCAGCGTGCCCAAGCCATTCGAGCCGGGCGTCACAGTCATTCCGCCAGCCGGCAAGGTGGTCGGCGCACCGGAAATGGAACTGATGGTCGAAGCCTCGCTGGACGCCTGGCTGACCACCGGCCGCTTCAACGACCAGTTCGAAACCAGACTGGCCAAGCTGATCGGCGTCGAGTTCCTGATCACCGTGAATTCCGGCTCCTCGGCCAACCTGGTGGCCTTCAGCACCCTGACCTCGCCCAAGCTGGGCGCGCGCGCCATCCAGCAGGGCGACGAGGTGATCGGCGTGGCCGCCGGCTTCCCGACCACCGTCAACCCGATCATCCAGTTCGGCGCCGTGCCGGTGTTTGTGGACGTGGAGCTGGGCACCTACAACATCGACGTCACCAAGCTGGAAGCGGCCATCTCGCCCAAGACCAAGGCCATCATGCTGGCCCACACCCTGGGCAACCCGTACAACCTGGACGTGATCACCGCCATCTGCAAGAAATACAATCTGTGGCTGATCGAGGATTGCTGCGACGCGCTGGGTTCGACCTACAACGGCAAAATGGTCGGCACCTTCGGCGACATCGGCACCATGTCGTTCTATCCGGCGCACCACATCACCATGGGCGAAGGCGGCGCCGTGTTCACCAACAATCCGGAACTGAAGGCGATTGCCGAATCGTTCCGCGACTGGGGCCGCGACTGCTACTGCCCGCCGGGCAAGGACAACACCTGCGGCAAGCGCTTCTGCCAGTGCTTCGGCACGCTGCCGCCGGGCTACGACCACAAGTACACCTACAGCCACCTCGGCTACAACCTCAAGATCACCGACATGCAGGCCGCCTGCGGCCTGGCGCAGATCGACCGCGCGGCCGGCTTCGTGCAGGCGCGCAAGGACAACTTCGCCTACCTGAAAGACCGCCTGAAATCGTGCGAGGAATTCCTGATCCTGCCGGAAGCCACCGAGCATTCCGATCCGTCGTGGTTCGGTTTCCCGATGACGCTCAAGCCGGAAGCCAACATCGCCCGGGTCGACCTGCTGACCTACCTCGACCAGCACAAGATCGGCACCCGCCTGCTGTTCGCCGGCAACCTGGTGCGCCAGCCGTACATGCAGGGCCGCAACTTCCGCGTCTCGGGCGAGCTGACCAACACCGACCGCGTGATGAACGACACCTTCTGGATCGGCGTCTACCCCGGCCTGTCGCGCGAAATGCTGGACTTCGTGATCGACAAGCTGGAAGCCTTCTTCGGTGTCAACTTCTAAACCACCCATGAGCGAACCGGCCGCCTACATCGCGCCGTTCCGCGACCTGCTGCCGCCCAACGCCCGCCTGCTGGTGCAGGCCGGCGCCGGCGATGGCGGCCTGGCGCGCGCCTACCGCAAGCTGTATCCGGCCAGCGGCCTGATGGTGGTGGAAGCCGATCCGGCGCTGGCCGCGCAAGCGCGCGAGTATGCCGACCGCGTCTACCAGGCCGACCTCGATAGCGTCAGCGCCGCCTTCTACCAGCAGCTGGCCTGGGCCGACGGCTGGTATTTCGACGCCACGCTGGAGCAGTGCCAGCAGCCCGGGCGCGTGCTGCAGCAAGTGGGGCAGGTGATGCCGGTGGATACCTGCATCATTGCCCGGATTGCCAACCGCAGCCACTGGCAGGCGCCGGAAACGCCGCCGCAACATCAATGGGACCTGGCCGGCATGCTGACGCTGTTTGCCGGCAGCGGCTTGCGCGTCATCAGCGGCATCCTGCTCAATCCGGGACCGTTGCCGGCCGAGGTCGAAGCGAGGCTGCGCGAACAGGCCGGCGGCGACGACAGCATGCTGGCCGCGCTGGTCGAGGCCACCCAGCCATCCCACTACCTGATCAAGGCCGTACCCGAGCGATGAATCCGACCCCGCCCTTTTACTGCATCGCCCACGCGCCGTTCAACTGGAAGATGCCGGATTTTATGACCATGGTCGGCTCCGGCGACTATGTGCCGGAGACCGGGCTTGCCATGAGCCAGTTGCTGTCGCCCGAGGAAGCACTGAGCAACCGCTACCTGGGCGAATATGTGGCGCTGTTTGAAATCCGCCGCCGCCTGATCGCCGAACAGGCCGAGGGCTTCGTCGGCTTTTGCCACTACCGCCGCTTCGCCCTGACCGACCCGATTGGCGTGCTGCATCAGTTCAACTACCACGCCCATCCGGACATGCTGGCCAAGGTGCGGCCCGAGCATTTCTATGGCGACGGCCAGACCCCGATCGTGCCGATCTCGGTCACATGGGCCGGCAGCGTGCTGCAGCAGTACGAAGCCTGCGTCACCGGGCGCGACCTGCTGATGTTCTTTGGCGACGCCATCGATTGCGGCGTCATCACCAATCTGGAGGCGGCCAATTTCCTCAGCGGCAAAGCCTTCATCCCGGCGCCGACCGTGGCCTTTATTCCGGTGCAATGGTTCGTGGAAATCATCCACGACCTTGAACTGGTGGCCTCGCGCTACTACCGTCACCATTACGTCTACCGCGAAGGCTATGCCGACCGCAGCATCGCCTTCTGCTGCGAGCGCCTGCAAGCCTTCCTGCTGGCCAAGCGCATTGCCGCGTGGGGCCAGGACAAGGTCATTCAGCGGCCATTGGTCTTGCTGGGAGACACCTACCCGAACCTGTAGAGACCCTCATGAAGATTGTTCCTACCGCCATCCCCGGCTGCTACCAGATCATCACCGATATCCGCCGCGACGAACGCGGCAGCTTCGTCAAAGTGTTCCATGAAGATATCTTCCGCCAGCATGGGCTGGCGACCGATTTTGCCGAGGAATACTATTCCACCTCGCAGCGCAACGTGATCCGCGGCCTGCACTTCCAGACGCCGCCGCACGACCATGCCAAGCTGGTCTACTGCACCCATGGCGCGGTGATGGATGTGGCGCTGGACCTGCGCAAGGGTTCGCCGATGTATGGCAAGCACATCACCCTGGAACTGAGCGCGGAAAATGGCCACATGCTGTACCTGCCGGCCGGCCTGGCGCACGGCTTCTGCTCGCTGAGCGAGCAGTCGCTGATGGTCTACAAAGTGACCACCACCTACGCGCCGCATAACGATGGCGGCGTGCTGTGGAATTCGGCCGGCATTGCGTGGCCGGTGCAGGATCCCATCATGTCGCCGCGCGACGGCACCTTCCCCGCGCTGGCCGGGTTCGATTCGCCGTTCGTGTACACCACCGGAGCAGGCGCATGAGCGCCGCCGCGCCACGCCGCGCGCTGGTCACGGGCGCCTCGGGCTTCGTCGGCGCCGCGCTGGTGCGCCGCCTGCTGGCGGACGGCTGGGAAGTGCACGTGCTGCTGCGCGAAAGCTCATCCACGGACGGCCTGCCGTCCGCCGGCCCGCAATTGCAGCTGCACCGCCACGACGGCAGCACGCGGCAGCTGATCGACATCATGCGCGCGGCCGCGCCGCAAGTGGTGTTCCACCTGGCGTCGCTGTTCCTGGCCGCGCACCAGCCGCAGGACATCGAACGCCTGATCAATGCCAACCTGCTGTTCTCCACCCAGCTGGTGGAAGCCATGGCCGCCTGCGGCGTGCGCAAGCTGGTGAACACCGGCACCTCGTGGGAGCACTACCAGGACGAAGCCTACAACCCGGTCTGCCTGTACGCCGCCACCAAGGCCGCGTTCACCGCCCTGCTGCGCTACTACGTCGAGGTGCACGGCCTGCGCGTGGTCACGCTCAAGCTGTTCGACACCTACGGCGCCGGCGACACCCGGCCCAAGGTGCTGAACCTGCTCAAGCGCGTGGCCAACGAAGGCAGCGCGCTGGCCATGTCGCCGGGTGAGCAGCTGGTGGATCTGGTCTACATCGACGATGTGCTGGACGCTTTCCTGCTGGCCTGTGCGCAGCTCGACACGCAGCCTCGGGCGATGGAGGAGTACGGCGTCTCCAGCGGCCAGCCGCTGCCGCTGAAGCAGATTGCCGCGCTGTACGCGCAGGTCAGCGGCAAGCCGCTGAATATCGAATGGGGCGGCCGCCCCTACCGCGAGCGCGAGGTGATGGTGCCGTGGCACAGCTACCGCGGCGTGCCGGGATGGCAGCCGAAGGTGGGCCTGGCGCAAGGCCTGGCCCTGTTCCACAACTAGTAGTGGGCGATGTCCAGCACGATGCCGGCGCTGGACATCAGCGCCTGCCGCGCCTGGCGCGTCTGCAGGTTGGGCGCCGGATGCTTGCGGTAGAGCTGCAGCATCACTTCCACGATTTTGTCATCGCGCGAATTCCCGCGCCGCATGTTTTCCGGCGCGGTAGCCGCGCTCTTGTGGATCACCACGCCATCGGTGGCAAAGTGCGCCAGCTTGCGGCCGTGCATGGCGGTCAGCAGGAAATCCCAGTCTTCGTAGATGATCAGGTCGGTCTCGTGGCGCACGCCGCGCAGCACGTCGGCCCGGTAGGCGACGCAGCTGTTGGGGATGCGGTTGCGCACGTACACGCTGTCGAACGTGACGTCGGCGATCGACACGCTTTGCCCGCCCGGCAGCGGCGTGGGCGGGAACACCGTGCGATCCTCGTTCTGGATCTGGAAATCGCAGAACAGCAGCTCCGGCTTGTCTTTCAATAAGCGCGCCTTGAGCTTGGCCAGGTGGTCCGGGCGGTAGGTATCGTCATCGTCGAGGAACAGGATGTATTCGCTATCGGCAATCGCCAGCCCGAGGTTGCGGCTGGCGGCCGGTCCCGGCACGCCGGTCGAGCGCAGCACGTAGTCGAAGCGCTTGTCCAGCTGCGACAATTCCTGGTATGGCGGCAGATAGCCCGGCGTATCGGACACCACCACAATCTTGAAGTCCTGGCAGGTCTGCGCGATCAGCGACTCCAGCGTGCGCTTGAGCAGCAGCGGGCGGTCGTGGGTAGGAATGATGATGGTGAACAAGGGCAGCCCTCGGAGGTTATGGTTCGCGGATCGATTCGTCCAGCGCGCGCGTCAGCGGGAACAGCAGGTAGGACATCACCGTGCGGTGGCCCACCACCACTTCCGCGGTCACCGTCATGCCCGGCATCAGGCGCGCGCCCGGGCGCAGCTTGCGCAGCTGGCCGGTGTAGGGAATGCGGCTCAGGTAGTACTGGTCCAGGCCGCCGCCTTTTTCCGCGCTATCGCGCTTGAACGAATCGGAGCTGACGAAGCGGACTTTGCCGTCCAGCATGCCGTGCTCCTGGAAGTTGAAGGCATCCACCTTCAGGTGCACCGCCGCGCCCGGCTTGATGAAGCCGACATCCATGGAATCGATCTGCACTTCCGCCTCCAGTTCGGCGCCCAGCGGCACCAGAGTGAACAGCGGCTCGGCCTCGCGCACGATGGAACCCACCGACAGCTTGCCGATTTCCAGCACCACGCCATCGGCCGGCGCCACCATCTGCACCATCTTGTGGCGCTTGTCGGCCTTGGCCAGCTGCTCGTTGATGCCGTCGCGCTCGCGCGTGGCGTTCAGCAGGTCCTCCATCGATTTCTGGCGCCAGCTCTTTTCAAAGGCGGCACGCTCGGCTTCTGCCGAGGCCAGCTCGCGCGCCATCTCGATGGCTTTGTTGCGCTGCAAGTCCATGTCGCGCTCGACTTCGAGGCGGCGGTCGCGCGCTTCCAGCAGGTGCATCTTGGCGCCGAACTGCTCGGCCATCAGTTGCTCCTGCATGGCTTCCACTTCGCGCAGCGATTTCACGCGCTGGGCCAGAATGCTCTGGTCGTGCTTGTTGGTTTCCAGGCCGGCCTTCAGACGCGCGATGTTCTGCTCCATCTTGTTTTTCTGCGCCTCGTAGTTGGCCTTGCGTTCGCTGGACAGCTGGGCTTGCAGCTGGGCGTCGTCGCTGCTGGCCTTGCCGCTGTTCGCAGCCGGCTTGCCGGACAGTTCGGCGCGCAGGCCGGCCGCCTGGGTGTCGAGCGAGTCGAGGCGCACGCGCAGCTGGGTCTCGTCGGCGGCGGTGAAGGTCGGATCCAGCGTGGCCAGTACCTGGCCTTTCTTGACCACTTGGCCGACCCGCACGTCGATGCTCTGGATGATGGAGGTGTCGAGCGGCTGCACCACGATGTTAGGCAGCGGATTGACCAGCTTGCCGTGCGCGACCACGATCTTCTCCACCGGCGACAGGCAGGCCCAGACAATGAAGCAGGTGAACGCCAGCAGCATGGTATGCAGCGTCAGGCGCACGGACTTCGGCAGCGGGCCGCGCTCGATGGCGTCGGCGTCCGGCAGGAAGTCGATCTCGGTCTCGTCCTTCTTGCCGCGCTTGAAGTTTACAGGTGACTTGTTTGCTGGTTCCATAAGTGCTGGTAAGTTTCGCTACGGGTGAGCAGTTCTTCGTGGCGGCCGGCGTCAACCAGCGTGCCCTGGTGCATGACCATGATGGTATCGGCGTCGACCAGGGTCGACAGGCGGTGGGAAATCATTACCACCGTGCGGCCGACCGCGATCTTCGACAGGTTGTTGATGAAGATGGCTTCCGATTCCGGGTCCAGCGCCGAAGCGGCTTCATCGAGAATCAGGATGCGCGGGCGCGACACCAGGGTGCGCGCGATCGACAGCCGCTGCTTCTGGCCGCCCGACAGGTTGGTGGCGTTTTCTTCCAGCACCGTGTCATAGCCCTGCGGCAGGCGCTCGATGAACTCGTCGGCGCCGGCGGCCTGCGCCGCCGCCACCAGTTCCTCGAAGGTGGCGTCCGGCTTGGTGACCGACAGGTTTTCGCGCACCGTGCCGCGGAACAGGAAGTTCTCCTGCAGCACCACGCCGATCTGCCGGCGCAGGTGCGACAGCTCGATCTCGCGCGCATCGATGCCGTCGAAGCGCACCAGGCCCTCCTGCAGCGGATACAGGCCCTGGATCAATTTGGTCAGGGTGGTCTTGCCGGAACCCGAGCGGCCGACGATGCCCACCACCGTGCCTTCCTGGATGGTGAAAGAGGCCTTGTTCAGCGCCAGGTTTTGCGCGCCCGGATAGCGGAACACTACGTTGTCGAACTTGATCTCGCCCTGCAGGACAGGACGCAGGCCATTGGCGCCGGGGCGGCCTTCGGGCGCACGGTTCATCACCTCGCCCAGCATCTTCACCGACAGCGCGGTTTCCTGGTATTCGTTGACCAGGCCGACGATGGAGATCAAAGGCTGGGTCACGCGGCCGGACAGCATCTGGAAGCCGATCAGCGCGCCGACCGACAGCGTGCTGTCGAACACTTCGGACGCGCCGACGATGATGATCACTACCGGCAGCAGCTTGCCCAGGAAGTCGGTCACCGAGTTGCCGGCGATGGAAATCTGGCCGACCCGGAAGTGCATGGTGATGGCTTCGGCCGAACGCTGGTCCCACACGCGGCGCTGCGACGGCTCGATCGCCAGCGCCTTCACCGTGCGCATGCCGTGGATGGTTTCCACCAGCATGCCCTGGCGCTGGCCCTCGGCCGCGTACAGCTGGTTGAGGCGGCGCTGGAAGGTCGGCACCATGGCCAGCACGATGCCGCCGATCATGGCGGCAAACAGCAACACGATCAGGGTCAGCTTGAACGAGTAGCTGAACAGGATGGGGATGAACACCACCAGCGCGATCAGGTCGAGGCCGGTCATGAACAGGCGGCCGGTCAGGAAGCTGCGGATTTTTTCCAGCTGCTGCATGTGGCGCGTGACCACGCCGGCGCTGGTGGTTTCAAAGAAATCGATCGGCAGCGACAACAGGTGCGCGAACACGCGCCGCGTCAGGCGCATGTCGATCTTGTTGGAGGCGGCCAGGGTCAGCGTCTGGCGCAGGAAGCCGAAGGTGGAGTCGAACACCAGCGCCATCACAATGCCCACGCCCAGCACCTGCAGCGTGGTCACGCTCTGGTGCGTCAGCACCTTGTCGATCACCAGCTGGAAGAAGATCGGCGAGGCCAGCGCCAGCAGCTGCATGGCAATCGCGGCAATGAAGATGTCGCGGAAGGCGGCTTTCTGTTTCAGGATTTCCGGGATAAACCAGCGCAGGCCGAACGGCTGGTTGGGGTCGGTCAGCTTGTGCTGGCGTTTGACGAACACCACGTCGCCATGCCAGTGCTGTTCAAAGTCGCTGCGCGCGACCAGCACCACCTGGGCGTTGGCGGCGGCCGGGTTCAGCACGGCCACCTGGTCCTGCGCGCCGGGATGGCCCACGGTATCGGCCGGCTTGACGCCCACCACGATGATCATATTGCCGTTGTCCAGCTTGGCCATCAGCGGGAATACGCCCCCTTGCGCCATCAGGCGCGACCACGTCAGCGTGTCGGCCTTGGCTTTCAAGCCGATATCCGCGGCAATGCGCAACAGGGCCCCGGTGGTCGGCTCCTCGGCGCGCAATGCGTTTTCATCGATGATGCGTTCCGGGTTGATTTGCAGACCGTGATGCTGCGCGATGGCAGTCAGGCACTGGATCGCCGTGTGGGGGAATTTATCTTGCATAGGCCCGTAAAGGTAAAAGCTTGCAGTAGCGCACTATTGTGCCAGCCTTGGGATTCTAACCCAGCGCAACGTTTCCCGGAGCCTTTTCTGTTGTAGAAACACAAGCCGGTTTACCACCCTGTTTGCGCGATAAAAAAAAACGGCAAGGCCCGCAGGCCTTGCCGTTTCTGGCATCAATGAACGCCTGGCTTACTTGGCAGCCAGGATGCCGGTGCTGTGATTGCCACCGAACAGCGCTTTCAGGCGCTGGCTGTCTTCGGTCGCAGCCTGGTTGCTGGCGGCGGTCAGCTGGGTGTTGTCGTAGCTGCCGATGGCGCTGGCCAGGGCCGAGACTGCAGCGTTGGTGGCGCTTGGCAGTTCCAGCTTGGCGGCGTTCTCGGTCGCTGCCGCGGCTGCGGCATTGAAGCTCGACAGGGCGCCCGACAGGTTGCTGACCGACTGGCTCACGCTGCTGGTGCTGCCCTGGGCGAACCAGACGTCGGCCGCGCTGTGGCTGGCGCCGTCGGCGGTCTCGTAGGTCGAGGTGATACCGACGATGTTGCCGTTGTTGGCCGACACGTTCTGCTTGGCGTCCAGGTTCAGCTTGGTGATGCCCAGGTCGCCCAGCGATTTCAGCTCGTCCGCCTGGCTGACGCCGTCGGCATTGCCGTCGACCCAGACACGCAGGTTGCCGAACGCGCTGTCCTTGGCGTCGATGATGCCGTCGCCGTTGCTGTCCAGTTCCGCCAGCGCGGTGTAGCCGTTGGTGGCCTTGGCGCCGGTGCTCAGCGTGGTGCCCGAACCGAACAGTTCGCTGCCATCGTTGATCGTGCCGTCGCCGTTGCGGTCCAGGGCCAGCAAGCCGTCGCCGCCGCCCACCCAGCCGGTGTTGACCTTGTTGCCGGTGGCATTGACGTCAAAGTTCACGCCAGCCGACAGGCCCAAGGTGGTGATGCCGTCGTTGTTCAGGTCCAGCACGATCGGCGTACCCAGCGGCGAAGGCAGCGCATTCACCTGGTCGGTGGTCAGGCCAGGCACTTGCGCGGTGGTGATGGCGCACACCTGGTTGCTGGTCAGCGAGTGGATCTGGTCGGTGGTCAGCGACGAGATCTGGGCCGTGCTCAGGGCAGCGATCGCCGAGGTCTTCAGACCGACGAGGTCGGCGGTCTCGATGGCGACCAGTTGCGTGGTCGACAGCGACTTGACCTGGTTGCTCGACAGCGCAGCCACCTGGTTGCTCGACAGCGCCACGATCTGGTCGGTGGTCAGGGCCGCCATTTGCGCGGTCTGCAGGGCGCCCATTGCCGCGGTCTTCAACACGGTGATGTCGTCGGTGCTCAGCGCAGCGATCGAGTTGGTCGACAGCGCCGCCACTTGCGACGAGCTCAGCACGCCAACCTGGGTGGTGGTCAGCGCCACGATCTGGTTGGTGCTCAGCGCGCTGGCCAGGGTGGCCGTGGTCAGGGCGCCGATCTGCGCCGTGCTCAGGACCGCTACCTGGTCCGTGGTCAGGGCGGCAACCTGCGCGGTCTTCAACGTGGCGATGATGCTGGTTTTCAGCGCGCCGATGTCGGCGGTTTCAATCGCGGCCACAGCGGTGGTCGACAGCGCGTTGAACTGCGCGGTGCTCAGCGCACCCAGCTGGTTCGACGACAGCGCCACCACCTGGTCGGTGGTCAGACCCGAGGACAGCGCGGCAGTGCTCAGCGAGCTGATCTGCACGGTGCTCAGTACGCCGATCTGGTCGGTGGTCAGGGCTGCCAGCTGCGCGGTGCGCAGGGCGGCGATGGCCGAGGTTTTCAGCGCGCCGATGTCGGCGGTCTCGATCGCCGCCGTGGCGGCGGTGCTCAGGCCGGACACCTGGGTGCTGCTCAGGGCGCCGATCTGGGTCGAGCTCAGGGCCACCACCTGGTCGGTGGTCAGGGCGTTGGCCTGGTTGGTGCTCAGGCCGGCGATGGCGTTGGTCTTCAACGCGCCCACGTCCGCCGTTTCAATCGCGGCGATGGCGCTGGTGCCCAAGGCCGACACTTGAGCCGAGCTCAGGGTGGCGACCTGGTTGGACGACAGGGCCACTACCTGATCGGTGCTCAGCGCGGCGATGCTGCCGGTGGTCAGCGCGGTGATCTGCTGGGTGCTCAGGGCGCCCAGCTGGTCGGTGGTCAGCGCAGCCAGCTGGCCGGTTTTCAGCGACGAGATGATCGAGGTGTTCAGGCCGCCGATGTCGGCGGTCTCGATCGCGGCCACGTCGGTGGTCGACAGTGCCGAGAACTGCGCGGTGCTCAGCGCGCCCAGCTGGCTCGACGACAGCGCCACGACCTGGTCGGTGGTCAGGCCCGAGGCCAGCGCGGTGGTGCTCAGCGAAGCGATTTGCGCGGTGCTCAGCACACTCACCTGGTTGGTGCCCAGGGCAGCCACTTGCTGGGTGCTCAGGGCAGCGATGGCCGAGGTTTTCAGCGCGCCGATGTCGGCGGTTTCAATCGCGGCAATCGCACCGCTGCTCAGCGCGGCAACCTGCAGGCTCGACAGCGAACCGATCTGCTGGCTCGACAGGGCCACCACCTGATCGGTGGTCAGGGCCTTGGCCTGGCTGGTGGTCAGGGCGCCAATCGCGTTGGTTTTCAGCGCGCCGATGTCGGCGGTTTCAATCGCGGCGATATCGTTGGTGCTGAACGAGGCGACTTGCGCGCTGCTCAGGACACCGAACTGGTTCGACGACAGGGCCACCACTTGATCCGTGGTCAGCGCGGCGATGCTGCCGGTGGTCAGCGCGGTCACTTGCTGGGTGCTCAGAGCGCCCAGCTGGTCGGTGGTCAGAGCAGCCAGTTGGCCGGTCTTCAGGGCCGCGATGATCGAGGTTTTCAGGCCGCCGATGTCAGCGGTTTCGATCGCTGCCACAGCGGTGGTCGACAGCGCGTTGAACTGCGCGGTGCTCAGGGCGCCCAGCTGGTTCGACGACAGCGCCACCACTTGATCCGTGGTCAGGCCCGAAGCCAGATTAGCGGTGCTCATCGAGGCCACTTGCGCGGTGCTCAGCGCGGTGATCTGGTCGGTGGTCAGCGCGGCGCTCTGCTGAGTGGTCAGGGCGGCGATGGCCGAGGTTTTCAGCGCGCCGATGTCGGCGGTTTCAATCGCGGCGATGGCGGTGCTGCTCAGCGCGGCAACCTGCTGGCTCGACAGCGAACCGATCTGCTGGCTCGACAGAGCCACCACTTGATCGGTGGTCAGGGCCTTGGTCTGGTTGGTGGTCAGCGCGACAATCGCGTTGGTTTTCAGCGCTCCGATGTCGGCGGTTTCAATCGCAGCGATGTCGTTGGTGCTGAACGCGGCGATTTGGCCGCTGCTCAGGGCGCCGAACTGGTTCGACGACAGGGCCACCACTTGATCCGTGGTCAGCGCGGCGATGCTGCCGGTGGTCAGCGCGGTCACTTGCTGGGTGCTCAGAGCCGACAGCTGGTCGGTGGTCAGGGCAGCCAGCTGGCCGGTTTTCAGAACCGCGATGATCGAGGTTTTCAGACCCACGATGTCGGCGGTTTCGATCGCTGCCACAGCGGTGGTCGACAGCGCGTTGAACTGCGCGGTGCTCAGGGCACCCAACTGGTTCGACGACAGCGCCACCACCTGGTCGGTGGTCAGACCCGAAGCCAGGTTGGCGGTGCTCATCGAGGCCACTTGCGCGGTGCTCAGCACGGTGATCTGGTCGGTGGTCAGGGCGGCGCTCTGCTGGGTGGTCAGGGCGGCGATGGCCGAGGTTTTCAGCGCGCCGATGTCGGCGGTTTCAATCGCGGCAATGGCGGTGCTGCTCAGGGCGGCAACCTGCTGGCTCGACAGCGAACCGATTTGCTGGCTCGACAGGGCCACCACTTGATCGGTGGTCAGGGCCTTGGTCTGGCTGGTGGTCAGGGCAGCGATGACACTGGTTTTCAGCGCGGCCAGGTCAGACGTTTCAATCGCTGCGATGTCGTTGGTGCTGAAGGCGGCGACTTGCGCGCTGCTCAGGGCGCCGAACTGGTTCGACGACAGGGCCACCACTTGATCGGTGGTCAGGCCGGCAATGCTGCCGGTGGTCAGCGCAGCGACTTGCTGGGTGCTCAGGGCGCCCAGCTGGTCGGTGGTCAGAGCGGCCAGTTGGCCAGTTTTCAGGGCGGCGATGATGTTGGTTTTCAGGCCGACGATATCGGCGGTCTCGATCGCCGCCACGGCGCTGGTCGACAACGCGCTGAACTGTGCGGTGCTCAGGGCGCCCAGCTGGTTCGAGGTCATTGCCACCACCTGGTCGGTGGTCAGGCCGCTGGCCAGGTTGGCGGTGCTCAGCGAAGCCACTTGCGCGGTGCTCAGCACGGTGATCTGGTCGGTGGTCAGCGCGGCGCTCTGCTGGGTGGTCAGGGCGGCAATCGCGCTGGTTTTCAACGCGCCGATGTCGGCGGTTTCAATCGCGGCAATCGCGCCGCTGCTCAGCGCGGCAACCTGCTGGCTCGACAGCGAACCGATTTGCTGGCTCGACAGGGCCACCACCTGGTCGGTGGTCAGGGCCTTGGTCTGGTTGGTGGTCAGGGCGGCGATGACGTTGGCTTTCAACGCGGCCAGGTCGGCGGTTTCAATCGCGGCCACCGCATTGGTGCCCAAGGCAGCCACTTGCGCCGAGGTCAGCACGCCGGCTTGCGTGGACGACAGCGATACCACCTGGTCGGTGCTCAGGACCGCCATGCTGCCGGTGCTCAGGGCAGCGATCTGGCCAGTGGTCAGGTTGGACACCTGGTCGGTGGTCAGGGCCGCCAGTTGCGCGGTTTTCAGCGAGGCGATGATGTTGGTTTTCAGGCCGACGATATCGGCCGTGGCGATCGCGGCAATGGCGCTGGTCGACAGCGCGCCGAATTGCGTGGTGCTCAGGGCGCCCAGCTGGTTCGACGACAGCGCCACCACCTGGTCGGTGGTCAGGCCGCTGGCCAGGTTGGCGGTGCTCAGCGAGGCCACTTGCGCGGTGCTCAGCGCGGTGATCTGGTCGGTGGTCAGGGCTGCGCTCTGCTGGGTGGTCAGGGCGGCAATCGCGCTGGTCTTCAGCGCGCCGATGTCGGCGGTTTCAATCGCGGCCACGGCGGTGCTGCTCAGGGCGGCAACCTGCTGGCTCGACAGCGCGCCAACTTGCTGGCTCGACAGGGCCACCACCTGGTCGGTGGTCAGGGCCTTGGTCTGGTTGGTGGTCAGGGCGGCGATGACGTTGGTCTTCAGCACGGCCAGGTCGGCGGTTTCAATCGCGGCCACGGCGCTGGTGCCCAGCGCAGCCACTTGCGCCGAGCTCAGCACGGCAGCCTGGGTGGCGGACAGCGCCACCACCTGATCGGTGCTCAGGCTGGCCATGTTGGCGGTGGTCAGGGCGGCGATCTGGCCCGTGCTCAGGCTGGACACCTGGTCGGTGGTCAGGGCGGCCAGCTGCGCGGTTTTCAGCGCGGCGATCACATTGGTTTTCAGGGCCGCCAGGTCGGCAGTCTCGATGGCCGCCACATTGGTGGTCGACAGCGCGCCGAACTGGGCGGTGCTCAGGGTGGCCAGCTGGCCGGAGCTCAGGGCCACCACCTGGTCGGTGGTCAGGCCGCTGGCGATGGCGTTGGTGCTCAGCGAGCTGATCTGGCCGGTGGTCATCACGCTGACCTGGTCGGTGGTCAGGGCCTTGACTTGCGCGGTGTTCAGGCCGCCGATCGCATTGGTTTTCAGGGCAACAAAGTCGCCGGTTTCAATCGCCACGATGGCGTTCGTGCTCAGGCTGCCCACCTGGGTGCTGCTCAGGGCGGCGGCTTGCTGGCTGGTCAGGGCCACCACCTGGTCGGTGGTCAGGGCGCCCAGCTGAGCGGTGCTGAGGCCGGCAATGGCGCCAGTCTTCAGGGCGGCAAAGTCGCCCGTTTCAATCGCCACCAGGTTGCTGGTCGACAGCGCATTGATTTGCGCGGAGTTGAAAGTGCCCACCTGGCTGGCCGACAAGGCAACGATCTGGTCCGTGGTCAGGCCGTTGCTGAGCTGCTTGGTGGTCAACACCGCGATGTGGGTGGTGGTCAGCACGCCGATTTGATCGGTCGTGAGTGCCTGCGTCTGGGAAGAATTGAGTGCAACAAGATCCGCAGTCGCAAGCGATGCAATCGTCGTGGTCGACAGCGCTGCAATCTGGGCAGTGGTCATGCTGGTGATGATGCTCATTTCAATTCTCCTTGGGGGCACTACATAGTTCTACACGGACAGATGATGGAGCCAGCGAGGGATCTTCCCTGCGGCTCCAACTTGAATTGGGTGTTTCGGTATTTCTTGCAGATGCTGACGCGCACAGAAACCACGCGCTTTAGTTCTTAACGTCAATCTTTGAGGCAACTTTAGGATGAGCCAAGCATGATTTTTCCTCTGGTTAACATTTAAATCGCCGGGCGACTACACATAGTTTCAGTTAATCAGCGGCAAGAAATCCGCAGGGCTGGCTGGCCTGAACGTGTAAAGCGACCTTTTTCCTAAACGCATTAAGTTTTTTTGTTTACGTGGGGCAACGCAAAAATCGGGCCATGCTATGCAAAAAACAACGCCACAGACACAAACGGCAGAGCGTTTGCTCTGCCGTTTGTCATGCTGCTAGTGCTTACTTGGGCACTGCCAGATAACCCTGCGATGCCGTGCCATGCAGCGCTTTCAGTTTCAGCTCATCCGTCGCGGCCTGGCTGGCGTTCAGGGTAGGCTTGGCGTCGGCCTCGTACTGGCTGAGCGCCGCCGCCAGCTGCGCCGCCTGGCCGCTGACCTGGCCCGGCACCTCCAGCTTGGCCGGCACGGAGACCGGCTCGGCATGATTGAAGCTGGCCAGCGCCTGCGACAGGCCGCTGACATTGCTGCTCAGCTGCGACTGTACCTGCGACACGGCGAACCAGACGTCGGCCGCCGCATGGGTGGCGCCGTCGGCGGTCTCGTAGGTCGAGGTGGCGCCGAGAATGTTGCCGTTGTTGCCGGTGACACTCTGCTGGACATCCAGATTCAGCTTGGTGATGCCGAGGTCGGCCAGGGTCTTCAGCTCGCCGGCCTGGCTGACGCCGTCGGCATTGCCGTCCACCCACACGCGCAGATCGGCAAACGCCTGGTCCTTGGCGTCGACCACGCCGTCGCCATTGGTGTCCAGTTCGGCCATCGCGGCATACCCGTCGGCGGCGCGCTTGCCGTTGGCCAGCGTGGTGCCGGAACCGAACAGTTCGCTACCGTCGTTGATGATGCCGTCGCCGTTGCGGTCCAGCGCCAGGAAGCCGTCGCCGCCGGCGGTCCAGCCGGTGTTGACTTTCTGGCCGCTGGCGGCCAGGTCGAACTGCACGCCGTTGGCCAGCGAGGTGGTCTGCACGCCGTCACCGTTCAGGTCCAGCACGATCGGCGTCAGCGAGATCAGGGCCGAGATCTGGGCGCCGGTCAGCGAACCGCGCTGGTCGGTGGTCAGGGCATGGATCTGCTGCGTGGTCAGCGCGTGGATCTGGGTGGTGGTCAGCGAGACGATCTCGTTGGTGGTCAGCGAACGCAGCTGACGCGACGACAGCGCGCGGATGCCGTTGGTGCTGATCGCCACCAGGTCGGCCGTGTCCAGCGCGGCCAGCGCGTCGGTCGACAGCGCCGCCACTTGCTGCGAGCTGAACGCGCCGACTTGCGCCGAGGTCAGCGCCACGCCTTGCGCCGAGCTCAGCACCGCCAACTGGGCGCTGGTCACCGCCGCCACTTCATTCAGCGTCAGCGCCGCCACCGCCTGGGTGGACAGGTTGGCGAAGTTGCGGGTCGACAGCGCCGCCACTTGCGCGGTGGCCAGCGAGGCCACTTGCGCGGTGCTCAGGGCCGCCACTTGCGTGCTGCTCAGGCCAATCGAGAAGGCGGCCGTGGACAGCGCCGCCACCTGGCTGGTCGACAGCGCCACCACCTGAGCGGTCGACAGGCCGGCCAGCTGGTTGGTGCGCAGCGCCGCCATGTCGGCCGTGCTCAGGCCGGCCAGGTCGGCGGTTTCCAGCGCGCCGATGCTGTTGGTCGACAGCGCCACCACTTGCGCGGTGCTCAGCGCGGCAATCTGCGCCGAGGTCAGCGCCACCACTTGCGCGGTGGCCAGCGAGCCGATCGCCGCCGTGCTCAGGGCCGCCACGGCATGGGTGCCCAGGGTGTTGATCTGGGTGGTGCCGAGGGCGTTGACCTGGGCCGTGCTCAGGATGGCGATCGCCTGGGTCGAGATCGCGGCCAGGTCGGCGGTTTCCAGCGCGCCGACATTGTTGGTGCTCAGCGCCGCCACTTGCGCGGTGCTCAGCGCTGCGGCCTCGGCGGTGGTCAGCGCCACCACCTGATTGGTGCTCAGGGCCTTGATCTGGTTGGCGGTGAGGGCCGCGACGGCCGCGGTCGACAACGCCGCCAGGTCGGCCGTTTCCAGCGCCGCCACACCATTGGTGGTCAGCGCCGCCGCCTGGGTGGCGCTCAGCGCCGCCGCCTGGGCCGTGGTCAGCGACGCGATCTGGAGCGTGCTCAGGGCGGCGATGCCGGCGGTGGCGATGGCCGCCACTTGCGCGGTCGACAGCGCGGCGATCTGGTCGCTGCTCAGGCCGGCCAGCTGATGGGTGCGCAGCAGGTTGACGTCTTGCGTGCTCAGGCCGGCCAGGTCCGCCGTTTCAATCGCGGCGATGCTGTTGCTGCGCAGCGCCACGAGCTGGCCGGTGGACAGCGAGGCGATCTGCGCCGAGGTCAGCGCCACCACCTGGTCGGAGCTCAGCACACCGATGCCGGCGGTGCTGATGGCGGCCAGGGTGCCGGTGCCCAGGGTGTTGATCTGGGCCGTGGTCAGCGCGCCAACCTGCGCGCTGGTCAGGGCCGCCACCGCTTGGGTTTTCAGCGCCGCCAGGTCGGCCGTTTCCAGCGCCGCCACCGACGCGGTGGTCAGCGCCACCACCTGGGCGGTGCCCAGCGCGGCCGCTTCATTGGTGGTCAGGGCCACCACCTGGGCGGTGCTCAGGGCCTTGATCTGGTTCAGCGTCAGCGCGGCCACGGCGTTGGTCGACAGCGCGGCAAAGTCGGCCGTTTCCAGCGCGGCGATGCCGTTGGTGGTCAGGGCCGCCGCTTGCGAGCTGCTCAGCACGCTGGCCTGCAGCGTGGTCAGGGCCACGATCTGGCTGGTGCTCAGGGCGGCGACGCCGGCCGTGGTGATGGCGGCCACTTGCGCGGTCGACAGCACAGCCACTTGCTCGGTTTTCAGACCGGCCAGCTGATTGGTGCGCAGCGCGGCCACGTTGGCGGCGCTCAGGCCGGCCAGGTCGGCGGTCTCGATGGCGCCGATGCTGTTGCTGCTCAGCGCCACGATTTGCGCGCTGCCCAGGCTGGCGATCTGGGCCGAGGTCAGCGCCACCACCTGGTCGGTGGTCAGGGCGGCGATACCGGCCGTGCTGATCGCCGCCAGCGAGGCGGTGGCCAGGGTGTTGATCTGGGTCGTGCTCAGGGCCGCCACTTGCGCGGTGCCCAGCGCTGCCACGGCCTTGCTTTGCAGCGCCGCCAGGTCGGCCGTTTCCAGTGCCGCCACCGCCGCGGTGGTCAGCGCCGCCACCTGCTGCGTGCTCAGGGCGGACGCTTCGGTGGTGCTCAGCGCCACCACCTGGGCGGTGGTCAGGGCCTTGATCTGGTTGACGGTCAGGCCGGCCACGGCGGTGCTCGACAGCGCGGCAAAGTCGGCGGTTTCCAGCGCGGCAAGCGCGTTGGTGCCCAGCGCCGCCACCTGGGTGTTGCTCAGGGCGGCCGCTTGCGCGGTGGTCAGGGCCACGATCTGGTCGGTGCTCAGCGAGGCCATGCCGGCCGTGCTGATCGCCGCCACTTGCGCCGTGCCCAGCGCCGCCACTTGCGAGGTGCCGAGGCCGGCCAGCTGGTTGCTGCGCAGGACAGCCACCGAGCCGGTCGACAGGCCAGCCAGGTCGGCGGTTTCAATCGCGCCGATGCTGCCGCTGGTCAGCGCGATGACTTGCGCCGTACCCAGCGCGCCCAGCTGCTGCGAGGTCAGCGCCACGATCTGATTGGTGGTCAGCGCGGCGATGCCGGCGGTGCCGATGGCGGCCAGCGAGGCGGTGGCCAGGGTGTTGATCTGGGTGGTGCTCAGGGCCGCCACTTGCGCGGTGGTCAGCGCGGCAATCGACTGGGTCTTGAAGGACGACAGGTCGGCCGTTTCCAGCGCGGCAACCGCGTCGGTCGACAGCGCCGCCACTTGCTGCGTGCTCAGGGCAGCCGCTTCGGCGGTGGTCAGGGCAATCACCTGGCCGGTGGTCAGGGCCTTGATCTGGTTCACGGTCAGGCCGGTCACCGCCGTGCTCGACAGCGCGGCGAAGTCGGCCGTTTCCAGCGCGGCGATGGCGTTGGTGCCCAGCGCCGCCACTTGCGCGGTGGTCAGGGCCGCGGCCTGCGCGGTGGTCAGGGCGACGATCTGGTTGGTGCTCAGCGAGGCCACGCCAGCGGTGCTCAGGGCCGCCACTTGCGCGGTCGACAGCGCCGCCACCTGAGTGGTGCTCAGGCCGGCCAGCTGGCTGCTGCGCAGGGCCGCCACGGCAGCGGTGCTCAGGCCGCCCAGGTCGGCGGTTTCAATCGCGCCGATGCTGGTGCTGCTCAGGGCCACCACTTGCGCGCTGCTCAGGGCGCTCAGCTGTTGCGAGGTCAGCGCCACCACCTGGTCGGTGGTCAGGGCGCCGATGCCAGCGGTGCTGATGGCGCCCAGCGAGGCGGTGGCCAGGGTGTTGATCTGGGCCGTGGTCAGGGCCGCCACCTGCGCGGTGGCCAGCGCGGCGATGGACGCGGTCTTGATGGCCGACAGGTCGGCCGTCTCCAGCGCGGCAATCGCGGCAGTGGTGAAGGCCGCCACTTGCGCGGTGCTCAGGGCCGCCGCCTCGGCGGTGCTCAGGGCCACCACTTGCGCGGTGGTCAGGGCCTTGATCTGGTTGACGCTCAGGCCGGCCACGGCGGTGCTCGACAGCGCGGCAAAGTCGGCCGTTTCCAGCGCGGCGATGGCGTTGGTGCCGAAGGCCGCCACTTGCGCCGTGGTCAAGGCCGCCGCTTGCGCGGTGGTCAGGGCCACGACCTGATCGGTGCTCAGGGCGGCGATGCCGGCCGTGCTCAGCGCGGCCACCTGGCTGGTGCTCAGGCTGGCGACCTGGCCGGTGCTCAGGCCCACCAGCTGGTTGCTGCGCAGGGCGGCAACGGCGGCGGTCGACAGGCCCACCAGGTCGGCGGTTTCGATCGCGCCGATGCTGTTGCTGGTCAGCGCGATGACTTGCGCCGTGCCCAGCGCGCCCAGCTGCTGCGAGGTCAGCGCCACGATCTGGGCGGTGGTCAGCGCGGCGATGCCGGCGGTGCTGATGGCGCCCAGCGAGGCGGTGGCCAGGGTGTTGATCTGCGTCGTGCTCAGGGCCGCCACTTGCGCGGTGGTCAGGGCGGCGATGCCGGTCAGCTTGATGGCCGACAGGTCGGCCGTTTCCAGCGCGGCAATCGCGTCGGTCGACAGGGCCGCCACTTGCTGCGTGCTCAGGGCCGCCGCTTCGGTGGTGGTCAGGGCGACCACCTGGCCGGTGGTCAGGGCCTTCACCTGGTTGACGGTCAGCGCGGCCACGGCGTTGGTGGACAGCGCGGCAAAGTCGGCGGTTTCCAGCGCGGCGATGGCGTTGGTGCTCAGCGCCAGCACTTGCGCGGTGCTCAGCACGCTCGCTTGCGCGGTGGTCAGGGCGACGATTTGCGCGGTGCTCAGGCCGGC
>Ga0102587_1001072_pt1 | contig 22604 bp, 16 predicted proteins | sample AraplaF_Col_mTSA_FD_76853 | JGI IMG/M metagenome (GOLD analysis project Ga0102587, IMG submission 76853) | Arabidopsis root microbial communities from the University of North Carolina, USA - plate scrape MF_Col_mTSA (SPADES assembly) (version 2) | ecosystem: Host-associated > Plants > Roots >... | reverse complement strand
CAGCGGCTTCTTTCTTGACGGCAAGCCCGCCGTCGGCTTCGTGGTCGGCGCGGTGCTCTCGGGCGCCTGCGGCTTTATCGGCATGAACGTCTCGGTGCGCGCCAATGTGCGCACCGCGCAGGCCGCCACCAAGGGCATCGGCCCCGCCCTGGACGTCGCCTTCCGCGGGGGCGCTATCACCGGCATGCTGGTCGTGGGCCTGGGCCTGCTGGGTGTGAGCGGCTTTTACTGGTTCCTCACCGGCAACGGCAATTACACGCCCGACCTGAAGCTGGCCAACCTGCTCAACCCGCTGATCGGCTTTGCCTTCGGCTCCTCGCTGATTTCCATCTTTGCCCGCCTGGGCGGCGGCATCTTCACCAAGGGCGCCGACGTCGGCGCCGACCTGGTGGGCAAGGTCGAAGCCGGCATCCCCGAGGACGACCCGCGCAACCCCGCCGTGATTGCCGACAATGTCGGCGACAACGTGGGCGACTGCGCCGGCATGGCCGCCGACCTGTTTGAGACCTACGCGGTCACGCTGATCGCCACCATGGTGCTGGGCGCCCTGCTGCTGTCCGGCGCGGGTGCCACTGCCGCGGTTTACCCGCTGGCGCTGGGCGGCGTGTCCATCATCGCCTCCATCATCGGCTGCTTCTTCGTGAAAGCCTCGCCCGGCATGAAGAACGTCATGCCGGCCCTCTACAAGGGACTGGCGATTGCCGGTGTGCTGTCGCTCATCGCCTTCTTCTTCGTCACCAAGTGGCTGATGCCCGATGACGCCGTCACCGCCACCGGCACGCAGATGCGCCTGTTCGGCGCCTGCGCGGTCGGCCTGATCCTGACCGGCGCCCTGTGCTGGGTGACCGAGTACTACACCGGCACGCAGTTCAAGCCCGTGCAGCACATCGCGCAAGCCTCCACTACCGGCCACGGCACCAACATCATCGCCGGCCTGGGCGTGTCCATGCGCTCCACAGCCTGGCCGGTGATCTTTGTCTGTATTGCGATACTGGTCGCCTACAAGCTGGCGGGCCTCTACGGCATCGCAGTCGCCGCCACCTCCATGCTCAGCATGGCCGGTATCGTGGTCGCGCTGGACGCCTACGGCCCCATCACCGACAACGCCGGCGGCATCGCCGAAATGGCCGAGCTGCCCAGCAGCGTGCGCGACATCACCGACCCGCTGGATGCCGTAGGCAACACCACCAAGGCCGTGACCAAGGGCTACGCCATCGGCTCGGCCGGCCTGGCGGCGCTGGTGCTGTTCGCCGACTACACGCACAAGCTCGAAGCCTATGGCAGCGTGGTCAGTTTCGACCTGAGCAACCCCAGCGTCATCATCGGCCTCTTTATCGGCGGCCTGATTCCCTACCTGTTCGGTGCCATGGCCATGGAGGCCGTGGGCCGCGCCGCCGGCGCCGTGGTGGTCGAAGTGCGCCGCCAGTTCCGCGACATCAAGGGCATCATGGACGGCACGGGCAAGCCCGAGTACGACACCGCAGTCGACATGCTGACCACGGCCGCCATCAAGGAGATGATGATCCCCTCGCTGCTGCCCGTGGTCGTGCCCATCGTGGTCGGCCTGGCGCTCGGCCCGCAAGCCCTGGGCGGCCTGCTGATGGGCACCATCGTGACCGGCCTTTTCGTCGCGATCTCCATGTGCACAGGCGGCGGCGCCTGGGACAACGCCAAGAAATACATTGAAGACGGCCACCACGGCGGCAAGGGCTCGGAGGCGCACAAGGCCGCCGTGACCGGTGACACCGTGGGCGACCCCTACAAGGACACCGCCGGCCCGGCCGTGAACCCGCTGATCAAGATCATCAACATCGTCGCGCTTCTGATCGTGCCGCTGGTGATGAAGTTCCACGGCGGCGCTGCGCAAGCCGCGCCCAGCGCGCCCATGGCCGAACCCGCCGCGATGAGCGCACCGGCCGCCACGCCGACGGCACCCGCCATGCCCGCCCCCGCGCCCACACAGGCACCCGCGGCGGCGGCAACACCGACGCCGGCCTCGGCCGCCTCTCGCTAGGCCCCTACGGTCCATGCAAAAAGCCCTGCAATGCAGGGCTTTTTTTTGGACTTCTGGAATGAAGAGACCGCTGCCGCGTACCGACCGGGTACCTAGCGCCCAATCAGGCAGGCATCAGCTGGCGGACATCCGGCCCGGACAGTGCCCCTGCCGGTGACTCCGGCAAGCTTTCAAAGCGGCGGATTTCACCCAGCGCTTCGCTCAGCGTCATCTCGCCGGACTGCAGCAGGCAGGCGGTCAGGTGCTCCGTCAGGGCTGTGTACTGGGCCAGGGTGGCCTTGGTTTCACTGTAAAGCCGCTCGCTCTGGGCTTCCATGATGCTGCGGGTTTCCTCGTCCGGCGGCGCCGAGCCCCCGTCCTTGATCAGCGCCGCATAGTTCAGCCGTGTCTTGCGGTACATGCCCATCTCCGCCACCGCGTGGTGCAGCAGCCGTGTCACGCGGGTGATGTCGTTGTGGGCGCCGCCGGTGGTGCCGTCTTCGCCGAAAAAGAGCTCTTCGTTGGCCATGCCGCCCAGCAGCACGCGCACCTCCTGCTCCATGTCGGCCTTGGTCTTGAGGAGGTTGCTGTCCTGCTTGTGCAGCACAAAGCCGAGCGCGTTGTTGCGCGGATTGGCCTTCAATGAAATCTTGATGGTGCTCATGTTCGCCTGCAGCGCATTCCAGTCGCCGCCCAGCGCCTTGCGCATGTGCTGGAAATCCATCAGGAAGTGGCCCCATTCGTGCACCGCGATGATGCGCCGATCGCGCTCGCGCTCCTTTGTCGTGTTGTCGTTGACATTACCGACCAGCACCCGCTCGGCGGCCTGCATCAAGGTGTGCGCTCCTATCATCTGGCCCGACTGCACCGCGAGGATGCCCGCCTGGTTGACCATGGTCTCCAGGTCGGCCGGGCTGCAGCCTTCCGTCAGCTCGACAAAATGGCGCAGGTCCAGGTCCGGCAGCACCTTGTCGGCGCGCTGGCGCAGGTAGTGGCCGGTGATGGCCAGGCGCTCCTGCTGGTTGGGCATGCGGAAATCGACCTTCATCTGGAAGCGGCGCAGCATGGCCTCGTCCATCTGCAGGTTGGCCGAATTGAAATTGGACGCCACGATCCAGATGATCTCGGCGTCCGACTTGGTACGCACGCCGTCAAGAATAGCCAGCAGCATGTTCTGCGTGTCGTCGTCGTATTTGCGGTTGCCGCCGCGCCGCATGAAAAGGTCTTGCGCCTCGTCGAGGAACACGATGCAGCGCTTGCGCCGCGTGGCCAGCGAGAGGATGCGCGACAAGGTATTGGAACCGCCGGCAACATAGCCGGTTTCCAGGTTGGCGGCCGAATGGAAAAGAATCGGCAGGTTCAGTTCCTTGGCCAGGTAGCTGGCCAGCTTGGTCTTGCCGGTACCCGCCGGGCCGCTGAACATCACGTTGAAGGGCTTGTTCACACCATAGGCCGCGTACTCGAGGCGGCGTTCATACTGGTCGCGAATCTGCGCGACCTCGGCCTTGATGTCGTCCATGCCGACCAGGTCTTCCAGGTCACCGCTGATTTGCTGCGGGGAAATGAATTTGAGGGACTTGCGCTGGCCGCCCACCTGAAACCACAGGAAGGCCAGCAGGCCCAGGGTCAGGGTGGCCGACACCAGCGCACTGGCGCCGCCTTTCCACGCGTCCTGCTCGGATTGCGGGCGCGCCTCGCCAAAACGCTGCTCAAGGCGGGCCAGCATGTCCTTGCTGGCACCGTCGAGCGCGGCCTGGGGCACAAAGGTCAGCTTGCCGCCCCAGGGTGCGGTCACCGCTTTGTCGGCCAGGATTTTGGTTTCCATGTCCGAGGGGTAATAGGCGTACTGCCGCCCCTCTGATTCCACGAGCACAAAACGCTCGGAAACGGTCCACAGAATGGGACGGTAAATGATGGTGATGCGCGCGACCGGGTGGGCCTCCAGAAAGCTCAGCACAGAGCCGCTCCCGAAAACAACCGGCAGCGCCGAGTTGTAGGCCCAGGCGGCTTCCGCGCCCTGTCCCGAGGCTGCCATGGCCTTGACCTCCAGGCTCAGTTTCTCCTGGCGCTGCAGGGTGGACCAGGCGTAGTACGCACTGGCGGGAATCATCAGCACAACGGCCAGCACCGTGAGCTTCATGCCCAGGCTTTGCACGGCCAGCCAGTCGCGCAGGCGGGCCGCCAGGGCTTTGAACCAGGTTCGCGCGCCGGAACCGGCGGCGGGTACGTCGCCGGTGGAAGCCGCATCGGTCGCGCAGGGGGTGGGGTCGCTCATCGCAATATGTGTCCAGAGTGCGGACCGCAGTTGCCTGCTGCTGCCGCTGTCATGCGCCCGCTGGGCGCACTGTGGCACCGTTCCTTTTGTAGGAATTGGCGAGGTGCATGTGTAGGTTCAATCCTACAGAAAGACCGATTCCCCCACAGCAAAAATGTTGTAAATGGACCCCGGCCGCGCGCCCCACTGGCGTGAAAAACGCACGCTTTTTAAGACCGTTACTTGAAGGCTTTGGCCTGCCCCGTATCACCGGCGGTTCGGCCGCTGGCGTCAAGCCGGGACGACCCAGCCGGCACTGCTCAGGCTGGTTTCAAGCAAAATCAGCCGCATGCAGCTCAATTTCATCGCCAACGCCTCCCTCCCCTCTGTTTCCGGCAAAACCATTCCCGTCATCGACCCGTCGGACGGCCAGGTGTTTGACGAAATCCAGCGCAGCAACGCGCACGACATCGACACCGCCGTGCGCAGCGCGCGCGAGTGCCTGGATCTGGTGTGGAGCCGTTTCAACGCCGCCGAGCGCGGGCGCCTCCTGATGCGGCTATCGGCCAGGGTGGCCGAGCATGCCGAGGAACTGGCACAGCTCGAGCAGCGCGATTGCGGCAAACCGACCAAACAGGCCCGCGCCGACGCGGCGGCGCTGGCGCGCTATTTCGAGTTCTATGCCGGCGCATGCGACAAGCTGCACGGCGACACCATTCCCTACCTGGACGGCTACAGCGTGATGACCTGGCGCGAACCGCACGGCGTTACCGGCCACGTGGTCCCCTGGAACTACCCCATGCAGATTTTCGGCCGCAGCGTGGGCGGCGCGCTGGCCGCAGGCAATGTCTGTGTGGTCAAGCCGGCCGAGGACGCCTGCCTGTCGTTGATCCGCGTGGCACAGCTCGCCGCCGAGGTCGGCTTTCCGGCCGGTGCCATCAACATCGTGACCGGCTACGGCCATGAGGTCGGCGACGCGCTGGCGCGCCACAAGGGCATAGACCACATCAGCTTCACCGGCAGCCCTGCGGTGGGCACACTGATCCAGCAGGCGGCGGCCGAACGCCACTGCCCGGTCACTCTGGAGCTGGGTGGCAAAAGCCCGCAGATCGTCTTTGCCGACGCCGACCTGGACGCCGCGATCCCCGCCATCATCAACGCCATCGTGCAGAACGCCGGGCAAACCTGCTCGGCCGGCTCGCGCCTGTTGGTGGAGCAGGCGATTTACGAACCGCTGCTGCAACGCCTGGGCCATGCTTTTGAAAACCTGCGCGTGGGCCCCGCCGCCATGGACCTGGACGTCGGCCCCTTGATCCGGCAAAGCCAGCAACAGCGTGTGTGGGACTTTTTGAGCGACGCGCAGGTCGCGAACATTCCCATGGTGGCCCAGGGCCAGATCGTCGAGGAAGCACCCGAGACCGGCTTTTACCAGGCGCCCACCTTGCTGCGCGACGTGCCGGTCACACACCGGCTGGCGCAGGAAGAAGTCTTCGGTCCGGTACTGTGCGCCATGAGCTTCAAGGACGAGAACCATGCTGTGGAGCTTGCCAATGCCACCCAGTTCGGCCTGGTTGCCGGCATCTGGACGCGCGACGGCGCACGCCAGTTCCGCATGGCCAGGCGCGTCAAAAGCGGCCAGGTCTTCATCAACAACTACGGCGCTGGCGGCGGCGTGGAGCTGCCTTTCGGCGGCGTGAAGTCCTCGGGCTACGGGCGCGAAAAAGGTTTTGAAGCCTTGTACGGCTTCACGACGCTGAAGACCGTGGCGGTGCGGCACGGCTGAGCGCTCCCCCCGACCGGGAGCTTGCAGCCCCATGGCCGGGATGTAATAAGCTCACATACTGGTTCCCACGTACCGGTTCCATGAACCTGGTTCTGTTCATTCAAAATACCTGGAGACAAACCCATGCGGGTCAAAGACAAATCCATCATCGTGACCGGCTCCGGAGGCGGCATCGGTGAAGGCATCGCGCGGCGGCTGGCGGCGGAAGGCGCCAAGGTCATCGTCAACGACATCAACAGGGCCCTGGGCGAAAAAGTCGTGGCCGCCATTGCCAAGGCCGGCGGCACGGCTTCCTTCTTCGCCGCCGACGTGACGAAATCCGCCGAGGTCAAAACCCTGGTGGATGCTGCCGTGCAGCGCTACGGCCGGCTGGACGTGATGGTCAACAACGCCGGCTGGACGCATCGCAACCAGCCCGCGCTGGATGTCAGCGAAGACGATTTCGACAAGTGCTATGCCATCAACGTCAAAAGCATCTACCTGGCCACCATCCACGCCACGCCGGTGTTCCGCAGCCTGGGCGGCGGCAGCTTCATCAACATCGCCTCCACGGCCGGCGTACGCCCACGGCCCGGCCTGACCTGGTACAACGGCTCCAAGGGCGCCGTCATCACCACCTCCAAGTCGCTGGCGGCCGAGCTGGGCCCCGACAACATCCGCGTCAACTGCATCAACCCGGTGTTCAACCCCGACACCGGCCTTTCGGCCGACTTTGCCGGTGGCCCGATCGATGAGGAGCGCAAGGCCCGCTTTCGCGCCAGCATCCCGCTTGGACGCTTCTCGACCGCGCTGGACGTGGCCAATGCAGCGCTCTACCTGGCCAGCGATGAAGCCGACTTCATCAGCGGAATCTGCCTGGAGGTCGACGGCGCCAGGTGTGTCTAGCCCGGCTGCGCTTCAGGATGACGTGCATCCTTTGGGGATAAGGCCTCGTTTTACCGTCCGGGGCGGGCCAATGGAGTAAATTCTCCCCTTGGGCCCCACGATGACGACCGAAAAAATCATTCCACTGGCAGACATACGCTACACAAGCCGTGTGCCGCATATCCCTGCCCGGCTGACGGCGCCCACGGGCCTTTTGAGCGACACACGGGGCCGGCCTTTGCGAGATTTGCGCATCAGCGTAACGGACCGCTGCAACTTCCGCTGCAGTTACTGCATGCCACGCGAGGTGTTCGACAAGGACTACGCCTTCCTGCCGCAAACCTCGCTGCTGAGCTTTGAGGAAATCACCCGCCTGGCCAAGGTGTTTGTGGCGCATGGGGTCGAAAAGATCCGGTTGACCGGCGGTGAGCCGCTGCTGCGCAAGCACCTCGAAGTGCTGATCGAAATGCTGGCAAAGCTGCAGACCCCGCAGGGCAAGCCGCTGGACATCACGCTGACCACCAATGCCTCGCTGCTCGCCAAAAAAGCCCAGTCGCTCAAGGATGCCGGCCTGCAGCGCGTCACCGTGAGCCTGGACGCGCTGGACGACGCCACCTTCCGGCGCATGAACGACGTGGACTTCCCGGTGGCCGACGTGCTCAAGGGCATAGAGGTCGCGCAAAAGGTCGGCCTGGCGCCGCTCAAGGTCAACATGGTGGTCAAGCGCGGCACCAATGATGCGGAAATCCTGCCCATGGCGAGGCACTTCCGCCACACCGGGGCCGTGCTCCGCTTTATCGAATACATGGACGTGGGCGCCACCAACGGCTGGCGCATGGACGAGGTGTTGCCCTCCGCCCAGGTGGTGGAGCGCCTGAACGCCGAGTTTCCGCTCGTCGCCGTCAACCCCAACTACACCGGCGAAACTGCCGAGCGCTGGCGCTATGCCGACGGCGCGGGCGAAATCGGCGTGATCAGCAGCGTGACCCAGGCTTTTTGCGGCGACTGCAACCGGGCGCGGCTGTCGACCGAGGGCAAGCTGTTCTTGTGCCTGTTCGCGAGCCAGGGGCAGGATTTGCGTGCCCTGCTGCGCGGCGGCTATACCGACGAGCAGATCGCCGCCGCCGTGGCCCATATCTGGCAAGGGCGCGATGACCACTATTCCGAGTTGCGCGCCGCGCTGCCGGCTGACACCAACCTGCCAGACAGCCATGCCAAGCGCGTCGAGATGAGCTATATCGGTGGCTAGATGACAAGCAACAGCCACAACGTCTCGCTGCACGCCGAAGCCATCACCGGCCTGATCCTGGCCGGTGGACGCGGTTCACGCATGGGCGGGGCCGACAAGGGCCTGCAGAATTTCAACGGCGTGCCGCTGGCCCTGCACACGCTGATGCGGCTCTCGCCGCAGGTAGGCGAAGTGATGATCAACGCCAACCGCAACCTGGCCGCGTACGAAGCCTTCGGCGTGCCGGTCTGGCCCGATAGCACGGGCCTGGGTGAATTCGCCGGGCCGCTGGCCGGTTTTCTCACCGGCCTGGAGCGCTGCGAAACGCCCTACCTGCTCACCGTCCCTTGCGATACGCCCTTGTTCCCCCATGACCTGGTGGCGCGCCTGGCCGAGGCCTATGTGCGCGAGGGCGCCGACTTCGCCGTGGCGGCCGCACCCGAGGAAGACGGCCAGCTCAGGCCGCAGCCGGTGTTTTGCCTGATGGGCACCCACATGCTCGAAAGCCTGGTGCGCTTCACCCATGGAGGCGGCCGCAAGATAGACGCCTGGACAGCCAAGCACAAGACCGTGGCCGTGCCCTTCGACCAGCCCGGTGACGACGCGCATGGCTTCTTCAACGCCAACACCCTGGCCGAGCTGCATCAGCTCGAATCGCGCCTGCCGTGAAGACGCTGGACCAGATCGCGGCCGAGCTGCAAGGCTACGACCCGCAAGCCCTGTCGGCCGGCCAGGTGCTGGATTTCCTTTCCCGGCTGGTGGCACCTGTTGAGGATGCTGTCCATTTGCCGCTGTTCGAATCATTGGGCCGGGTATTAGCCGAGGACGTGGTCTCGCCGTTTGACGTGCCGCCCCATGACAACTCGGCCATGGACGGCTTTGCCTTTGACGGCAGCCAGCTGGCCCCTGGCGCGGCGCTGGAACTTCGGGTGGCAGACGGCACGGCACTGGCCGGCAAAGCCTGGCAAGGCAGCGTGCTGGCAGGCCAGTGCGTGAAGATCATGACGGGCGCCATCATGCCCGCCGGCCTGGACACCGTGGTGCCGCAGGAATTCGTCAAGCTGCAGCAAGACGGCGAAGGCACGCGCATCACCATCCCGCCCAACCTGCTGCGCGCCGGCGACAACCGCCGCCTGCGCGGCGAAGACCTGGCGCAAGGCCTGCCGGCGCTGCGCAAAGGCGAGATTCTCACTCCCGCCCGCCTGGGCCTCGCGGCCTCACTGGGCTTGGCCACCCTACCCGTCCGGCGGCCGCTGCGCGTGGCCTATTTCTCCACCGGCGACGAGATCCTCTCGCTCGGTGAGGCGCCGCGCGAAGGCGCGGTCTACGACAGCAACCGCTACACCGTCTTCGGCATGCTGAGCCGCCTGGGCTGCCAGGTCATCGACATGGGGGTGGTGCGCGACGACCCGGCCCTGCTCGAGGCCGCCTTCAGCCGCGCGGCGCTGCAGGCCGATGCCATCATCACCTCGGGCGGCGTCAGCGTGGGCGAAGCCGACTTCACCAAGGCCATGATGAAAAAACTCGGCGACGTCGCCTTCTGGCGCATCGCCATGCGGCCCGGCCGTCCTATGGCCGTGGGCCGCATCCCGCCCGCCGCCGGCCAGGGCGAGACCGCCAACAAAAACGGGGCGATCCTGTTCGGCCTGCCCGGTAACCCGGTCGCCGTGATGGTGACCTTTCTGGCCTTTGTGCGTCCCGCCCTGTTGCAGATGATGGGCGCCACCGCCGCACCAGCACCGTTGCTCAAGGCCAGAAGCACCGAGGCCATCCGCAAAAAAGCCGGCCGCACCGAATACCAGCGCGGCTGGGTCTTCACCGCCGCCGACGGCTCGCTGCAGGTCAAGACCACCGGCAGCCAGGGCTCGGGCGTGCTGCGCTCCATGGCCGAGGCCAATGGTTTGATCGTGCTGCACCATGCGCAAGGCAATGTCGCTGTCGGTGACGAAGTCGATATTTTGATGTTCGAGGGTGCAATCTAGACAGCCTGCGCCAAAAGCGCCCCCATAAAAACGCCCTCCTGAGAAGGCGTTCTTCATTGATTCGCACCATTTCCACCGTTCGGGCTGACGTATCGAAGCCCTGCGCCGCACTGCCCTTCGATACGCATTGCGTACCCTGTCCTGAGCCTGTCGAAGGATCAGGGTGAACGGGGGAGGTAAAGCGCCGGAGGGCTATTTGGCTACATATTCCGGATGCTCATGGTGAGCATCCGGCTCTTCCTTGGCCACAGCCTTGTTGGCGCCGGGAATGGCTTTCCGCGCAAACAGGGTGTACATGGTGGGCACCACAAAAACGGTGAGCAAAGTACCCAGCGACATGCCGCCGACAATGACCCAGCCGATCTGGGTGCGGCTTTCGGCGCCGGCGCCTTTGGCCAGGGCCAGCGGCAAGGCGCCCAGCACCATGGCGCCGGTGGTCATCAGGATGGGACGCAGGCGCTGGGCCGAGGCCTTGACCAGCGCGTCTATCATCTCCAGCCCCTGGCCGCGCAGCTGGTTGGTGAATTCAACAATCAGGATGCCGTGCTTGGTGATCAGGCCAACCAGGGTGATCAGGCCGATCTGCGAATACACATTGAGCGACCCGCCCGACCATTTCAGCGCGAGCAAGGCGCCAATCATGGACAGCGGCACTGACAGCATGATGACCAGCGGGTCGATGAAGCTTTCAAACTGTGCCGACAGCACCAGGAAAATAAACAGCAGCGCAAGCACAAAGACGATGGCCAGCGCGCCTTGCGAGTTCTTGAACTCACGCGAGGTGCCGTTGAGGTCGGTACTGTAGCCGGTTTTCAGCACCTTGTTGGCAGTCTGGTCCATGAATTTGAGCGCCTCGCCCAGCGAATAATCGCTGGCCAGGCTGGCCGTGATGGAAACCGAGCGCCGCTGGCCGAAGTGGTTGAGCTCGCGCGGAGAGACGCTTTCACGCACCTTGACCAATGCCGACAGCGGAATCATCGCGTCGTTGCGGCCGCGCACATAGATGCGGTCTATGTTCTCTGGCGTGATGCGGCCGCTGGCCTCGGTCTGCACGATGACGTCGTATTGCTCGGCATCGCGCTTGTACCGCGTCACATTGCGCCCGCCCAGCAGGGTTTCAATGGCTTTGGCGACGACCTGCACGCTGACGCCCATGTCGGCCGCCTTGTCGCGTTCAACCTCTATGCGCAGCTCGGGCTTGTTGAGCCGCAGGTCCACGTCGGGCGAAACAATGCCGGGGTTCTTGGCGATCTCATCCAGCATCTGGCGCGTGACGGCGTTCAGGTTTTGGTAACTGTCGGAAGTCTGGATTACGAAATTGAGCGGCCGCTCGCGAAAGCCCTGGCCCAGTGAGGGCGGCGTGATGGGAAAAGCCGTGACGCCCGGCAGCGCATTGAACTTGGGCTGCAGCTCGCGCGCCATGTCCAGGGTGGAGCGCTGACGCTGGTCCCAGTCGACCGTGCGGTAGACCACACTGGCCTGGGCTACCGTGGGATTGCCGACATTGGCAAAAATCCGGTCGAACTCGGGGAAGGGTTCACCCATCTTCTCCAGCGCACGCGCATACCGGTTGGTGTAATCCAGCGTCGCGCCGTCGGGCGCGTTGACGTTGGCCAGGATCACGCCGCGGTCTTCAATCGGCGAGAGTTCCTGCTTCATGCCCGGGAACACCATCGCGATGGCCAGGGCGCTGAGCAGCATCACACCGATCACGATCCAGCGCGCCTGCAGCGCCAGGCCCTTGAGCCGCTGGACCAGCGAAGGCCCGGAGCTGCCCTCCTCAGCCGCCGGCACATAACGAGTCGTGACCACCCAGCGCAACACCGCGCCGTAGCGGTCGGAGATAGCGGTCAACGCCCGCTCCATGTAGCGGTCAAAACGATTGGGCTTGGGATTGTGCTTGAGCAGCTGGGTGCACATCATGGGCGTGAGCGTGAGCGCGACAAAACCCGACACCACCACCGCGCCGGCCAGCGCCAGCGCAAATTCCACAAAAAGGCGCCCGGTGCGGCCCGGCGTAAAGGCCAGCGGCGCGTACACGGCCACCAGTGTGGCTGTCATGGTGACCACGGCAAAACCGATTTCGCGCGCGCCCTTGATGCCGGCCGAGAAAGGATCCATGCCTTCCTCTATATGGCGGAAGATGTTCTCCAGCATCACGATGGCGTCGTCCACCACCAGGCCGATGGCCAGCACCAGCGCCAACAGGGTCAGCGTGTTGATGGTGAAGCCCGCCAGGGCCATCATGGCGAAGGTGCCAATCAGGCTCACCGGGATGGTGACGATGGGGATGATGGACGCGCGCAAGGTGCGCAGGAACACAAAAATCACCAGGGCCACGAGCACGATGGCCTCGGCGATGGTGTGGTACACATTGCCCACCGAGCGGTCGATGAACACGGAGTTGTCGTTGGCGATGTTGATCACCATGTCGGGAGGCAGGTCGGCCCTGAGCTTGGGTAACACGTCCCTTACACCCTTGGACAGGTCCAGCGGGTTGGCCGTGGCCTGGCGAATCACGCCGACGGCCACTGCGGAGCGGCCGTTGAGCCTGACCGCCGTGCGTTCGTCGGCCGCGCCTTCTTCCACCCGCGCGACGTCGCGGATCTTGACGGAAAAGCCGTTGACGTTCTTGATGACGATCTCGCGGAACTGCGCGGGCCTGACCAGGTCGGTCTGCGAGGTCACGCTGAATTCACGCTGCTGCGATTCGATGCGGCCCGCCGGCAGCTCGAGGTTGCTGCGGCTGATCGCGTCTTCCACATCCTGCGTGGTCAGCTTGTAGGAGGCGAGCTTGTCGGTGTCAAGCCAGATGCGCATGGCGTACTTGCGCTCGCCGAAGATGCGTACGTCGGCCACGCCGGTCACGGTCTGCAGGCGCGGCTTGACGATGCGGTTGACCAGGTCGTTGATCTGCAGCGGCGTCAAAGAGTCGCTGGAGAAAGCCACCTGGATGACCGGGAAGGCATCGGCCTCGACCTTGGCGATCACCGGCTCTTCAATGGCCTGCGGCAACCGGTTGCGCACGCGCGAAGTGCGGTCGCGCACCTCGGCGGCGGCCGAGTCGGCGTCTTTCTCGAGGCGAAAGCGCACGCTGATCTGCGCCTGGTCGGCGCGACTGATGGAGGTGATCACGTCCACCGCGTCGATGCCCGCGATGGAGTCTTCCAGCGGCTTGGTGACCTGCGACTCGATCACCTCCGCCGACGCGCCGGCATAACGCACGCTGACGGTCACGACGGGCTCGTCGATTTTGGGGTATTCGCGCACGGCCAGGCGGTTGAAACTGACCGCGCCTATCAGCACGATCAGCAGCGACAGCACGGTGGCGAAGACCGGGCGGCGTATGGAAACTTCAGCGAGTTGCATGGACTGGTCTGGAACTGTGGCGGCTACTGGCGGCTATGGCGGGTGTGTACGGCGACGGCGGCGCGGAAAGAAGCACTCAGGCGGGATCGCGGGCCGGCGGGCCTGCCGGACTGCGCTCGACCGGAGTCACGCTGCGCACCGGCACCAGCGTGCGTGGCGCTTCGGAAACCACCACGCCGCAGGGGTTGGGGCCTGATAGGGGCGCCTGGGCGGCGGGCTCGGCCGCACTCACCGTGGTTTTCGCCGGGGCGGGCTGCGCATTGGCGACGGGCGGCGTTGCGGCGCCCGGAGCTGAAGCGCCCGCGGCCTGCGCCGAGGCCTTTGCGTTGCCCGACCGGGCGGCATTTGCCGCCAAATCCACCACGGTCACCAAGGTGCCGTCACGCTGCACGCGCTGCTGGCCGGCCGCGATCACGGTGTCGCCGGCCTCCAAGCCCTCCAGAATTTCAACCTTGCCGGGACTGCGCAGGCCGACCTTGACTTCCACGCGCTTGGTGGTGCGGGTCTGCTCGTTCGGGCCTTCCAGCAGCTTGATGACAAACTGCCGCCCGCCCTGCGGAACAATGGCTTCCTCGGGCACTACGCGGGCGTTCTCACGCACGCCGAAGACGGTGTTGACCCGGGCGAACATGCCGGGGCGCAGTTGCAGCTGGCGATTGTCGATGCAGCCGCGCACACCGATGGAGCGGCCGTTGGCGTCGATCAGCGGGTCTATGGCCTGGATTTGCGCGTTGTATTTACGGCCGGGCAAGGCGTCGATGTCGAGCACGGCCGTCTGCCCGCGTTTGATCTTGTTCTGGAAGCGCTCGGGCAGGCGAAAGTCGACGTAGATGGCTTCGATGTCTTCGATGTTGACAATGTCGGAGCCGTCCTTGAGGTAGTCACCCACATTGACCTGGCGTATGCCGGCGATGCCGTCAAAGGGCGCGACGATTTTGAGCCGCGCCGCGGTGGCCTTGGCCAGCGACAGCTTGGCCTCCGCAACTTGCAGGTTGGCCGCGCTTTCATCGAGGGAGCGCTGGCTGATGAAATTTTGCGCCACCAGCTCCTGGTTACGCTTCTGGTTGGCCCGGGCGATGGAGAGTTCTGCCTGGCTTTGCTGCACCTGGGCCAACGGCAGCTGGTCGTCAAATTGCACCAGCACCTGGCCTTTGCGCACACGCTGGCCGTCGGTGAAATTGAGCTGGGTGATACGCCCGCTGACCTCAGGCCGCAAGACCACGCCGCGTCGCGAACGCAGGCTGCCCACGGCCTGGGTGTCGTCCGACAGCCTGGCCAGCTCCACCTTCGCGGCTTCCACCGTGACCGGTTTCCCCGAATTCGAGCCATTGGTGTTGCTCGCGCTGTTGCCTGCGGCTGATGGCGCGGCGGCATCCGGTGCCTTGGGTTTCTGGAGCCACCAGGCGGCGCCCGATGCGACCGCTATGCCCGCGACGGCGACAGCTGTGTAGATTGCTTTGGAGGCCATGGGGAAGGAACTTGTAATACAAAGAGATACAAACTTCCAATGTAGCAGGACACCATGGCGTATGCAGCGTTTTCTGGCTTCCGCCAGGGGCAAGCGCGGTAGCTTTACAACGGCTTTACCAAAGGCCGGCGGGGGTCGCCCTGGGCTGAATGCTATGTACGCTTATGGGGCAGCCCGGCCATTCTGCTTGGTGCGTGTTTTTTCGCACATGTTCCCGCCAATGTTCCCGCTGCGGGCCCGGCCTCCCCGCATCTGTTACAGACGGCCCAGCGCGCGCTCCACGCCCTTGTTGGCCAGCGCGTCGGCACGCTCGTTGCCGGGGTCGCCAGCGTGCCCTTTGACCCAGCGCCAGTCGATCTTGTGGCCGCTACCGCTCACCAGCGCATCCAGGCGCTGCCACAGGTCCACGTTCTTCACAGGCGCCTTGGCCGCCGTGCGCCAGCCCCTGGCCTTCCAGCCATGGATCCACTCGGTGATGCCCTTGCGCACGTACTCGCTGTCGAGGTACAGCGTCACGCTGCAGGGCCGCTTGAGGGCCGCCAGGGCTTCGATGACGGCCGTCATTTCCATGCGGTTGTTGGTGGTGCCCAGCTCGCCGCCGAACAATTCCTTCTGGGTGCCGCCCTGGGTCAGCAGCACGCCCCAGCCGCCAGGCCCGGGATTACCCTTACATGCGCCGTCGGTGTAGATCACGACGGGCTGGGATGTGGCGGCGGGGCTCGTGGATAAATCAGTCATGCGTTGTGCTTGCTTGTGAACTTGCTTGTGAAGCTTATGAAGAAAAAGCGCCGGGGCATTACCAGCGCCGGCGGTTAAAGGAAAGAATGGAAAAACGGTTCAGCCCGGTGGCCGCAGCCGGACGGCCGGCTCCTTGTTGGCCACGGCGGCAGGCGCTGCGGCCGGTGCCTTGCGCGTCTTCCAGGCCGGCTCCAGCAGCCGCACACCCCGCACGCGCTTGACTGCCGCGAGAAAGTACACGGCGCCAAAGATCGACCACCAGCGCTCGCCGGCCGCGTCCATCCACTCAAAACGGTCCAGCCAGGCTTGGCTGGCCAGCGCCGGGCGGTAGCAGCCGAAGCGCCCCGACTCTACCTCAAAGTCCAGCAGCCTCAACCAGTCGCGCAGCCGCCAGTAGCCGATGAACTCGCCCGTCTTGGGCAGGAAAAAGCTGTCGTAACCCCAACGCTGGTACAGATGGCCGCGCCGCTGGCGCAGGCCCCAGAGGCTGGTGGGATTGAACCCGCTGATGACCACCCGGCCCTCGGGCACCAGCACGCGGCTGACTTCGCGCAGGGTGGCGTGCGGGTCGCGGCTGAGTTCCAGCGTGTGCGGCAACACCACCAGGTCCAGGCTGCTTTCAGGGAAAGGCAGCGCGCCCGAGTCGGTCAGCAAGGCCGCGCGCCGGGCGGTGGCCGCGGGCGCACCCACCTTGTCAGGGGTTTGCGCGGCGGGAGCCGACTCCAGCGCCAGCCATTTGTGCGGCATGCGGTTGGCCTGCAGCGCGTCCAGTTCCGGCAGGCCCAGTTGCAAGGCGTGATAGCCGAAGACGTCACTGACGGCCTCGTCAAAACGCAAGCGTTCCCAGCCCAGCAGGTAGGCGCCAGGCGGTGTCGTCAGCCAGTCCGTCAAACCTATAATTTCAGAGCTCATCAAGTTCCAGACATCGCATGCATTTGATCCCGATTCCCGCCTTCGACGACAACTACCTCTGGTTGTTGCATGACGGCAAGCGCGCCCTGGTGGTGGACCCGGGAGATGCCGGGCCGGTGCAGCGCGCGCTAGATGAGCACGCATTGCAGCTGGAGTCGATTCTAGTCACGCACCACCATGCGGACCACACCGGCGGCGTGGACGTCCTGCGTGACGCAACGGGTGCCCAGGTCTGGGGCCCGGCCACCGAGCGCATTCCTCAACCTTGCACACCGCTCAAGGGCGGCGACACCGCACACGCCCTCGGACTGGCCTTCCAGGTCATTGACGTGCCGGGCCACACGGCCGGCCACATCGCCTATTACCTGGCCCCCACGCTTTCCGCTTCGCGTGATGCGCTGCCCCCCGAGGGGGCTCATCCGGCTTGGGGCGGCCCGGCGCCGGATGGCACCGCCATGGACGGGCGACCCCTGCTGTTCTGCGGCGACACGCTGTTCTCGGGCGGCTGCGGGCGCCTGTTTGAAGGTACGCCCGCGCAAATGCTGGAATCGCTGGACAAGCTCGCAGCCCTGCCCGGCAACACCGTGGTCTGCTGCACCCATGAATACACGCTGTCCAACCTGCGTTTCGCCATGGCCGTCGAGCCCGGCAACGCTGCCCTGGCGGCCTACCAGGCCAAATGCACCAGCCTGCGTGCGCAAAACCTGCCCACCTTGCCGACCTCCATCGCACAGGAACTGCTGATTAACCCCTTTTTGCGAACCCGGCAAGCCACTATCATGCAGGCAGCCCGGCACTTTGATGCGTCGGCCCGCGATGACACCACCGTATTTGCCGCCATCCGCCAGTGGAAAAACCAATTCAAATGACGCCACACTCCCGCACCACTGCAGTTTCGAGCCTTTCGAGCTTTTCGAATCCTTTTTCTTCCCGCTTTTTCCGCTTCGCCTCGCTGGCATTCGTCATGGTGACGGCGCTGCTGGCTGGCTGCGCCACACAGCAGGCCCCAGGCCTGCCCAGCGACCCGGTGCTCACCACCGGCGGCGCCCCGGCGCCCAAGCCACTGCTGCCCAGCGGCCCACTGCAGGCCATCACGCCTGGGCAGGCCGGCTCGCACCAGATCGCATCCACGGAGCCACCCAAGGAGCTCTGGGACCGCATACGCCGCGGCTTTGCCATGCCGGACCTGCAGAACGAACTCGTGACCGACCGTGAGCAGTGGTATGCCAGCCGGCCCGACTACATCCAGCGCATGACCGAGCGCTCCAGCAAATACCTGTTCCACATCGTTGAAGAGCTCGAGCGCCGCCAGATGCCCACCGAGCTGGCGCTGCTGCCCTTCATCGAAAGCGCCTTCAACCCGCAGGCGGTCTCCAGCGCCAAGGCCGCCGGCATGTGGCAGTTCATGCCGGCCACCGGCAAGTATTTCGACCTCAAGCAAAACGCCTTCCGTGATGACCGCCGCGACGTGCTGGCCTCCACCCGCGCCGCGCTGGACTACCTGCAAAAACTCTACGGCATGTTCGGCGACTGGCATCTGGCGCTGGCCGCCTACAACTGGGGCGAAGGCAGCGTGAGCCGTGCCATCGCCAAAAACCAGAGGGCCGGCCTGGGCACCAGCTACTCCGACCTCAACATGCCGGCCGAAACCCGGCTCTATGTGCCCAAGCTGCAGGCCGTCAAGAACATCGTCGCCAACCCGCAGGCCTTCCGCACCGAACTGCCGCTGATTGAAAACCACCCCTATTTCCAGCAGGTGCTGATCACGCGCGACATCGACGTGGCCCTTGCCGCGCGCCTGGCCGACGTGAAGATCGAAGACTTCAAGGCGCTGAATCCCTCCGCGCATCGGCCCGTCATCATCGCCGCGGGCACCCCGCAAATCCTGCTGCCCTGGGACAACGCCACCGTGTTCCAGCGCAACTTCGAGGCCTATACACAGGGCCAATACGCCAGCTGGACCGCCTGGACAGCCCCCAGCACCATGAGCGCAGCCGAAGCAGCACGCCGCAACGGCATGAGCGAGACCGACCTGCGCGGCGTCAACAATATCCCGCCGCGCATGCTGATCAAGGCCGGCTCCACCCTGCTGGTGCCGCGTTCGGCCAAAGTCGAAACTGATGTCACCTCGCATGTCGCCGACACCGCCCAGGTGTCCTTCGCGCCGGAAATCGTGACGCGCCGCACCACCGTGAAGGCCCGCAAGGGCGAATCGGTGGCCAGCGTCGCCAAGCGCTACGGCCTGAGCGCCGCCAGCGTGGCCGAGTGGAACAAGGTCAGCGCTTCCAGCGCCTTCAAGGTGGGCCACCCCGTGGTAGTTTACCTGCCGGTCAAAAGCCGCGCCGCCTCGGCCAGCCATGGCCGCGGCAAGGCCAGCGTCAAAGCCGTCAAGCGCAGCACGGCCAAGCCTGTCGTCAAATCGAAAAAGCGCTAAGGCGCTTCTTCGGTCCCCGTGGGCCTGTCAACTAGAGCTTCAGGGTACCGACGCCAAACAGTCCTACCAGCCCTATGACGATCAAATAGATCGCCACGATGTAGTTGAGCAGGCGTGGAATGATCAGGATCAGGATGCCGGCGATCAGGGACATCAGCGGGCCTATGCTGAGCGAGAGGTTCATGGCGTTTTCCTTGGAAGAGTCCGGCTTTGACTCTAAGGAGATGCGCCGGCCGCGGCTGTAGGACGGCAGGAAGATTTGGCGTGATTGCCGTACAGCGCTGGCGTCAGAGCTTTTCCGTCTCGCCGCTGCGCGGCTGCCACTTCATGAGGCGTTTCTCGAGCCGGCCCACGATGCCGTCCAGCACGAGCGCAAAGGCCGTGAGCACCACGATGCCGGCAAACACGGTGTTGACGTCAAACGTACCTTCGGCCTGCAGGATGAGGTAACCCACCCCGCGCGCCGAGCCCAGGTATTCACCCACCACCGCTCCCACAAAAGCCAGGCCCACCGAGGTATGCAGGCTGGAAAACACCCAGCTGGTGGCGCTGGGCAAGTAGACGGTGCGCAGCAACTGGCGCTGGTTGGCGCCCAGCATGCGGGCATTGGCCAGCACCACCGGGCTGACTTCCTTCACGCCCTGGTAGACATTGAAGAACACGATGAAAAACACCAGCGTCACAGCCAGCGCCACCTTGCTCCAGATGCCCAGGCCCAGCCACAGCGAAAAAATCGGCGCAAGGATGACGCGCGGCATCGAATTGGCGGCCTTGATGTAGGGATCCAGGATGGCGCTGGCCGTTGGCGCGAGCGCCAGCCACAGGCCGCAGGCCAGGCCCAGCACCGTGCCTATGCCGAAGGCCAGCACAGTCTCCAGCAAGGTGGTGCCCAGGTGCAGGTAGATGTCGGCATTGCCGGCAAGGCCGTCGGGGAATAGCGCATTGGGGCCGAAACCCCAAGGCATGAACCAGCTCCAGACACGGCCCGCCACCTTGATGGGCTCACCCAGGAAAAAAGCGATCTTCTGGTCGCGCGAAGCGGCATGCCAGACCAGCAGGATGACGACCAGCAGGCCGACCTGCCAGGCGTGCAGGTTTTTTTCAGAGGGTTTGAGAGAAAGCCACATGGTCATGCCGCCTTCTTGAGCTGCTGCGCATAGCCCTTGAGCACCTCATCGCGCAGCACATTCCAGATCTGTGTATGCAGCTCCACAAAACGCGGGTGGTGGCGCACCTCGGCCACATCACGGGGGCGCGGCAGGTCGATCGCGAATTCGCCTATGGGGTGCGTACCCGGGCCGGCCGACAGCACAACCACCCGGTCGCTCATGGCGATGGCTTCGTCAAGGTCGTGGGTGATAAAGAGCACGGCTTTCTTTTTGGCAGCCCAGAGGGCCAGCACTTCGTTTTCCATGAGCTGGCGGGTCTGGATGTCGAGCGCGCTGAAGGGTTCGTCCATCAGGATGATGTCCGGGTCCAGTGCCAGCACCTGCGCCAGCGCGGTGCGCTTGCGCATGCCGCCCGAAAGCTGATGCGGGTAGCGGTCGCCGAACTCGGCCAGGCCCACGCGCTCCAGCCAGCCCTGTGCCTGGCGGCGAGCCTCCGAGTCGGGAATGCCGCGGTACTGCAGCCCCATCATGACGTTGGCCAGCGCGCTGCGCCAGGGCATCAGCGCCTCGGCCTGGAACATATAACCGGCGCGGGCATTGATACCGGCAAGCGGTTCGCCAAAAACCTTCACCTCACCCGACGAGGCCGCCAGCAGACCGGCGCCTATATTGAGCAACGTGGACTTGCCGCAACCCGTGGGCCCCACGACCGAAACAAACTCGCCCGCGTTGATGCGCAAGGTGGTGTTGCTGACGGCGGTGTAACGCTGGTTCGCGTCGTCGCGCGAGCGGAAGGTGCAGCTGATGTCGATCAGCTCAAGGGCGCAGGCGGTATCGGAATCAGGCATGGCGGAAGCTTACAGCAAGCTGCCTGCGCGGAGATAGGCCCCAAGCTTTTCGCTTCGCGCATGTTCGACAGAAGCACAGGCGGCCTCGGCCACCAGCAGGGACGGAGCTAGGCCTTGAAGCGATCCTTCGCACGGCGCGCAAACTCGTTGGTGTATGTCTTGGCGATGTCTATCTTGTCGGCCTTGATGCTGGGGTCAAAGCTGGCCAGCGCCTTAAGCGCCGTGCGCGCGCCGTCATCGGGAATGATGCCGTCCAGCGAAATCGACTCGCGCACCTTGTTGAAGGAGGCCAGGTAGAGCGCGCGGTCGCCCAGCAAATAGCTCTCCGGCACGGTCTTGATGATGTCGCCCGGGCCGGCTGTCTGCAGCCACTTGAGGCCGTGCACGATAGCATTGGCCATGGCCTGGCAGGTATTGGGATTCTTTTGCACAAACTCCAGCGGCGCATAGAGGCAGGCCGCTGGCATGGAGCCGCCGAACACTTCCGTCGTGCCCTTGAGGGTTCGCGTGTCGCTGATGATCTTGACCTCGCCCTTTTGCTCCAGCATGGTCATCACCGGGTCGGTGTTGCTCATCGCGTCGATCTGGCCCGAGCGCAGCGCGGTCAGCGCACCGGCGGCCGTGCCCACGCCGATGAAGCTCACGTCACTGGGCTTGAGGCCCGCGCGCGACAGCACCAGGTTGGCCATCATGTTGGTCGACGAACCCGGTGCAGACACGCCTATCTTCTTGCCCTTGAGGTCGGCCAGCGTCTTCAGCGGCGAATCCTTCTGCACAAGGATTGCCGATCCGCCGGCAGCGCCCTTATAAGTTCCCACATAGCGCAGATTGCCACCAGCAGCCTGCGCGAAAAGTGGCGGCACATCGCCCGTCGGTCCGATATCCAGCGCACCTGCGCCCAGCGCTTCAAGAAGCGGCGGCCCGGAGGAAAACTCCGACCACTTCACCTCAATGCCGCGATCCTTCAGCAAAGCTTCAAGCGCACCCTGGCTTTTCGCGAGCGAAACCACGCCGTTTTTCTGCCAGCCGATGCGCAGCGTCGTCGCTGCGGCACTTGCCCGCCGGATATGCGGCAGAAACAACGCTCCCGTCGCACCTGCGATCAGCCCCAATGTTCCGCGTCTTGTGATCATATCGATATCCTCGCTGTTGCCATCACCAGATATCAAAAGCGTAGATATTCGAGGGATTTTATCAAATTCTCACGTTGCGCGGAGACGGCGCAGAGAGAATTGAATGTGCTAATTTGCCTGATCGGGCGGAATAAGATTGTCGCGCCTTGGCCGTGCATACCGGATGGACCATCCGGCAAGGACATCCCCTAACGGGCCAGATCGATGGGGAAAGGCAATCCCCACATAAAAATGCCCTCCCCGGCGGCCGGAAAGGGCATCGTTCAGAGATAGGATGGACTGCGGATCACTCTTCGCCGGATTTCGGATTATCCAGCAACATGTAATCGAGCGGCAGTTCAGTCGTATATTTGATCTGCTCCATCGCGAAGGCGGAGGACACGTCGCGGATTTCGATCTTCGCGATCATCCGCTTGTAGAAGGCGTCATAGGCCGCAATATCTGGCACGACGACGCGCAGCAGATAATCGACGTCACCGCTCATGCGAT
>Ga0102587_1001071_pt1 | contig 22620 bp, 20 predicted proteins | sample AraplaF_Col_mTSA_FD_76853 | JGI IMG/M metagenome (GOLD analysis project Ga0102587, IMG submission 76853) | Arabidopsis root microbial communities from the University of North Carolina, USA - plate scrape MF_Col_mTSA (SPADES assembly) (version 2) | ecosystem: Host-associated > Plants > Roots >... | reverse complement strand
AGGCGCGCAAATGGTTCAAGTCGTCGCTCAGCCGTTACGAGCATTTCTCGCCGGCCCATGCCGGCATGTCGCGCGCACTCGGCATGGAATGGCTGATCCGCGGCATGCGCGACCGGGACCTGCTCGACGAGGCCTATAACGCCGCAAGAATGGCCCGTCAGACCGATCCGAACAGCGGCCGCGCCTATCGCGAGCTCGGCTTCGTGGCACTCTATCGCCGCCGCTTCGAGGAGAGCCTGGAGCACTTCCAGCAGGCTCAGGATCTCAATCCCAACGATGCCGACATCCTCGCGGATTTCGCCGATGCGCTTTCCCATGACGGCGATTTTGATCGGGCGCTGGAGCTCAGCCGCGCCGCCTTCAAGCTCAATCCGCTGCCGCCGGACTATTATTACTGGAACCTCGGCGGTATCCACTTCATGCGCCAAGAGTATGAAAAGGCGATCGATGCGCTGGAGCCTGTAAAGTCGAAACAGGCAACGGCCCGTCTGCTTGCCGCTTCACATGCCATGGCGGGCGATATCGCAAAGGCGAGAGGCTACGCTCGGGTGGTACTGGAAAACTTTCCCGATTTCCGCAGCGAAGAGATCCGTCATTTCGTCCCCGACCGCGATCCGGCCTTCACCGAACCGCTGATAAGGGGCCTGCAACTCGCTGGTCTTCCCTGATACGCGGCCTTTTAACGAAGCCTGTAACGCTTAAATGACGCAGGCAATGCTCTCTTTGAATGGTTAACGGCGGTCACCCGCCCAACCCTCTGGAGAGAAATTATGAAGACCGTTGAAACCAACGCCGCAATCCAGGCCCCTGCACTCCGTTTCTCTGCAGCCGCCAAGGCCGCCATGAAGCAGGACGAACTCAACGTGTCCGCAAACGGCCTCGAAAGCCTGACGCATGCGCTGAGGTTCCGCTAAGGAACCGATCGGCATGTCTGCTTTGGCCGACCTTGAAACGCTTGCCGGAGATCTTCAGCGGTCATCGGCAGGCGTCAACAGCTACCACGACCGGTCGATGACCCCGGCGCAGACCTTTGCGGCGATCAAGCCGCATCTGCGCGATTTCGGGATTACCCGCGTCGGGCTGCTGACCGGGCTCGACGTGCTGAACATTCCGGTTGCCTTCGCCACACGGCCGAACAGCCACACGCTGTCGGTCTTCCAGGGCAAGGGCATCGACAAGGAAGCGGCGATGACCTCGGCCGCCATGGAGGCGATCGAGACCCGCATTGCGGAAATTACGCCTGCCGACCTGACGCTCGCCAGCCTCGAGACCATGAAGGCCGAACGGGCCGCGATGATCGACCTCGACAGCGTGGCGCGCTGCGCGCCCGACGAGATCGGCAACAGTCAGATCCCCTGGTGCTCCGGCCTCGACCTCCTCTCGGGCAGCACCAGTTTCGTGCCCTGGTGGCTGGTCGGCCTCGACCATCGAGGCGCCCGCCCGCCGGGCTTCGAACAGTCGAGCGACGGCCTTGCGTCGGGCAATACGCCGGCTGAAGCGGTCCTGCACGGGCTCTGCGAACTCGTCGAGCGCGATGCCTGGGCTCTCACCCAGCTCAAATCCCCCGAACAGCTGAAGCAGAGCAGGGTCGATCCGCTCGCCTTCGGCGATGCCGTCATCGACGTCATGGTCGATCGCATCCGCCAGGCCGGCATGCGCCTGCTCCTGATCGACATGACCACCGATATCGGTGTGCCTGCCTTTCTCGCCATCATCATTCCCGGCAACCTCTCCGATCGCGTCGATGCCCGCTGGGCTCAGGTCTGCGGCGGTTGCGGCTGCCATCCCGATCCGGTGCGCGCGGCTCTTCGCGCCATCACCGAGGCCGCCCAGAGCCGGTTGACCGCCATTGCCGGCAGCCGTGACGATTTCTCGCCGAAGATCTACCAGCGGATCGACCGCAGCGCCGGCATGCGCCAGGTCGTCGATCTCTGCAGCAATGATGCGGCGCTGAAACCATTCCCCATGCGCCCGCAGCGTCCGATGACAATCCAGGATACGATCCGCCACATTGCCGGCCGGCTGAGGGCCGCGGGCGTCAGTCAGATCATCGCCGTGCCGCTGCCGCATCCGACCCTTCCGGTTTCCGTCGTACGCGTGATCGTGCCGGGCCTCGAGGTCGATATCAGCGGCCAGTACATCCAGCTCGGCCTGCGCGCCGTCAACGTCATCAGGGAGGCCGCGGCATGAAGGTCCTCTTCGTCGGTCCGAGCCTTGCAAGCGAAATCGCCGAAGCGCGCAAGCAACATCCCGATATCGATTTCCGCCCGCCCGCAGCCTGCGGCGACATTCTGAAAGCCGTGCATGAGGGGGCGAGCGCAATCGGCCTGATCGACGGCTATTTCGGCGATCTGCCGTCCGTCTGGCACAAGGAAATCCTCTTTGCGCTGGAAAAGGGCATTGCCGTTGCGGGCGGCTCCAGCATGGGGGCGCTGCGCGCTGCCGAATGTTCCGCCTTCGGCATGGTCGGCATCGGCTCGATCTTCGACGATTACGAATCCGGCGAGCTCATCGATGACGAAGCGGTGGCGCTCGTCCATGCGCCACAGGAACTCGGCTGGCTGCCGCTTTCCGTTCCCTGGGTCGATTTCGAGCCGACGATCGAAGGCCTCCATGCCAGGGGCGAGATTTCCGTCAGCGAGCGCAAGAAGCTGCTGCTCGCCGGCCGTTTCCTGCATTTTTCCGAGCGGACCTACGCCAAGGTGGTCGACGAGTGCCACCTCGCCCGCAAGCCACGGCGCGACCAGATCCTGGCAGCGATCCGCGCCAATCGCGTCGAACGCAAGCGCACCGACGCACGGCTCGTGCTGGAATGGCTGAAAAAGGGAGAGTTTGCGTCAGCAAAGCGTGACTGGAGCTTTGCGGTAACCTCTCATTGGGAGCTGCTGCAGGCCGAAGTCACGCAGCAGGCGCCGCCTGTAACGCTCGAATAACGGTTCCGCGCCGAAGATATCCTGCGTGGGGATTTAATGATCGTCGAGGGCGGAAACAATGTTCGAAAAAAGGGACCAGGGTGCAGGCAGAGAATACGCAAGACTCTTCCGGCTGCTGTCGGCAGCCAAGGACGAGGCTGAAAAACTTCAGCTGCGCAATCTCATGCACCTCACAAACATGGCGCTGCTGCAGGTCGTCATCGATTGGGACGGCATCGATCCGGATAGGGAACTCGATGCGAACCTCGAAAAACTCGTCGGCAGCAAAGCCAAGATCGCAATGAAGGACGCTGGCGAAAATCTGATCGTGATCGAACGCCATTAATCCCGATACGGGTGCGACTGATCGCTAAAAATTCAGGCCGACGTGTTACTCCGCAGCGTCGGCGTCCATCTGCTCGGTGCTGGCGATTGCCTGGACGAGCTTGAGGATTTTCTTGCGAAGCTGCTCGTTCTTGATCGAGAAGAAGGCAGCGTTGAGCTGGACGCCTTCACGCGAAATGACGAATTCTTCGCTCGGAGCGGGATTATCGTTTGCGTTGGCGGCAGCCGCCGTCAAGTCGTCGAAGAAGGTTCTGACATCGACGCTGAGCGCGCCGGCGATTTCGACGAGCATGCTGGCGGAGACGCGGTTGGAGCCTTTTTCGTATTTCTGGATCTGCTGGAAGGTCACGCCAACACGATCGCCCAGTTCCGTCTGAGAAACCTTTCTCAGCAGTCGCTGTATACGGATCGTCTTGCCGACGTGAACGTCCACGGAATGCGGTTCTTCTTTCATCTGATATTCCCTCCTGCGAAAGCCGGACCGAGAACTTACACGGCCGACAGCAACAACTTTTAGCCGAGTTAGTTCAACCTAGCAATTGTTTGGATGTAGTTTCGGCTGAGCCAAAACATCGCGCCATCCGAGAGCCCTTGCGGATTGCACGTGGTGACGGATCACAGGAGTTGAAAATCCTGCTGAATTCGTCTCTGAGGCGCACAGCTATAGGAAGAGTTCAGAGCTTCCACAGCCGCTGTGCATTGCCGTAAAGCAGCTGCGAACGCTCCGTTGGCGCCGTGCCCGACAGCACGGCCTGCGTCGCCGCGACCCAGGTGGAAAGGCCGTTCGCCAGCGTGCAGACAGGCCAGTCGCTGCCCCAGACCACACGATCCCAGCCGAAGCTCGATATGACATGCTCGATATAGGGACGCAGATTTTCCGCCGTCCAGCTTGTCGGGTCGGCATTGGTGACGATGCCGGAAATCTTGGCGGCGACATTCGGCCGCCGGGCGATTTCGGCAATGCCGCGGCTCCAGGGCTCGAAGGCGTTCGATTTGATATCCGGATTGCCGCAATGATCGAGCACGAACTGCACGTCGGGCGCGGCGTCAGTGAGCGCCACGACCTTGCTCACCTGATGCGGCAGCGTGCAGAGGTCGAAGGTCAGGCCGGTGCTGGAAAGCCTTCTGACATTCTCGCGGAAGAGCGCGCCTTCCGAAACATCGTCAGGCACCACATGCAGCACGCGCCGGAAGCCCTTGACGAAGGGATCGGCTTTCTGGCGCTCCAGATAGCCGGCAAAGCCATCTTCTTCCGGCCGGCAGGAGACGATCGCGCCGGCCACCAGATCGCCGAGGCGGCTGATATAATCGGTTTCGGCCTGCATGATGACCGGATCGACATCCACCTCCATGTGCAGCACTTTGGTGATGCCGCAGCGTTTGGCTTCGGTCGCGTAGGTCTCGTAGAGAAAATCGCGGTCGAGCGCGGGCACATTGGCAAGCCAGGGATAGTTCAGCGCCGACCGGTCGATGACGTGCAGGTGGGTATCGATGAACACGCTCTTCTCCTCCAAAGAGTTAGCAGCAACCTATCTTTGGTGAATGGATTGTTCAAATAAAAATTCTGCTGATCTTAACCCGGCACGGCGATCGTGGCGCCGGCAAGCGCGGAAAGCTCGGCTGCCGTCTTCTGCACCATGCCGATCGCCTGGGTGATATCGGGTGCCGCCGGCGCATTGACGAGGGCGATGTAGGGGCAGGTCAGCGCCGCAATGCCGCGGCCGTCCGGCCCCAGGACCGGCGCCGAGAGATTATAGACACCGGCCGTCTGGACGCTTGCCATCATCTCATAGCCGCGCTCACGGATCTGGTTCAGCCGCTCGTGGAATTCCGGACCGCGATCGACCTCCTCGCGGCTGCGCACGTGCTCCGAGATCATCATCTCGCGCTCCTCGTCGCTGCGGAAGGCAAGCAGCACATGACCGGAGCCGGTGTCGAACAGGCTGATATGGGAACCGACGCGGATCGACAGGCCCCAATAGTCAGGCGCCTCCTGCTGGGCGATGACGACGGCAGCACCCCGGTCGAAGACCGCCAGATGGTTTGCCTGGCGGGAGCGCTGGGCGAGATCGCGCATCAGCGGCGTCGCATAAGAGGCGAGCCGGCGCACCGGCGCATGCAGCTGCGCCAGGCCGAAAAGCTTCAGGGTGAGCGAATAACGGTCGCCATCGAGCCGCGTCACGTAACCGCGCTTCACGAGACGGTCGAGCATGCGGTAGAATTCGTTCGGGCTGCGCTCCAGCCGCTTGGCGATTTCCGCCTGCGTCAGGCCGCTATCGACACCAGCCAGAAGTTCGAGAATATCGAGACCCTTGTCGAGCGCCGGAGCGCGATAGCGATCTGACTCTTCGGTCTCCATTCTTCCCTCCTGTGAATATCATTCTGCATATACGCAGACAGGCGGACGGAAAAGAAAAAGTTCGCGCTTGACCACGAAGCTATCGTCTGTTTGTCTATAAATAGACAAATCAAGTTTGAAGACATTGTTCGGCATGGTTCCCACGCCGAATGACCGAAATTCCCGGAAAGCTCGCCAAGGCGAGATCAAAATAAGATAACGGGGGAGGGAGGAAAACCATGCAACGCATGGATATCGTGATCGCCTGCATAAAACCGCGATTGTCCATAGGGCACGGCCTTTATCCTGATCGATCCTTTTCCAGTATTTTCAGCACCGCCGCCAGCGCGCGCGCAATCCCCGAGGAGGCCATCACATGACAAGCAATCTTTCCGGCAAGACCGTTCTCATCACCGCAGCCGGTCAGGGCATCGGCCGCGCGACCGCGCTCGCCTTCGCCGCTGCCGGCGCCAAGGTGCACGCCACCGACATCAATACCGACGCGCTGGCGAACCTGGCCACAGAGAGCAAGGTTTCCACTCACAAGCTGAACGTGCTCGAAGACGAGGCGGTCAGGGCGCTGGTGGCAGAGATCGGCGCCGTCGACGTGCTTTTCAACTGCGCCGGCATCGTCCATAACGGCTCCGTGCTTGATATGAAGGATACCGATCTGGAGTTTGCCTTCGATCTCAACGTCAAGGCGATGATCCGCACCATCCGCGCGGTGCTGCCGGGCATGCTGGAGCGCAAGGATGGCGCGATCATCAACATGGCCTCGGTCGCATCCAGCATCAAAGGCGTGCCGAACCGCTTTGCCTATGGCGTCACCAAGGCGGCCGTGATCGGCCTTACCAAGTCGGTCGCTGCCGATTACGTGACGCAGGGCGTGCGCTGCAACTGCATCTGCCCCGGCACGGTGGAAAGCCCGTCGCTGCAGGACCGCATGCGCGCCCAGGGCGATTATGACACGGCGCGCGCCGCCTTCATCGCCCGCCAGCCGATGGGCCGCCTCGGCACGCCGGAGGAGATCGCCGATCTCGCCGTCTATCTCGCCGGCGCCACCTACACGTCCGGCCAGGCCTACGCCATCGACGGCGGCTGGACGATCTGACCTTTTCGCACGGCCGGCTCGTTCGAAGGCAAGGATGCCGGCCCACTCAAACGGGAAGAAGACCATGACCCGCATCACCGATATCAGCGTCTACGACCTTCGCTTTCCGACCTCGCAAAGCCTCGATGGTTCCGATGCGATGAACCCCGACCCGGATTATTCCGCCGCCTATGTGATCCTCGAAACCGACAAGCAAGGTCTCGCCGGCCATGGCCTGACCTTCACCATCGGCCGCGGCAACGATATCTGCTGCGCGGCGATCGAAGCAATGCGCCATCTGGTCGTCGGCACCGAACTTTCAGAGGTGAAAGCCAATCCCGGCAAATATTGGCGGCATCTGACCAGCGACAGCCAGCTTCGATGGATCGGTCCTGAGAAGGGCGCCATCCATCTTGCGACCGGCGCCATCGTCAATGCGGTATGGGATCTTATCGCCAAGGAGGCCGGCAAGCCGGTCTGGCGCCTCGTTGCGGACATGCCGGCCGAGGAGATCGCCGATATCGTCGATTACCGCTACCTCACCGACGTGCTGACCCGCGACGAGGCAATCGCCATCCTGAAAAAGGCGGAAGCCGGCAAGGCCGCACGCATCGCCACGCTCGAGAAGGAAGGTTATGCCTGCTACACGACCTCGGCCGGCTGGCTCGGCTACGAGGACAAGAAACTGCGCCGCCTCTGCCAGGAGGCGATCGATGCCGGCTTCAACCATATAAAGATGAAGGTCGGCCGTGATCTTGAGGACGACATCCGCCGCCTGAGGATCGCCCGCGAGGTGATCGGCCCGGACCGTTACCTGATGATCGACGCCAACCAGGTCTGGGAGGTCGGCCAGGCGATCGACTGGGTCAACCAGCTCTCCTTCGCCAAACCCTTCTTCATCGAGGAACCGACGAGCCCTGACGATGTCGCCGGCCACCGCAAGATCCGCCAGGGTATTGCGCCGGTGAAGGTCGCGACCGGCGAGATGTGCCAGAACCGCATCATGTTCAAGCAGTTCATCGCCGAAGGCGCGATCGATATCGTGCAGATCGACTCCTGCCGCATGGGCGGGCTGAATGAGGTGCTGGCCGTCTTGCTGGTCGCCGCGAAATTCGACCTGCCGGTCTGGCCGCATGCCGGCGGCGTCGGGCTCTGTGAATATGTGCAGCACCTGTCGATGATCGATTATGTGGCGGTATCGGGCACCAAGGACGGCCGTGTCATCGAATATGTCGACCACCTGCACGAACATTTCCTCGATCCCTGCATCATCAAGGACGCCGCCTATATGCCGCCGACGCGGCCGGGCTTCTCGATCGAGATGAAACCGGCCTCGATTGCCGGCTACACATTCCGCGGATAGTGCACTTCTGAGAGGCTGGCTGTCCCCTCTCGCTGGGGATAGCCAGACGCCTGTCATTGCAAAAGGGCCTGAAATCTCTTATGATCAAACGGTAAGCGAGTGGTTCATAAGGAGCCTTCTTGCGGGCCATGGATAGCCCATTTAGCGTGTTGCTAATGCGCTGTTTTTTCTGACATCTTCGATCGATACGGAATCAATGAAGCGGATTGATTCCGTTACCTCTGTGTTCGATTTTGGCACGATCAGCGCCCTGAAAATGATGTGAGCAGGAATTTCACTCGTCTCTGCTCCCTCACGCCGGCTGAATTGTTCAGGGAGAAAGCATCATTCCCCATCGTCAATGCCGACGCAGCCGCGGCGACCGGGCTCTTTCGCGTCGCAAAGCCATGATCTTTCGCCGGCAAAGTTTAGGAATCGGTAATAGCTGATTCTTTCCAATGGGATGCGCCGGGGCAGGATCAAAACGGGCGCGTCGCCAGTTTCATCCCAGAAATCATATGAGGGTGACACAGCTTTACCAGACACTGCGGATTTCTGTTAACATACAGAGATATCAGGGGAAATTGTAATCCTTCTGTCGTAATCTGCTGATCATCGCCTCGCTCGCTAAGGTCTTGTTTCACCGGGGCACCTTGCCAGAATCGCTCCGATCGGTAATCGTCACGGATAAAAGGCCGTTTCTGGCGTTTTTCCGTGATGAAAGATTAGAGCGTGAGCAAGCCACAAAGGACTTCTCGGACCCTTCAGCGTAGCGTCGACGAGACGATCGGCGCCCATGCGTCGACGATCAGTTCGCAGCTGCAGGCGATCAGCGAAGCCCTGTTTCCGCCGACCGCAAGCAAGACCCTGCGCCGCTTCACCTCAGGCGAGGCGGCCAAGCTGATCGGTGTATCGGATTCGACCTTGCGAAAGATGACGCTCGCCGGGGAAGGCCCGCAGCCCGATGTCAGCAGCAACGGCCGACGTCTTTATTCGCTGCGCCAGCTCAATGAACTGCGCGCCCTGCTTGCCGCCTCCGCCCGTGGCCGCGAGGCACATGACTTCCTGCCGCACCGCAGGGAGAACGAACATCTCCAGGTCATCGCCGTCACCAATTTCAAGGGCGGGTCGGGCAAGACCACGACCTCGGTGCATCTTGCGCAATATCTTGCCCTGCAGGGCTACCGTGTGCTCGCCCTCGATCTCGATCCGCAGGCCAGCATGTCGGCCATGCTCGGCGTCATGCCGGAGACCGATGTCCGCTCGAACGAAACGCTTTATGCGGCGATCCGTTACGACGAGGAGCGGCGTCCCCTCTCGGAGGTCGTGCGCAAAACCTATTTCGATGGCTTGGATCTCATTCCCGGCAATCTCGAACTCATGGAATTCGAGCACACGACGCCGCGCGCGCTGATGCGCGGCTCCCGGGATGGCGAAGGCGTGTTCTTCATGCGCGTCGCCAAGGCACTCGACGATGTTGCCGAACATTACGACGTCGTCGTCCTGGATTGCCCGCCGCAGCTCGGCTACCTGACGCTGAGCGGCCTTTGCGCCGCAACGTCGATGATCGTCACCGTGCATCCGCAGATGCTGGATGTGGCCTCCATGAGCCAGTTCCTGCTGATGACGCATGACCTTCTCTCCGTCGTGCGGGAAGCCGGCGGCGAGCTCAATTACGACTTCATTCGTTATCTGCTCACCCGCTACGAGCCGCAGGATGCGCCGCAGACGAAGGTCGCGGCCCTCTTGCGCAATCTGTTTGACGATCACGTCATGATCAATGCGATGGTGAAATCGGCGGCGGTCTCCGATGCCGGCCTCACCAAGCAGACGCTCTACGAGATCGGCCGCGAGAACCTGACCCGCTCGACCTATGACCGGGCGATGGAAGCGCTCGATGCCGTCAATGGAGAGGTCGAGACGTTGATCCGGCAGGCATGGGGGCGCACGTGACGTTCTCGCTGATCAACATCGATTTATCCGGTTTGAGCGGGCCGGCCGCTCTGTTGGGAGCTCCCAACAGAGGTCGTCGTGTGAGCACCTGGCGGAAATCCGTCCATCTATCGGCAGCCCATGAACCAGTTGGGAGCTCCCAACTGCGCTCTTTCGGCTTGCCCGCATCTGACTGGAAAGGAGAGAATTGATGAGCAGACGCGATACTGTCAATTCGATCTTCATGCGCAAGGCGGATACGCCGGCGCCTTCCGTCGGTGTCGAGAAGAACCCTGACCGCGTACGCGCCGGAGCCGTCTCGGCCATGGGTGCTTCGCTGCAGGAAATGACCGAAGCGGCGCGTGCCGCCGGCCGACTGCAGGCGCAGATTTCATCCGGCTTCTCCGTTCTGGAAATTGCCCCATCGGATATTTCCAATTCATCGATCAGCGATCGTATCCCGGTCGAGCGCGATGCCGAATTCGATGCGCTCGTGGCAAGCATTGCCGAGCACGGTCAGAAGGTGCCGATCCTGGTCCGTCCCGACCCTGAAAGGGAAGGGCATTACCAGATCGCCTATGGCCGACGGCGCCTGCGTGCTGCGGCAAAGCTCGGGTTCAAGGTCAAGGCGGTCGTTCAAAACTTGAGCGACAACGAACTGGTGATTGCCCAGGGCAAGGAAAATCTCGACCGGCAGGATCTCTCCTTCATCGAGAAGGCGCTGTTTGCCCATCGGCTGGAAGAAGCCGGTTATCCCCGCGATGTCATCATAGCGGCACTCTCGACTGACAAGGCCGATCTCAGCCGTTACATTTCCGTCGCCCGTGGCGTGCCGCAGACGGTGATCATGGCGATCGGTCCCGCACCGAAGGCGGGCCGTGCGCGATGGCTGGCTCTCGTCGATGCTGTTTCTTCCTCGCCGAAAAAGGTGGAGGCGATCATTGAAGACGATGCCTTTGCCGATCTCGACAGTGATCAGCGCCTGCAGCGCGTGTTGACGAAAATGGCGGCTCGCGATGCCAAGAAGGCGACGGGCGAGACCTGGAAAACGCGGCAGGGCCAGAAGGCAGCGCAGATCGAGCGCTCCGGAGCCAAGACGCGCATCACGTTCGATGAGCGCATGGTGCCTGAATTTGCCGATTATCTCACGACCCGGCTGGATGAACTCTTCGAGGAGTTCGGCGCCGTCAGGTCACAACGATAACTGTTGGCGGGTTAAGCCGCTGACGAGGATTTGACTGTTAGGAAAAGGAGCCAATAGGCAAAGAAAAAGGCCCCCGAACAAAACATCCGGAAGCCCTCTTCTCTCGTTTAGCACCTAGAGAATCGCACTTCCCGGAATCGCTGTCAAGGTTTTTGAACGCCGTTTTGGCGGGCGCTGATGATTTGCCTTTGTATAAGGTGAACCACGATGGATACGGGATTTGTGACGACGCCTTTCGGGCGGCGGCCAATGTCGCTTGCCTTGATGAGAGGTCAGCTTCAGGCCGAATCAATTAAACCAGATAAGTCCGTCGACAAGTGGAAGGTGTTTCGCGACGTCTGCGAAGCACGTCCGCTGCTCGACATTTCCGACCGCACACTCGCTGTGCTGAATGCACTTCTCTCCTTCTATCCCGAGAACCATCTCTCCGGTGAGGCGAGCATGGTCGTCTTTCCATCCAACCGACAGCTGATCGTGCGGGCACACGGCATTGCAGTCACCACTCTGCGTCGGCATCTGGCGGCTCTTGTCGACGCCGGGCTGATCATCCGCAAGGACAGCGCCAATGGGAAACGTTTTGCCCGCCGGAAAACATCCGGTGAACTTGAGGATGCCTATGGCTTCAGCCTGGCGCCGCTTCTTGCCCGCAGCGAAGAACTGGCTGCCATGGCTCAAAGGATCGAAGCCGACCGGATGGCACTCCGGCGCGCGCGCGAGCGGCTGACGATCTGCCGCCGCGATGTCCGCAAGCTGATTGATGCCGCAATCGAGGACGGTGTTCCCGGCAATTGGGACGACATCGAGGCTGCCTATGCACATCACCTCGCATACCTTCCCCGCAACGCATCGGCTTCCGATCTCGACAGTGTTCGCCACAATCTCGAAACCCTTCGCACCGACATCGTCAATCTCTTGACGAACTTCGATAATTTCAAAAAAGTGAGCGCCAGTGTGGTCCAAAACGAACCGCACATACAGAATTCAGATATAGACTCTCTTGAATTAGAATCCTTACCGACGGCGCAAGCGGAAACACTGCGGGTTACGACCGGGATGGTTCAGCCAAACGGCCCACAGAAAATATTTCCTCTTGCCCTCATTCTGCAGGCTTGCCCGCAAATCAGCGATTACGCCCAGGGAGGATCGATCAAGGGCTGGCGAGATTTCGTGACCGCTGCCGTCACCGTACGGTCTATGCTGGGCATCACGTCAGAGACCTATCAGGCGGCTTGCGAAAGCCTCGGCCGAGAAAATGCCGCTGTCGTTATTGCCTGCATGCTGGAACGAGCAAACCATATCAACTCGCCAGGCGGCTATCTGCGTGACCTCACCCGCAAGGGAGCACGAGGGGAGTTCTCGCTTGGCCCAATGCTGATGGCGCTGGTACGGCAGAATAGTCCGGTTGCACGGAGGGCTTGAATGCTTTCGAGTAACCGGGCGATGTCCACCGTGGACCGCTCATTGGCATGGAGATGATCTCGATAAGACTGCAATACGTATTTTAGGCACTATCACTGGACTGGCTGTAGGACACGTCGTTCTTCGGAGGGCAAACAGGTATCGGAAATGATTGCTGAATTAGCTTCCGCAATGAGATGAAAGACATATCGTATCAATAGCTTAGATTAAGAAGCGTTTCGGTAGGCGGTGACGTGATTGCCGCAAATATCTGAGAAACAACGAGTAAAGCGTTCTGAGGCCGGAAAGGATCGTTGACGTGAATTGGCTGGAGACGATAGGGCAAGGCGGGCAGTTGGAGGCCGGAACAGTGTGCAAAGAGCGAGGACGGACTTGAAGCGGGCAGTCGATCTTTTCCTGGCGATGGTGGCGTCCCTGATCCTGATCATTCCGATCGCGGTCGTGGCGCTTTGCGTACGCATGACATCTGCGGGACCGGCACTTTACTGGTCGAACCGTGTGGGGCGCCGCAACGAGATCTTCCGGATGCCGAAATTCCGCAGTATGCGGATCGATACGCCGACGGTCGCCACGCATCTGCTCGACGACCCCTCCCGCTATCTGACGCCGATCGGAGGATTCCTGCGCAAGTCGAGCCTCGACGAACTGCCGCAGCTCTGGTGTATCCTGAAGGGCGACATGAGCTTCGTCGGCCCGCGTCCGGCGCTTTATAACCAGGACGACCTAATCGCGTTGCGCACGGCAGAAGGTGTCGATGCGCTGCTGCCGGGGCTGACGGGCTGGGCGCAGGTCAATGGCCGTGACGAACTGCCGATCCCCGAAAAGGTAAAGTTCGATGTTGATTATCTGCGGCACCGCTCCTTCTTCATGGACATGCGCATCCTGGCAATGACCGTCGGCAAGGTATTGGGCAGCAAGGGCATAACGCATTGAGGCTACGACCTAAGGTTATAAACAGATTGCATGCGCGACCACTGATTATTCGGTTGCACTTGAGATCGAAAAGGACAAGAAGAAGTCAGGCTGGAATGATGGATGGGCAGTATAAACATGCATGGTGATCCTTCGAGCGACGGATCAAAGACCAGCCGGTCCTGGATGTCGATGCAGGCACTGGTTGGACCGTTATTGGCGATGCCGCGTCCGGCCAAGCGTATTCTCGCGCTGATCGTCGATTCCAGCCTCTGTGTTCTCACCATCTGGCTTGCCTATTGTTTCCGCCTGAATGAGTGGACGGTGCTGACAGGCGTGCAGTGGCTCGCGGTTCTCGTGTCGCTGTGTCTGGCGCTGCCGATCTTCATCGTCATGGGCATGTACCGGGCGATCTTCCGTTATGCCGGCATTGCCGCTTTCCTGGCAGTGCTGAAGGCGATTGCGATCTATGGCGTTGCCTTTGCCACGATCTTTACCGCGCTCAGCGTTCCCGGCATCCCGCGTACGGTCGGCATCCTGCAGCCCTTCCTGCTGTTGATCGCGATCGGCCTTTCGCGCCTCGGCATCCGCTACTGGCTGGGCGACACTTATCAGCGCATCCTGCACAAGGGCGCGATGGCAAAGGTGCTGATCTATGGCGCGGGCAGCTCCGGCCGGCAGCTTGCCGCCGCGCTGACCAACAGCGCCGAGCTCAATGTCGTCGGTTATCTCGATGATGACCCGAAGCTCAAGGGCGGCATCATGGCCGGCCTGCCGATCTATGATCCCTCCGACCTGACCGAACTCGTCCAGACGCTGAACGTCCACAACGTGCTTCTGGCTCTGCCCTCGGCGTCGCGTCAGCGCCGCAACGAGATCCTCGAGCAGATCCGCAAATCCAGAGTCAATGTCCGCACGCTGCCGGATATGACGGCACTCGCGCAGGGCCGCATCGCCGTTTCCGATATTCGCGAACTCGAAATCGAAGACCTGCTCGGCCGGGAGGCCGTGGCGCCGCGCCAGGAGCTGCTCGACAAGGCGACCCTCGGCAAGGTGGTGATGGTGACCGGCGCCGGCGGCTCGATCGGCAGCGAGCTCTGCCGCCAGATCCTGCGCAGCGGCCCGACGCATCTCATCCTCGTCGAGCAGAACGAATACGCGCTTTACGCGATCCATGGCGAGCTGCAGAAGCTTTCGGAACTTTACGAGCAGCAGGCGGTACAGATCGTGCCGATCCTCTGTTCGGTTCGCGACCGCGACCGCATGGAGCATATCATCATGAGCTGGCGGCCACAGGCGCTCTACCATGCCGCCGCCTACAAGCACGTGCCGCTCGTCGAGCAGAATGCTGTCGAAGGCATCAAGAACAATGTCATGGGCACGCTGATTACCGCACAGGCGGCCGAAAAATACGGCGTGTCGAATTTCGTGCTGATCAGCACCGACAAGGCGGTCCGCCCGACCAATGTCATGGGCGCCAGCAAGCGGCTTGCCGAAATGGTGCTGCAGGCGCTGGCATCCGAGCGTGCAGCCGGCCGCACGCACACCAATTTCTCGATGGTCCGCTTCGGCAACGTGCTCGGATCCTCCGGTTCCGTCGTGCCGCTGTTTCGCCAGCAGATCAGGGATGGCGGCCCGGTGACGCTGACGCATTCAGACATCACCCGCTACTTCATGACGATCTCCGAGGCCTCGCAGCTCGTCATCCAGGCCGGCGCCATGGCCGATGGCGGCGATGTCTTCCTGCTCGACATGGGCGAACCGGTGCGCATTGCCGATCTGGCGCGCCGGATGATTGATCTCTCCGGCCTGACGCTGCGCAGCGACGACAATCCCGAAGGCGATATCGAGCTTTCCGTCACGGGTCTCAGGCCTGGCGAAAAGCTCTATGAGGAATTGCTGATCGGCGACAATCCTGAGACGACGCAGCATCCGCGCATCATGAAGGCGCGCGAGGATTTCCTCTTCTGGCCGGAGCTTTCCAAGCGCCTTAGGGTTCTCGATGCGGCACTCGACCGTAACGACATACCGGCTGCCCGCCTGATGCTTGCCGAGCTCGTTTCCGGCTACGCCTCGACCGGCGAGGTGACGGATCTCGCGCTGAGCGCTGCCGAGGCCAATACGGCCGCGTGATCAAGCCCGGTTTTGCGCCGAGCTTCCACTCTTTCCGCTTCGGATATTCTGAGCCCCTTCAGGCGCTCGCTCCATTATCGACCGTCCCGGCGCCTGTGACCGAGCGGCCAGCCGACGAGATAGGAGACGCACTTCAAAGAGCGAAGATCAGTGATGTCAGTTGATCGGTCCTCGACTCTCATCTTGAGATAGAACCTGGGGCGTGGCCCGCAGATCGATGGTATTGGGCTTCTGACCCGGCTGCCAGGAAAACCAGATAGCGATCGGGCGCCGGTAATGCCTGTTGAGGGCTTCGGCCGCTTCCTTCTCGAAGCGCGTGCGTTCTTTCGAGCTGTCGGTAACATTCCGCTTTTCGTAGATCACAGTATTCCTCCCCAGGTTGCGATCTAACTCTGGATCATGCACGGAAATATGCCTGTCCGGAACGGACTAAGGTCCGAGGTCAGGCGGATTGTACGGAGAAGGGGAAGACGGCGCAGGGGTTCACTATCCCGCGCGATGTGAGAAGGCGATTCTATCACAATGCTCGGATATGCGGCATCCGGAAGCTTACTTGTTCGCTGCGCAGGTGCTGGGGTCGCTTGCCCCGCGAAATTCCGCGAGGTTGGCCACCACGAAGGTCGAAATCGTCTGCGGCAGGAAGGCCTTGTTTGCAAGAATGTCCCTGAGCGCGAAGAATTCGGCGCGGCACGTATAGACGGGCGAGCCCTGTGTCTTGTCCCCGAAGCCTGCCTCCTCCAGATTGGCTTCGTTGATCTCGCCGCGAACTCCATCGGTGCCGGCGACGGTGATGCGGGATTTCGGGGCGCTTGCGCAGTCGGGCCGGTTGGACGACGTCTTGATCTCATAGATATAGGGATTGTCGGCCTGGCGCACGCGGACGATATCGAATTCCTCGCCCTTGGTGTATCTGGTTGCGCCTGCGATCGACCCCGTCAATTTGAGCTTCGCCTCGACCGGAGACAATAGCCCGCTCAAGCCCAGCGCAGCCTCGGCCTCAGTATCCAGGCTGAAGCTGATCTCGCTCTCGCAGCTCTTGCTCGTAATGAAACGGCTGGTCAGAAAGTCCTGAACCCGCCTGCGCAGGGCGGCTGCATCGGGCAAGGTCTTCGTCTGCAGCGCAGTATCGACCGCCGAAAGAACCTCACGAGCCGGGTCGTACTCGGTGAACGGCTGCTCCAGGTCGCCGGCATTCCCGAAGGTCTCCGGAGAGATCAGGGCAACCACCTGCTCGGGAACGAAGATCGTCTGGTTGGCGCTCCAGGCATCCCCGAGTTTCGACCGATCGAGAACGAGGGGTACCTGTCCATTGTCCTGGGGCGCCTCCGGATCGACACGGTAGATTTCCGAGGCGGTCAGCGAAATGGCCCCGTATCTGTCCGTCTTGATCGTCTGCGGAGCCTGGACGACGGCGATCTGGTCTGCCCCTGCGGCGAAGAACTTGCCGATCTGGTCTTGGGTCCAGTACTGGGAGCCGCGTCCATTCATGCCGGCCCGGACATAGGCCAGAATGCCGTCCTCGGTTGAAACGAGGTTCCACATGCGGCCTTGCGTGTCGCGATAGGAACGATCGAGAAAGGCCAGCCGGGTTCCGGCCGGAATATAGACGCCCTTGATCGTCTTCTGGGCCTGTGCCAGCGGGTCGTCGGCCAGCACGTTGACAAGCCGTCCGCTCGTGCTCTTGGAGATGCCGAACCCGGTCACGGACACTTTCTGCCCGCCGATCTCCAGGTCTTCTGCCGCAGCGTGGCCGACGCTTGCGGCCATGACGATCAGGAAAGATGCAATCAGCCTCATCTGACATCGTTCTCCATCTTTGCGCCTCGTTCCCGCCCGGTTCCGGCAAGTCACGCTGCCGCCCGTCACGCATGGCCACGATGAGGTCGTCGCGACATCCAAACGCTGCCTTGCCCGCAAGGCGCAACCATCAGCGTCGCGGGGGTAAAAGGCATCGACGCCTCCCGCAGCACGACCAGACAGTCGGCCGCTGGACCGGGTCGCGTCGGCATGCTTGAGATGAAACCAACTCCACATCCTTCTCAACCCGCGACCAAGTCGAAATCCTCTTGAAGTCTTAACAGAGTGGCGCACGAATACAATGCAATTTTAAAGAGAATTAAAAGTACAAATCGCAGGAATCGGCGCATTATATTAATAAAATGCCGCAAACGGCAAGCATCATGAGCTTACGCGACGCCCCGTCAGGTCACAGACCAGCGCGGCCTTGTCCTGCATTGATACGCCATGAGCCGGCAAAGGACCGCCTGGTCAACGTGCAAAAGTCAGCCGGTTGCGACGCCATGGAAGGCGCCATTTGGCAATGAAAAGGCTCTTGTGCTCCGGCGTGCGGCTCGGCGCGCCTCTCTGCCATTGACGCCGCGCTCCCAGCCATTCCGACCAAAAAAGACCGCCTCCCTACGGAGGGACGAAGATTTACAAGTGATTTCAACAGGTTGATGTATGCGCAAACATAATCTCGCCAAGTTCTCGTAACCGAAACGCTTTGCGCAGATCCGGCGATCCGCGGTTGCCACGAGCTTGGGCGCCTTGTCGACAGCGGTTAAAGGCTTGCCGTCCGCAGCGCATTGGGTCCTTTCAAGCCGAAATGTTCAGCAATGCGGGAAATCTACAATCGCAAGTTTTCAAATTTTGTCCCTGTCCGAAATCCATTTGCAAACTACATAGGATTGAATTACCGTCGCTCACACCTGAAAGTTATACAGTCAGCAGTGCATTTCGGTTTCTTTTCCTTTTCTCTCGTTGCCGCGGCACGTTACTTTGGATGAGCCCGCATGCATCCAGACAGTCAGTATACACATGCCGATAACGCGGCGGTTATTTTCAACGAACTGACGTTCCGTTCCCTGCACGTCAAGAACCGTCTGTTCCGATCAAATATTTCCGGCCAGTTCGACGACTATAACGGCCATGGCGGCCATGCTCGACTGAACTGGGAGGAGAAGTTTGCGCGCGGCGGCATCGGCTGCATCATCTCCTCTTTTACGCCGGTCTCGGTGCGCGGCCGTATTCTCGTGCGCTACGCAATGATCGACAATGACGACAAGATCCCGTTCTGGCGCGAAGTCGGCAATCGCGTTCATGCTTATGACTGTCGGTTCATCATGCAGCTCAGCCATTCCGGCCGCCAGCAGGACATGGGCGGCGTCGAGAACCTGTTCAACAAGGGCTTGAGCTCGACCAACAAGAGCGACTATTTCCACGGACTGCTCGCCCAGGCGATGACGAAACCCGAAATCGCCGAAGTGGTGGAACAGTTCGCGCAAGGGGCGCGGCGCGCCCGGCAGGCGGGGCTCGACGGTGTCGAGCTTCACGGCGCCAACGGCTATCTGCTGACGCAGTTCCTGAGCTCCGGCATCAACGACCGGACGGATGAATATGGCGGCGGCTGGGAGGGCAGGGCACGTTTCGTGCTTGAGATCGTCAGGGCGATTCGCCGCGAGGTCGGCCAGGATTTTCACCTGCAGATGAAGATCAACGGCGTCGACCACAATGACTGGCTCTATCCCTGGATCGGCAAGGGCAACACGCTCGACGAGACGGTGAAGATCTGTACGATGCTGCTCGACGGCGGCAAGGGCGTCGATTCCTTCCATATATCGAGCGGTTCGACCTTCCCCCATCCGCGCAATCCGGCCGGCGACCTGCCGCTGAACGACCTGCATCGCTGGTATGACGGCATGCTCTCGCAGGGCACGCGGGCGCCGATGAACTATGCGATCTTTTCCAATCCGATCCTGGGGCGCGCCTTCCAGGCGCTGTGGCGGTGGCGCCGGGGCAAGGTCATCGAGGGCATCAACCTCGACTATGCGCGCGCTGTCTCCGAAGAGATCGGCAAGATCGATCCTGACATCAGGGTTCTCTGTACGGGCGGATTCCAGCATGCCGACAGGATCGCCGACGCGATCCGCTCCAAGGCTTGCGACGGTGTGACCATGGCGCGTCCATTGGTTGCCAACAATGACCTGCCGGACATCCTGAACAGACAGAACGGACCGGAAAAGGAATGCACCTATTGCAACAAGTGTCTTCTCAACGACCTCGAAAACCCGCTCGGCTGCTATGACCTCAGCCGCTTCGAGGGGAACAGTTTCGAGGAGCGTTACGACAGGATGATCAAGCAGGTCATGTCCGTTTACGAGCCGCCGACCTTCCAGTGAAACGCGCCATCGCCCGCGCATTCGGAGTGGACCCATGAGCAGCGACAACGACCGCAAGACGCCCGTCGAGATTGCCGTTGCCCGCCACCGGCGCTGGTGGCTGGCGATCGTCGTGCTGATCTTGCTCGCGCTTGTCTACTATCTGGTCTTCGTCAACCAGTATGTTGTCGCCTTCGTCAGTCCGAAAGACCATTTCATGCACGGTTCGATCGGCAGCGAGACGGCGACGGGGCCGCCCTACTGGGTCTTCAAGGCCCTGCCGGTCATGTATGCCGACAAGCTCGGGCCGGAAGGCTGGGGCCGTTTCGGCTTCCTCTACGAAAAGCCGGATGACGACCTTCCGATCGGGATGTCGCGCCGCGTGGTCTCAGGCGTCGAGCGGGTCTGGCTCAACTGTTCCGTCTGCCATGTCGGCACCTATCGTCTGCCCGGCGATCCTGTTCGCCATCTCATTCCCGGCGCGCCGTCCAACAATTTGCGCCTGCAGGAATTCATCGGTTTCTTCATCGATGTCGGCCGCGATCCCGGTTTTACCGCGGATGCGCTGATTGCGACGATCGACAGTCCCAAAGTCGGCGGCGACCTCAATATCTTCGAGCGGCTGATCTACCGCCACGTCGTCTTCCCCAGGGTCAAGAGCGCTTTCCTCGACCTCGGCACCCAGCTCGATTTCGTCAAGCGCCAGGAGCAATGGGGGCCGGGGCGCGTGGATACGTTCAACCCCTACAAAGCGCTGCAATTCAACTTTCCGATGGACGAGGCCCATATCAGCGGAGTGGCGCTGAACGGCTCCTCCGACTATCCCGCCATCTGGCGCCAGCGCCTGCGCGAAGGCATGAACCTCCATTGGGATGGCAACAACGATTCCGTCGCCGAACGAAACCTGAGTGCCGCACTCGGCGCCGGTGTGACGCCCGAGACGGTCGACCGGGCGTCGATCGCGCGCATCGAAGACTGGATGTGGGATCTGCCTTCGCCGCCATTCCCCGCTGCCGACAGGATCGATCAGGCTAAGGCGGCCGAGGGCAAGACGCTCTTCCTGCATTATTGCGCCGATTGCCACGGCTTCAAGGATGTCAACGGCTACAGCTACGACAGGCAGCGCTTCACGCGCCTTGGCAAGACGGTTCCACTCGCCGAGATCGGCACCGATATCGGACGCTGGACTTCCTATACGGAAAATTTCGCCGCCGAGCAGAACCTGCTCTATGCCGGCTATCCCTGGCGCTTCAGCCGCTTCCACAAGACGGACGGTTATGCCAATCACCCGCTCGACGGCATCTGGGCGCGCTCGCCCTATCTGCACAACGGCTCGGTGCCGACCCTGCGCGATCTGCTCGAGCCGAGCGCCAAGCGGCCGTCCGTCTGGTTGCGTGGCAGCGACGAATTTGACCTTGCCAAAGTCGGCTATCGATCGGATCAGTCGGCCGGCGGCGATCTCTTTCGCTACGACACGACGCGGCCCGGCAACGCCAATAGAGGCCACGAAGGATATCGCTACGGCACGGAACTGCCGGACGCGGCAAAAGACGCCCTCGTCGAATATATGAAAACGCTATGACCCGGTCGCGCTCGCTCAGCAAATGGAAGGCACGGCATGCGATCTTCGTCTGGATCGGCATCCTTCTGAACTTCGCCTTCGTCCTGCCGCTCATCTTCTGTCCGGAATGGATCCTCGGCCTCTTCGGAATTACCGTCAACCAGCTGATCTGGCCGCGATTTGCCGGTCTGCTGCTCGGGATCCTGTCGATATTCTACATCCCGGCGACGCTTGATATCGACCGCTACCGCGTGTTCGCCTGGCTCGCGGTCTTCCCCTCCCGTACGCTCGGCACGGTTTTCTTCTTTCTTGCCGTCTTCGTCTTCGACCAGCCGCTCGGCTATCTCGCCGGCGTCTTCCTCGACGGATCGGTCGGCATCGCGACGCTTTTCTGTCTCCTGCGCATCCTGCGGCTCGAACAGAATATCGCCGAAGGGAGACCGGCATGAGGCGCGTCTTCTGGAAATGGCTTTTCGGCGTTCTGGTCCTGCTCGTCGTCGGCGCCTTCGCGCTGTTCTTCCTGCTCTTCCGGCCGGTGGCCCAGCCGCGGACGAACGATCTCGCGGAGGTTTTCAATCACGGTTCGATTGGCAATGAAGAAGCGCAGGGCATTCCCTACTGGATCTGGCGCGTCCTGCCGCAGCTCTTTCCCGAGCATCTGCCCGCCAATGCCGATGGCTACGGCGCCTTCGGCCTCTATTGGCGGGCCGGCGACGAGGTTCCAGTCGGCCTTTCGGTCAGGACGCTCGGCGTCATCGAGCGTGTCGCGCCGAACTGCGCCTTCTGCCACCAAGGCAGCTACCGGCTTCGCGCCGACGAGCCGGCGCGGCTGGTCGAGGCGGGGCCGGGAACGAGGGTCAATCCGCAGGCCTATATCCGCTTCCTGATCGCCGTCGGCGCCGATCCGCGGTTCACCGCCGACCGGGTGTTGGCGGAGATCGGCAGGATCTACGACATGCCGGTTTGGGAACGGGCGCTCTACCGCTTCGTGCTGGTGCCGGCAACCCGCGCGGCCCTCCAGGAACAGGGGCGGCGCTTCGCCTGGATGAAGGATCGGCCGGACTGGGGTCCTGGCCGGATCGATCCCTTCAATCCGGTCAAGTTCCAGAATCTTGAACTGGCCGACGATCACACGATCGGCAATTCCGACATGATGCCGCTGTGGTCGCTTGCCGATCTCGCCGCCACCAACACGCGCCGTTTCTCGCTCCATTGGGACGGCTTGCAGACCGACCTCTACGAGACCGTAGTTTCCGGTGCGATCGGTGACGGCAT
>Ga0102587_1001065_pt1 | contig 22711 bp, 17 predicted proteins | sample AraplaF_Col_mTSA_FD_76853 | JGI IMG/M metagenome (GOLD analysis project Ga0102587, IMG submission 76853) | Arabidopsis root microbial communities from the University of North Carolina, USA - plate scrape MF_Col_mTSA (SPADES assembly) (version 2) | ecosystem: Host-associated > Plants > Roots >... | reverse complement strand
CACCGGCCCCACAATGCGGCCATGCGCAAACATTTCTCCGAAACCACGGGCCCGCAGCGGCTCACCCTGGGCCTGGTGACCGGATTGATCGTGGCGGCCTTGCCGCTGCCCCTGGGCTGGCAGTTCTGCGGTCTGCTGGGCTGGTGCGCCGGCATCAGCGTTTACCTGGGGCTGGCCTGGTGGCTGTGCGTGCGCTTTGACGCCAAACGCACACGCGAACGCGCCCAGGCGCAGGACGAGCCCAGCGTCGTGCTGTTTTTACTGATGCTGCTGGCCACCATGGCCTGCGTCGCGGCCATCACGGTCGTGATGCAGCAGGCCAAAGACCTATCGGGCCTGCAGCGCACTTTCCAGATCGTGCTCTCCGTCGCGGCGCTGGCCGCCTCCTGGCTGTTCATGCAGACGATTTACGCCTTCCGTTATGCGCACCGCTATTACCAGGAAGAAAAACTTAACGAGCCCGACGGCCCCGGCCTGTGTTTCCCCGGCGGGCTGGACCCGGACTATTTCGACTTCCTGTACTACGCCCACGTGGTCGGCATGACCTCCCAGGTCTCCGACGTGCAGGTCACCTCGCGCGAGATGCGTCGCCTCACGCTGGTGCACAGCGTGCTGTCCTTCGGCTTCAATATGCTGATCCTGGCGCTCAGCATCAATGTAGTGGCGGGGGCGTTGCAGTAAAGCTGCCGCGAGACACCTGGTCGTTCACGGGCGGTCAGGTTTTGCTGCACCTTCGCTTGCCCCTCTCCGTCCGTCTATCCAATCCAGGTCGGGTTGCCGCCAACCGAGGTGAAGCGTCAAGAGCTCTACGGCGCTAGATGTGTACGCCATTCGGATTACTTTCCGCGCGATCTTGTGCCGGTCGACATTTACCAGAAGCACGTGAAATTGATAAGAGCGAAATCTAGCGGCGAAGAATTTCGTTGTCTATACGCACACTTAGGATTTTTTACTGCAGATGGAGGATGACAGGCGCGATGCCTGTCACTAGACTCCGTGCTCATTCGCTTGACTCAAGCGCAATAGAGAAAAAGAAAAAACCAAAGAGGGATTCACATGGGTTCTGTTCAACGGCTCGCACCGGGCATGGCGCGAGTGGCTTCACTGTGGTCGTATGAAGCGGGCAGGCCCGCTCAAGCGCTTGTCCGGCAACTTGTAAAGGTGCTTATGTCGAAAGAAATTATGCGGCGGGCCGTCGCGATTTTTTTCCTCGGTTTTGTACTTTCTTCCGCTGCCCAGGCTTTTCCGGCAACTCCAGCGCACCAAGGCGTGTCCGCAGGCGGCGCACCATGTGCCGCGGATTTGGCGTCGTCTTGTCAGGCGTCGCCGCCGTTTAACGGGCACCCGTGGATGTTGCTGAAGGATTCGGTCAACTGGGAGGTTTTGGTCCCGCAACCGTATATCACGGTCCCACAGTGGATCATTTGCGGTGTTTCGGGCCAAGGGCTCGCCGCATATGGTTCGGCCTACTGCACCATACCGGCCGGTTGCCCCATCAATTCAACGCTGTCCGGCTCCACCTGCACCTGCAACGCCGGCTATATAGAGAATTCCGCCAAGAATGGGTGCTCTCCCGGAGGCGTGGGCGGCACGACTGTCGACATCCTGCGTGCCACCAAGGCTTCAAGCTGCCCATGGTGCGAGGCCAATCCCATTTACCCCTTGATTGGCGCCAAGGTCGAGCCCGTCGTCACCGGCATGAGTGTGGGCGGGCAGCCGCTGGTCTTCACTTACGACAGCGCCAAGCAGGCGGCAGCCATCGCCGCGGGCAAGACCGCCAAGACCTTCGGCAATATGCCCTCGCTGGGCGGCCTGTGGGAAAGCAGCCTGCACCGCAACCTGGTCATGGGAACCGGCGCCTTCGGGGCCACCTTGTACCGCGGCAATGGCCATACCGTCAGCTTTCGCTATTCAGGCACTGGCTACATTGCCGACGCCGACGTCAATGGAACCTTCGCGGCCGTTTCCGGCGGCTACCGCTACGTCGATGCGAAGTCACGCACCATCGAGACCTACAACATGGCGGGCCAACTCATCAGCTGGGCCGATACGGCCGGCAACACGCTGGGTTTCAGCTACAGCAGTGCAGCCGGGGCGGGTGCCCCTGAAGCCGGGTATCTGCAGAAAATCACGGACAACAATGGCCGCTTCCTGAGCTTTGCCTACACCTTGCCGGCCGGCGGGGTCGCCGCCACCGATGGAAAGATTTCCAGCGTGAGCGACTCCTCGGGGCGAACTATCGCCGTCGGCTTTGACACCAGCGGCAACCTCAAGCAGCTGACCTGGCCCGACACAAAAGTCCGTCAGTTCGTTTATGAAAACGCTTCCTTGCCCTGGGCCCTGACAGGCGTGATCGACGAACGAAATATCCGGTACTCGACCTTTGCCTACGATGCGGCCGGTCGCGCGCTGTCGACCGAGCATGCCGGCGGCGTGGAGAAATTCTCGGTGAGCTACACAACGCCGCCGCAGGTCGCCATGACCCAGGTTTATGACTCCGTCACGCAGATCACCACCCGCACGCACGAGTGGCAGGCTCCGACCGGCGTGCAGCTCACCCGGCCCAACGGAGAAGCCACCAGCGCCAACAACAGCACCGTGCTGGGCTACCCCTTGCCGACGGGCTTTTCCCAGCCGGCCGGCTCCGGCTCCGGGGCATCCAACAATGCCTCCACCTTTGATACCAGCGGCAATCTCATCTCCACCGACGACTTTAGCGGCCAACGCAGTTGCTATGCCTATGACGCAAGCAACCGCGAGACCGTGCGGGTCGAGGGCCTTGCCACCACCGTGGTCTGCGCCAGCGTCCTGCCCGTTGCTTCAACGCTGCCCGCTGGTAGCCGCAAGACTGAAACAAGCTGGCATGCCGACTGGCGCCTGCCCGTCAAAGTGAGCCAGCCTTTGCTGATCACCAGCACGGTTTACCACGGCCAGCCCGATCCGTTTAACAGCAACATTGTGGCCAACTGCACCACGGCCGCAACCTTGCCCAATGCCAAAGCCTTGCCGGTGGTGTGCAAACAAGTCGCGCAAGTCACCACGGACGCCGATGGTGCCCAGGGGCTTGCTGCCACGATAGACACAAACGTGCCGTCGCGCACTTCCAGCTTTACTTATGACACCATGGGTCGGGTGCTCACCAGCACCGATCCGTTGAACCGCGTGACCACCCGTACTTACTACCCCACGGCATCGAATTTTTCCGACTCCGAGGCCAATGCGGACCCCTACTTTTCTTCGGTGAGCGTTCTCCTGCGTGGCGAGGGTGCCAACAATTCAACCGCGATAGTGGACAGCGCCTCCGCGCCCAAGACGATCGCTGTAGTCGGCGCCGCCAAGATCAGCACCGCGCAGAAAAAATCCGGCGGCTCGTCCATGACCTTTGGTGGTAGCGGAGACTATCTCACCGTTCCGGCCAGCCCCGGCAATAACTTCAACTTCGGCACCGGAGACTTCACCGTCGAAGCCTGGTTCTACCTGGCTTCGGAGGGCTCAAGCTACCGAAGCATTTTTGTGATGCCGTGGGGCTCGACAAACATGAGCATTCGTTTTGGAGATGGCGGATTTGGCGGGCGGCTTCAATTTGCATCTGAAGCCACGGCATTCGCTCCTTTGTATAGCTCGGAGCACACGCAGGCGAGCCTTGTGGGGGCCTGGCACCACGTGGCATTCACCCGAAGCGGTGGACTGGCCCGGGCTTTCCTGGACGGCAATTTGCTGACTTTGCGCAATAACAATTTTTCAGGCAACCCCGTCACCTCCTGGGCTGACGCCAGCAACATTACTTCTGTCGCGCAAGCCTATGTCTCGTATGCAGGCGGCCAGACCTGGCACGGGTACATAGATGATGTTCGCGTCACCAAAGGCGTGGCTCGCTACACGGCCAGTTTCACGCCACCCACTGCGCCAGGCAGTGACCCGAACGCCATAGGCCACCTCGCCGGCGACCTGCAAAGCATCACCAACGCCAGCGGCCATGTCACTCAGTTCACGCTGTACGACAGGGCAGGGCGCGTGCGCCAGATGACCGACCCCAACGGCGTTGTGACCAACATCACCTACACGCCAAGGGGCTGGGTGAGCAGTGTGGCGGCCATTCCGCCAGGCGGCACGGCCAGAACGACCACCTACACCTATGACAACGCCGGCCAGCTGACCGGCGCCAGCCTGCCCGACGGCACAACGCTGGGCTACAGCTACGACGCCGCACACCGGCTGACCAGCGTGACCGACGCCAAAGGCAACTCGGTCACCTACACCCTGGACAACATGGGCAACAAGGTCGGCGAGCAGGTTAAGGATGCGTCCAACACCCTGCAAAGAAATATCACGCGCGTGTACGACGCCTTGAACCGCGTGCAGCAAGTCACGGGAGCGAGCAATTGAAAAAACAACAAACAAAGCGCGCCGGCAAAACCTTCACCGCCTGGCTGGCCGGCCTGGCCTTGCTGGCGGCCCTAACGCCTGTTTGGGCCGCGACGCCAACCACAACAAGCTTGAGCAGCAGCACGGGGATTGCGCCGGTGGGGCAAAACATCACCCTGACCGCCACTGTCGCGGGCGCCGGCCCCACGGGTACCGTCACCTTCAAGGATGGCGGTACCACCGTGGGCAGCAGCGTCTTGAGCGGCGGGGTGGCAACGCTCGCCACCAGCTCACTGGCCCTGGGCAACCATGGCCTGAGCGCTGAATATGCAGGCGACGCGAATAATGACCCCTCCATCTCCGCCGGCATCAGCGTCATCATCAACACCGGCACCCTGACCTGGCAGTACGGCTTTGACGCCATGGGCAGGCCCACCACGGTGCTGGACCCCAACGGCCTGGCCAGCTACACCTATTACGACAGCCTGGGCCGGCCCATCCAGACCCAGCAGCCGGCCAATGCCGGCAGCGCCACGCCCACGACCACCGGCTTTGCCTACAACGCCGCCGACGGCCTGACCCAGGTCACCGACCCGCGCAACCTGGCGACAACCTACAGCCCCAACGGCCTGGGTAATGTCACCGCGCAGACCAGCCCGGACACGGGAGCGAGCCAGTACACCTATGACGCAGTCGGCAACCTGCTCACCAAGACCGATGCCAGAGGCAAGCTCACCCAGTACACCTATGACAACGGGGACCGTCTGACCCGCGTGCAGTACGCCACGGGGACTGACAGCGTTTTTGAATACGACGGCGGCACTCCCGCGGTTCCGGGTGCGATAGGCCAGCTCACCAAGATCACTGACGCCTCCGGCCAGGCTGTCTACACCTACGACAGCATGAGCCGCAAGACCTCCAAGGTCCAGACCACGGGCGGCAAGACCTTCACTGTTGGCTACACCTGGGGTGATAGCGGAAGTGCGCTGGACAAGTTGGCCGCGATTACCTATCCGAGTGGCACCCGTGTCAACTACAGCTACAACGCCTATGGCGATGTTTCCGGCATCACCGTGAACCCGCCGAACGCCAATGGTGTAGGCGCCAATACCGGCAGCACCTTGCCAATGCTGAGCGCCATCACCCGCAATGCCGAAAGCAAGATGACCGGCTGGACCTGGGCCAGCACCAAGACCCAGGCGATCAGCTACGACGCCAACGGCCAGATCAGTGCGTACAACCTTGGCGACCCGACAACAAGCGGGATTCGCCGCACCGTTCTTCGTGACACTGCGGGCCGCACTACGGGTTATACGCATGTCAGCAATGGAAGCCCGGTTCCCGCACTGGACCAGAGCTTTGGTTATGACAATCTGAACCGACTGATCAGCGCGACCTTGGGCGCCACGGCCATCCAGTACAGCTATGACGCCACGGGTAACCGCATGGCCAAGGTCATTAGCGGAATGAGCTACCCCAACACCATCTCGGCCACCAGCAATAAGTTGACCCAGACGCAGGATGCGGGTGGCACGGCGACGGTGGTGTATGACGCGGCCGGCAATATCACGAGTGACGGGACCAATACCTATACCTATAGCGATCGAGGCCGACTGGCCACGATGACCAATCCCGGCGGCACCGTCACTTACAGCTATAACGCCTTGGAACTGCGGGTTGGCAAGACTGGGCCGACGGCGCTCGTGCCGACCGGGGCGACTTACTACGTGTACGACGAAGAGGGAAAACTGCTCGGTGAATACGACGCGAATGGAGTTCCGATCTATGAGACCATTTACTTTGGTAGTCCGGTTGGGGTGATCAAGCAAACGGGAACTGCTGCCGCGAATAATATTGCGATTGGGCTGTATAACGTCTCGACCGATCAACTTGGTGTTCCTAGACTGATCACAAGGCAGAGCGATGAAGCCATCGCCTGGCGTTGGGATTTAGCCGAGGCCTTTGGTGCCACGGCACCGGACCAGAACCCGGCCGGTCTGGGAGTCTTCAGCTATAACCAGCGCCTGCTTGGCCAGGTCTTTGACGCCGAGAGCGGGCTGTTCCAGAACTGGAACCGTGAGTACAACCCACGCGGCGGGCGTTATATGCAGTCTGACCCGATTGGACTTCGAGGTGGAGTTAATACTTTTGCCTATGTGGATGGGGCGCCTTTGGGCGCGTCTGATCCGATGGGGCTTCAAGGATGTGCTCCGATGATGACTCCAGTTGGACTTACATGTGTACCTTTTCCTGTCCCAGTTGTATCGGTGATACCTAATGACCATGGACCCTCGGTGGTGGTACCAAATCTTAGACTGCCAGATTTTAGGACGCCACCTAATCCGACGTTGATAATGACAAAGACGATTGTTGAGGCTTGCGGAATACTCACGGGTTGGATGCAAAGCAGGGCCAAAAATCCTCCTGATATTGGGCCTCCTAATAGCTGGATCCAGGGCCCTCGTCGAGGTAGGCAATATGGGCCAGATGGGCAGCCTCAATTCGATATTGATAAGCCTCACCAAGGGAACGAGATAGACCATGTGCATGAATGGCCGGGTGGTGAGCGAGAAGAACCGGGTCGACCTATATCACCTCTGCCAAAGCGTTAGTAAAACTGGAAAGGATTAGCGATGAATTTTTCCGATTGTGTTGAGGGACACCTCACGGGAATTTCGGTAGATGAAGAGTCAAAGGGAGTTGATTTTTCTATTCGTCTTCAGGCGGGGCGCTCCGTTGTTCTTAGCGCGCGGGGGGTCACACAGCTTGCTGTCAGTGAATTCCGCGAAAAAAATATCATTGATAGGGTGAATGCTTGGGGTCATGAAAGCAAAGTGAGCGACTTTCAACATCTATTGGTGGAGCTATTAACAGGACAAACAGATGTGGCTGTAGATGGCGCCTTTTCTTCTCTGATTGAGCGTCAGCTCAAAGCTATAAATGCAGGAGAAACGGTTCTAATTGAAATAGAACCTGTATACGGTGCCAGAGTTCTAATGTTGGCAAAAAGTATCGCTTTGCAATAAGCAAAGGGTGCGGTCACCCTGAGCTTCGGTTGGTAGCAGGTCGCTTAATTGCGCGGCTTGAGTGTTGAATTCGGTCGAAATCTGACCCACGTAGGCACTACCCTGCTTGTTTTAAAAGCAGAGGGAAATTAGGAGTGATAGACGTGGCGACATTGAATGTCATCAGACGTTGGGCATTGCGGGATCACGCACCACTTCCAATTGCAGTTGAGGCCAGACTATGACAACACTTACCACGAGGTCTTGGGAAAAGGGCCTTCAGACGGTGTCGCTTATCGAGGCCGTCAAGCAGCACTCGACGGGATCGTTAGCTCAAGCAAAAGTTGAAGTAGAGCGCTTGCTAGTCGGAGAGGCCGTTACTCTTACTTTTCCTTCGGAGGCTGCGAAGAGCGAATTCAAAATGAAAGCCGAAACCTTTGGTGTTATTTGTGATTAGGCTGTGAATTGCGCCGAAGCCCTTTATGGCTGTGATCGAGATAATTTCAGAAGAGTTTTCATCAGTTATCGCGGGAAGAGATGACCACTCATCCATAACTGCGGGGCCGATGAGCGTTTCAGATACCCTTTGGCGAGTAATCCATGCATATTCCAATAGGACAGAAGGGTCGAATCATTGAAGGCGAAGATGTTGGATGCTATGTCAAAGTCATTGACGATGCTGAAGCGACAGGTGGTTTTTTAATTCTGACTTCGAAATCTGCGGACATGAGTTCTGTGCACGATAGTTGGGTAATCGATAAAGAGGCCCTTGCCCAATACTTTGATGAGTCTGGCTGGGTTATCGAATGGCTTTCAACTTCGACTGGGCACTAGCTGTCCCGGCTGTATCGGGCGGCGATTCTGTTTAGGTTGCTGATCCGCTGCAATTCAGTTTGCTATTTAGTGAGAAACCTGCATTGATTGTTGAGTTTGTGTGGATCCGCTGCTATGTTGCGCTGAAGTCTGACCCGAGTTTGGAGTGAGCCTCTTGGATTGATCCAGGTAGTCACTACCCCGCAGGTTTTGAAGAAAAGCTTAAACCTCCGGCTCGTGGCAAACCACCTCGATGTTGTGCCCATCCGGGCCAATGACAAAAGCCGCATAGTAGTTCGCATGGTAGTGCGGGCGCAGGCCGGGTGCGCCGTTGTCTTTGCCGCCCGCCTCCAGCGCCGCGCGATAGAAGTCTTCGACCTGCCTGCGGTTGCTGGCAATAAACGCCAGGTGAAGATGCGCCGGCTTTTCCGCGGTTTGGAACAGGCACAAAGAAGCCTTGGCCTTTGAGCTCAGCTCAACGCCATAGGCCGGCGGCCCTTCCGAGGCAACGGTGACGCCGAGCGGCTCAAGCGCCTTGAGGAAGAAGGCCTTGCTCGCCGCATAGTCGCTGACGCCGAATTTGACGTGGTCAAACATGGGTTCTCCTGAGGTGTAGGGGCCTGAGCGAAGCCTGATGTTGCCCGATGGGTGGTTCAGGGCTGATGCGTTTCCTGCCAAAGCTGCGGATTACCGCGAAAGAAGCGCAGCAACTCGCTGAACTTGGCCTCATCATCCGCATACGGATTCGGGACGGACTTGTATGCTCGCTTGGCGGCCTCTTCATCTGCGGGCGCTTGGCAAACCGATACCAATGCCTTGGCAAGGGCTTGCGCTTCGGAATGCATGCCGATCCGCTCATAGGCGTCCACCGCGCGTTGAAGAAGATCCTCGCCCGCGTTGGTCAGCGCGGTCCAGCCGTTGAACTCATAGTCGTCTTCCAGCCAGAAGACCGGAAATGCGAGTTGAAAGGCGAGGGGCCACTCGGCAAACCTGGCCTGCGCTTCTTCGCTGATATGCAGGGGCATGTAACTCAGGATTTCGAGGAACAGCTCGTCATCGGCGACCGACCAGAAGTCTATCGGTATGGGATCGCTGTGGGTGCGGTCCGGGTAGAAGCGGTGCATATAGTCCTGCAAGGCGCGCAGGGACGACTCAAGCAGGGGCGGCGGCGCGTAGGGCGGCATGGGCGGCACCGCAGGCCTTACATCACCAGGCAAAAATGGAACTGGTCCGCCTCTTTCCCGGCTTCGGACACCTTGGCCAGGCAGTCTTCCAGTTCTTCAATCAGTTCGGGGCGCAGCTTTTCCTTGATGCCTTTGACTTCGCCTGCCTTTAAACGCTCGACGATTTTGGTGAGCGAAGGCAGGGCATCCGCGGGCGCAAACCACTTTTCGTTCTCCACGATCCACGACTCCGGGAGATCTTCCTCGGAAAAGTTGTACTGCATGTCGGTGGTATCGATGAAGTCTGAAAGCGCGCGCACACCCAGGCTTTTGGCGAGTTCATCGAGTTCTTCAGAAGCCTTGCAAAACAGCGAGTGGTCGTAGTCGTCGCCAGAATCATCGGTGCCGACCCTGGATTTTCTGCGCACCCAAATTGTGTCGCTCATGCTTTCCTCCGTGGTGTGTGGGTATCAAACCCCGCCAATATATCCCGATCTACTTCGCCGGGCCCACGTAACGCGCATACAGCTTGCCGGCCAGCTTCTGCATCACGTCGTCGGTATTGGGCGTTGCCACGTTGGCCATGACGACGATAGCCGCGTCGCGTTCGGTGTCGACCCAGATATAGGCCTTGTTCATGTTGTTGGAGCCGCCGTGGAAGGCCACGGGGTAGGGCGTCCAGGCCATTTGGGTGGAGCCCCAGCCCAGTGCATACTGCGCCGCGCCCGATACCGTGGTGGAGGCGGTCGAGGCGGCCGACATGGAGACCACGGGTGTCACGAGTTTTTTGAGGGTTTCGGGTTTGACCAGGAAGGGCGCGCGTTTGCCTTGGCCCGCCATCCAGCTGCCCCACTGCACAAAGTCCAGCACCGACATGTGGGCGGTGCCGGCCGGGCTGATGACCAGGGGGTTGTCGGCTTCGGGCCCGCCAATCATGGCCTTGAGCTTGCCGTCGACCACGGCGTGGCCCAGCGGCGCGTCTATGCGGCCCAGCGTGGCTTGCGGGCCTATGCCGGCGCTCGTGAGCTTGAGCGGCGTGAACACGCGCTCCGTGATCAGTTCTTCCCAGGATTTTTCGCCCACGCGCTCGATCATGGCGCCGGCCAGGGTGTAGCCGAGGTTGGAATAGGCAAAGCTGGCGCCGGGTTCACGGGCCAGTGGCTTGGTGACTGTCTGCTGGACCATCCAGTAGCGCTGGTCGTTGAGGTTGCCGGGCTGGAACACCACCTTGGCCAGCAGCGCGTCAAAGTCCGCGTTGTCCGAAGGCAGGCCGCTGGTGTGCGACAGCAGCTGGGTCAGCGTGACACGTTTGACGCCGGCGTCCATGCCGGCGGCCAGCTCGGGAAACACCTGCTCGAAGGTGCTGTCCCAGCGCAGCTTGCCGGCCTCGACCATCATGGCGGCCAGCAGCGAGGTCATGGCCTTGGTGTCCGAGCCTATGTGGAAGCGGTCCTGGTGCGTGACGGGAATGGTGGTGCCGACACGGCGCGTGCCGCCCGTGCCCACGGCCATCAGCGTGCCTTTGCTGACCACCGCGGCGGCCAGTGCGGGAAAGCCGGCCTCTTTGGCTTCCGCGCTGACCATCGCATCGAGTGAGTCCTGGGCCTGTGCGCTACCCAGGGAGGCCAACAGGCAGAGGCCGGTGAGCAGGGCGCGCAAGGCCGCTGGTGGCGTCAATGGGCTGGTACGGCGCCAGGTCGTCTGGCCGTGAACAGGAAGCTGCTGCATGTGAATCGCCCTCGTTGGAATCAGATGGTTGTAAGAACCCCGATTCTCACCCAGCTTGGGCGACGATCGTATGACGGCGTATTACAGCTGAAACAGCTGCTTCTTGAGCGCCATCTTTTCTTTCTTGCGCAGGCTCGCTTCGGACTTGCGGTGCGAGCCGGCTTTGCGCTGCGCCGCTGCCGCCACCAAGGGGTTACGCGGCTTGGGCGCAGCCAGCTTGATCTTCAGCTTGGTTTTGCGAGCCGACGTCATGCCTTCTGCTGTTGAGGTTTGCGTCCCAGCTTGAGCAAGCCGGTCGACAGCGCGGTGCCAATCACAATCACCACGGCGCAGACCACCATCCAGGCCGTCACATGTTCGCCCAGGAAGATCACGCCATAGATCACGGCGAACACCGGCACCAGGAAGGTGACCGAGAGCGCGCGCGGCGGGCCGGCGTTTTCAATCAGGCGAAAGAACAGGATGTAGGCCAGGCCGGTGCAGACCACGCCCACGGCCAGCAGCGCCAGCCAGGCGTGTGCGCCCGGCATCTGCGCGGGCCACAGCCAGGCGGCGGGCAGGGCCAGGCCCAGGGTCGCGCCGATCTGGCTGCCGGCCGCCGTCACCAGGGGCGGCATGCCCGACAGGTAGCGTTTGGTGTAGCTGGCCGAGATGCCGTAGCAAAGGCAGGCAAACAGGCAGGCCAGCACGGCCCAGCCGGGCGCCACACCGGAGGCATCGGGCTTGAAGGTGGCTTTGTCCCAGGCCAGCATGGCCACGCCGGCAAAACCAACGATGAGGCCCAGGATGCGCGAGGCATTGGGTTTGTCCTTGAGCCACAGCCAGGCGATCAGCGCGCCGAACATGGGCACGGTGGCATTGAGGATGGCCGACAGGCCCGTGGTGATGGACAGCAGCGCGAAGGAAAAACACGCAAAGGGAATGCCCGAATTGAGCACGCCTATGAAAAAGATTTTTTTCCAGTTTTTCCTCAGATCTGGCAACAGGCCGCGCAGCCACACGATGGGCAGCAGGAACAGCGCGGCGATGGCCACGCGCACGGCGGCGGTCGGCAGCGGGCCGAACTCCACCGTACTGATGCGCATGAACAGAAAGGACGAGCCCCAGATGGCGGCCAGCATCACGAAGTCGGCGACCCAGCTTTTGGGTCGGGCGGCCGCCGCGCCCAGGGGCGCGGCGATGCCGGAAGGACTGGAACTCACAGCATGCTCTCCTGAAGTGCGCCTTCGAGTTTCAACAAGGCGGTTTTGCGGTGCAGCCCGCCAGCATAACCGGTGAGCGAACCGTCGGAGCCCAGCACGCGGTGGCAGGGCACGATCACGCTGACCGGGTTGCGGCCTACCGCCGCGCCCACGGCGCGCACCGCCTCGGGTTTGCCTATGCGCTGGCTCACCTGGCCGTAACTCAGGGTGCCGCCCTGCGGGATGGCCAGCAAGGCCTGCCACACCGATTGCTGGAAGGCCGTGCCGTGGCCCAGGTCCAGCGGCAGGTCAAATTCCGTGCGCGTGCCGGCATAGTATTCCGTCAGCTGCGCGATGGTTTGCCTGAGCACCGGGTGCCCGGGGTCTTCGCGCCACACATAGGGTTTCACGAGCTGCGGCGGCAAATGCCGCTGGCCGGCAAACCAGACGCCGGCCAGGCCTTTGTCGGTGGCGGCGATGATCATTTCCCCCAGAGGGCTGTGAAAGGTCGTCTGGACGATGGAGTTGTCGAATTTCATCTTGTTCACCTTTTGAATGGTTTCGAGTGTCTGCCTTATCAGGTCTTTTTGAGCCCTAAAAGGCGGCTTTGGCTGGCTGGGTGTTTTGCGGGCAAAGGTCGGCTCGATGATCCACCGGCGATGTTCGCGCCGGTGCGCTGAACCGTCCAATGAAATCGGGGCACCGCATTCATTCCGCTCACGCATGAATCGCCGTCAGCCGGGGCGTTCCAGCGTGCCGCTCCAGGCGCGTATCACGGCGTAGCTGCGCCAGGGTTTCCAGGCCGCTGAAGCGAGTTCCGCTTCGCGCGCCGGGTTCTTCAGGCCCTGCACGCCCAGGGCCTTGTGCAGCGCCACGTCGCCCGCCGGAAAGGCGTCGGGCCAGCGCAGCGCGCGCATGGCGATGTACTGCGCGGTCCAGTCGCCTATGCCGGGCAGTTCCTTGAGCGTGGCCAGTGTGGCGTTCACGTCGGCGCCGCTGTGCAGCTGCAGGCGCTTGTCGGCCACCGCTTGCGCGATGCCCACAATCGCGGCCTGGCGCTGCTTGACGATGCCCAGCTGCCCCAGCGCGTCGCCACTGGCGGCCGCCAGCACGGCCGGTGTGGGAAACAGCCGCGTCAGCTGGGACCAGGGCGTTTCCACCGGTTCGCCGAAACGGTCCACCATGCGCTGGGCCAGGGTGCGCGCGGCGGCCACGGTGATCTGCTGGCCCAGCACGGCGCGCACCGCGAGTTCGTAGCCGTCCAGCGCGCCGGGCACGCGCAGGCCGTCGCCTTCGGGAAAGGCGGCATGCAGCACGCCGTTGATGGCCGTTGGGTCGGCGTCCAGGTCGAAGGTGGTGCGCACGCGGCGTATCACCAGCGGCAGCACTTCGCGCAGCGAATCGCTCACCCGCAGCACCAGGCGCGAACGGTCTTCCTCAAAACTCGCCAGCAGCCAGCCGGTGTGCCGCTTGCCGCCGGATTCAATGCGCAGGGTGCGGCCCAGGCAGGGCTGCGCCGCTTCGGTGTCGATGAACTCAATGGCGCTGATGCAGCGCTTGCTGAAGAAGGCCAGCATGGCCTGCACGTCATAGGGCGGGCGGTAGCCCAGCCGTATGGTCGCGCCTTCGCCCACGTCGCCGCCGCGCGGCGCGCCCTGGCGCCGCAGCTGCGTGGGGTTGAGCTTGTAGTGCTCGACAAAGGCGGCGTTGAAGCGGCGCACGCTCGCAAAGCCGCTGATCAGCGCGATCTGCGTGATGGGCAGGTCGGTGTCGGCCAGCAACTGCTTGGCGGTGTGCAGCCTGTGCGTCTGCAGATACTGCATGGGCGAGACGCCGAAGTGCGCCTCGAAGATGCGCCGTACATGGCGGTCGCTCACGCCCAGCCGCGCCGCGAGCTTTTCGACTGAGGGCGCTTCGCCGGCCCAGACTTCCGGTTCGTCGAGCAGGCGCGCAGCCTGGTGCGCCAGGATATAGGAAGCATCCTGGATGGACCACACGACCGAGTGCGGCGCCAGCTCGGGCCGGCAGCGCAGGCAGGGACGGAAGCCGGCGTTCTCAGCCTGAGCCGCATGGTGGAAGAAACGGCAGTTTTCGCGCTTGGGCGTCTTCACGCTGCAGACCGGCCGGCAGTAAATGCCAGTGGAGGTCACGCCGGTGAAAAAGCTGCCGTCAAAACGCGCGTCCCGCGCCTTCAGGGCGAGGTAGCAGTCGTTGTCGGCAAGAGGGGTGTTGTCGCGGTCCATGGAAGAAATGATACGCCGCAGGCCGGTTTTGACTGGCCGTTTTCGGACATGTCCCTGGGCCTGCCGTGGGGCTTGTTTGGCGAGTGGTTTTCGGCCTTTCGGGGCCGGCCCCGCAATAGTCTGAACGGACTGGCCGGAAACGGTTGCCGCCTACAGGCTGGAGCAGCCCCAACACCTACAATGAATGCGCTTCTACATCCCATCCCGGCTTATCTTCCGAACCTCCCAGGAACCGCTTTCGATGCAAATCAACCCGTCCATCTTCAAGGCCTACGACATACGCGGCATCGTGCCGTCCACCATCCATGAAGCGATGGCCGAGGCCCTGGGCAAGGCCTTTGGCATGGCGGCATTGGCCGAAGGCGAAAAAGCCGTGGCTGTGGGCCGCGACGGCCGGCTCAGCGGGCCGTCGCTCAGCGCGGCGCTCATGCGCGGCTTGGCCGCCACGGGCATAGACGTGATCGATGTGGGTATGGTGACCACGCCCATGCTCTACTTTGCGGCCAGCACGCTGGCCGGCTCGGGCATACAGGTCACCGGCAGCCACAACCCCAAGGACTACAACGGCTTCAAGATGGTGCTGGCGGGCCGTGCGATCTACGGCGAGGAAATCCAGGCGCTGCGCCGTGTCATCGAAGGCCAGGACTGGGTGCTGCCTAAACAGGCCGGCACGATTCGCCAAGTCGATGTGGGCGCGGCCTACCGCGAGCGTATTGTCTCGGGCATCAAGCTGGAGCGCCCGATGAAGATCGTTGTGGATTCCGGCAACGGCATCGCCGGCGCATCGGCGCCCGCGATTTTTCGCGCACTGGGCTGCGAGGTCACCGAGCTTTTCAGCGAAGTGGACGGCAACTTTCCCAACCACCATCCCGACCCGAGCAAGCCTGAAAACCTCAAGGACCTGATCAAGGCCCTGCAAAACGGCGACGCCGAACTGGGCCTGGCCTTTGACGGCGACGGCGACCGGCTGGGCATCGTCACCAAGGACGGGCAGAACATTTACCCCGACCGGCAGATGATGCTGTTCGCGCGCGACGTGCTGTCACGCGTGCCGGGCAGCTTCATCCTGTTTGACGTGAAGTGCTCGCAGCGCCTGGCGCCCGAGATTGAGGCTGCCGGTGGTGTGCCCCTGATGTACAAGACCGGCCACTCGCTCATCAAGGCCAAGATGAAGGAGGTCAGCTCCCCTCTGGGCGGCGAGATGAGCGGCCACATCTTCTTCAAGGAGCGCTGGTACGGTTTTGACGACGGCACCTATGCCGGCGCCCGCCTGCTTGAAATCCTGAGCCGCGTGCCCGATGCCGGCATCGTGCTCAATGCCTTGCCCACCAGTTTCAGCACGCCCGAACTCAATGTGGCCTGCAAAGAGGGCGAGCCGCATGCGGTGGTGGAGGCGCTGATCAAATCGGCCAAGTTTGCGGCGCCCGCGAAAATCTCCACGATTGACGGCTTGCGTGTCGATTGGCCCGACGGCTTTGGCCTGATTCGCGCGTCCAACACCACGCCGGTGCTGGTGCTGCGCTTTGAAGGCCATACCCAACAGGCGATGGAGCGTATTGAGGCTGACATGCTCGCCTTGCTGCGCAGCGTGAAGCCCGACGCGAGCGTCGGGGCGGCAAGTCATTAACATCTCGCCCAGGCTGCGTATAGCTTGCTCGGCCTTCCCATCGTCCTCCGTTCGGGCTGAGGTATCGAAGCCCATCCCCGTGGCACGCCGGCCCTTCGATACCTCAGGGCGAACGGAGAGGGGAGTCCCAAATACCTATGAGCCCCGACCGCCCTCCACTGGTAAATACCTTTCGTACCCCCTGAATTCTTAACCCAGCATGAGCCGCGGGACTGGCTTTGCCAGACCGCAGGCGGGCGGCCCCCTAGGGGGGCAGGGAGCTACACGAAGTGAGTGACCGTGGGGGCCATAGAATCGGCTCAATGAAAATTCTCCTGGTCAAGCTGTCCTCCCTGGGCGATGTGGTGCACACCTTGCCCGTGGTGCAGGACATACGCGCCGCGATGCCGGATGCGCAGATTGACTGGGTGGTGGAGAAGTCCTTCGCCTCCCTGCTGGCGCGCAGCGAAGGGCTGCACCGCGTGATCCCTTGCGAGATACGGCGCTGGCGCAAATCCTTCTGGACTGCGGTGACGCGGCAGGAATGGCAGGCCTTCAAGGCGCGGCTCCGGCAGGAGGCTTACGACGCGGTTATCGACCTGCAGGGTCTGACCAAGTCCGCCCTGGTGGCCCGGCTGGCCCGGCTGGCGCCCGGCGGCAAGCGGTATGCCCTGGCCAACCAGACTGACGGCTCGGGTTACGAAGCTCCCACGCGATGGGTGGCCGACGTGGCGATCGCCGTCGAGCCGCATATCCATGCGGTGCTGCGTTCGCGTGAGCTTGCCGCGCGTGCGCTGGGCTATACCCATGCGGCTGCAACCCGCTTTGGGCTGAAAGTACCTGCAACGCCCGCAAAGATCAATGAGCACTTTCCCAAGGGCCGCGTCGCCTTTGTGCATGGCACCTCGCGTGCCGACAAGGAATGGCCGCTGAGCCATTGGGTCTCGCTGGGCCAGCGCCTGAATACAGCGGGCTATCAGCTGCTGCTGCTGCACGGCAATGCTGCGGAGCTGGCCACCAGCGAGGCGATTGCCGCAGCGCTGAACGGCGCCCTTGCAGGTTCGGCCGTGGTGCCGCCCGCGTTGGCGCTGGACGCATTGGCCGGTGAGCTTGCACAGTGCGCCGGCGTGATAGGCGTGGACAGCGGCGTGAGCCACATCGCCGTTGCGCTGGATCTGCCGCATGTGCAGATCTACAACTTCGACACGGCCTGGCGCACCGGGCCTGCAGCGACCGCGGCACCAGGCCATGGCAGCCGGCAGATCAGCGTGTTCGCACAGCCGGCGCCGGGTGTGGAAGAGGTCTGGCAAGCTTGGCTGTCCTGCAGCACGGCCGGGGTTGCTGCATGAGCGCGCTGGCCCTGAAGCTTTATTCGCTGCTGATGTGGTGCGCACAACCGCTGCTGCGCCGCAAGCTGGCGCGCCGTGCCACGCAGGAGCCCGGCTACCTGGAGGCGGTGGAAGAACGCTTCGGCCGCTACACCCAGCCCGCTGAAGCCCGCTCCGAACTGGTGTGGGTGCATGCGGTCTCCATGGGAGAGACGCGCGCGGCGGCCGTGCTGCTGAAGGCCTTGCGCGAGCGCCATCCCGGCCTGCGCATTTTGCTGACGCACGGCACCGCCACCGGGCGCGCCGAGGGCGTGGCCCTGCTGCAGCCCGGCGATGTGCAGGTGTGGCAGCCGTGGGACAGCCCGGGCGCTGTCGCCCGTTTTTTTGAGCACTTCAAGCCGCGCCTGGGCTTGTTGATGGAAACCGAGGTCTGGCCCAACCTGGTGGCCGCCGCGAAAGCGCGCGGCATGCCGCTGGTGCTGGTCAATGGCAGGCTCTCCGAAAAATCGCTGCGGCAGGCGCTCAGAATGTCGCCGCTGTCGATTCCGGCCTATGCCGCACTGTCGGCGGTGTACGCGCAGACGGACGACGATGCGCGCCGTTTCCGCCAGGCCGGCGCAGTGGTGGGTGGTGTCTTCGGCAACATCAAATTTGATGCCTCGCTGGACGATGCCCAGCAGGAAAAAGGCAAGGCCTGGCGCCGCGCACTGGCGCTGCCGGTGATGATGTTCGCCAGTTCACGCGAGGGCGAGGAAGAACAGTTCCTGAGCCAGCTCAAGGCCATGGCAGAGTCGGAGCATGCGACCGCGGCGGATGTGCCCCAGGAAACGGGAAGCCGCTTCAGGATCTTGCTGGTGCCGCGGCACCCGCAGCGCTTTAACGAGGTCGAGGCGCTGGTGCGCCAGCACGGCCTGCGTGTGTCACGCCGCTCCGGCTGGGCTGACGACGCGCGTGGCCCACTCGGCGATGCGTTGGAAGCGGACGTGTGGCTGGGCGATTCGTTGGGCGAGATGGCCCTGTATTACGCGATGAGCGACGTCGCGCTGCTGGGCGGCAGCTTTGCACCCCTGGGCGGCCAGAACCTCATCGAAGCGGCGGCCAGCGGCTGCCCGGTGGTGATGGGCCCGCACACCTTCAATTTCACCGAAGCCGCCGAACTGGCCGTGGAAGCCGGGGCGGCGAAGCGCGTGGTCGACATGGAGCAGGGCGTGCGCACCGCACGCAAGTGGATGGACAGGCCGGACGCGCATGCCGCGGCCGTCGCGGCAGGGCTGGCCTTCGCCGACCGCAATCGCGGCGCCACGGCCAGAACCCTCGATGCATTGGACACCTTCGTAAAAGCCAGCGGCAAATAGGCCTGCAGCGCCCCCTCGGGGGACGGCGCACTACACGAAATGAAAACACGGGGTTCTCTCCGTTCGGGCTGAGGTATCGAAGCCTTGGGTGCCGACCCTTCGATACCTCAGGGCGAACGGGGATGGGGACTCTTTTCGAACGAGGGAGAGGACTTTTTCTTCACCAGCAGGGGCCGCGGAACCGGCCTTGGCCTGTCCTGAGCTTGTCGAAGGGCCGGGCCGCAGGCGCAGCGCCCTCTTGAGGGCAAAGAGCGACACGAAGTGCGCGACCGTGGGGGCCCGTGTTCACCAGCATGAGCCGTGGAACCGGCTTTGCCGGGCCACAGGCGGGCGGCCCCCTCGGGGGGCAGGGAGCTACACGCAGTGACCGACCGTGGGGGCCATATCTCAGCGTGGGGGCTAACGCTTCTGATGACAGGTGCAGTTATTGTGGGCGTAAAGGCCCAGGTGATGCGCCCAGTCGCGCAGCGTGGCCCAGGCGCCGCCGGTGGCGACTTCCCAGGGTGTGAGGCCGAACATGCCCAGGCTGATGGAGGGTTCCACCGAGACCACCGAATGCCAGGTGCGCCTGGGAATGAACAGGGCGTCGCCGGCCTCGACACGGGCGTGGTAGCCGTGGGCTTTCTCGAAGGAGGCAAGTTCGCGGACCTGTTCGGGCAGGCGCGAGACGTTGATGTCGCTGAGCGTGGCACCCCAGTCGTATTTGGCGGCCGGGCACATGTGCTGGCGCTGGTCGGGCGAGAAAAGGATGAATTCCTTGACGCCCTGCAGCTGCACAAACCAGTTGTGAGGGAAATCGTTGTGCAGGCCGGTCACGGTGTTGGCCGGGCCCATGAACACATACTCCCAGGTCATGCGGCCGGGCCACAGGCTCTTGATGAGCAGGTCGCGTCGCAATTCAGGGTATTTCTCCAGAATGTCCCACTGCGCCAGGTACAAAGTCGTCGGCTTGAACGACTGCATGTGGGCCCAGTTCAGGTGAAAGCGCTCGCCGGGCTTGTAGCCGTCGCGTACCGGCTTGGGCAGCAGGCCGGCCATGGGGTCCGGCGCGCGCTGTGCCGCCTTGCCGAGTTCGCGCAGGTAGGGCGCGACCGGCAGGAAGGGGCGGCCCTTGGTCACGCCTTGTTCGACCAGGCCGTCGGTGAACTTGACCGGCACCTCGGCGCCTTTGCCGGCGCAGACGTCGGCGAGGAATTCAAACGACCATTTTTTCCAGGCCGGCCAGTGGTGGACGCCACCCTTGACCAGCACGGGCTTGTCAAACGGTTGCCGGCGGCCCGAGCGCTTGAGTTCGTCCCAGGTGGTTTCGTGGATCAGCTCGAAGCTGGGGCCTTTGATGGCGTGCACCGGCGCGCCGTGCACGCGCTCGGCTTCGATGGGCAGGGGGATCGCGTTGTCGACGGGCATCAGCATGTTGTTGTCGTGTACGGCCGGGGGCCTGGCCTTGTATGCGGGCTCGCTGCGTGTTTGCAGCGAACCCGCGTTATTTTGCCAGCAGGGCGTTGATCTTCTGCAGGTCTTCCGGCGTCAGCGTGCCGTTGGCCTGGCGCAGCTTCAGGTCGCCCAGCAGCACGTCATAGCGCGCCTTGGCCAGGTCGCGCTTGGTCTGGAACAGCTGGCTTTGGGAATTGAGCACGTCGATGTTGATGCGCACGCCGACCTGGTAGCCCAGCTTGTTGGCATCCAGCGCGCTCTGGCTGGACAGCTCGGCCGCTTCCAGCGCCTTGACCTGGCCCTGGCCCGACTGCACGCCGAAGTAGGCGGTGCGGGTGGCCTGGGCCACGTTGCGCCGTGCGCCTTCGAGGTCGCTCTTGGCCTTGTCGCGCAGCGACAGGGTTTCGCGCACGCGGTTCTGCGTGGCGAAGCCGGCGAACAGCGGCACATTGAGCAGCACGCCGACGGTGGTGGTGTTGGTGCGGAAGGCAAAAGGCGGGATGGTGGTGGCCGTGCCCGAGGGATTGCGCGTGACGTTGTAGCTGGCCTGCGCATCCAGCGTGGGCTTGTGGCCGGCCTCGGCTTTTTCGACCTCCAGCTCGGCGATCTCCACATTGCTTTGCGCCTGGCGCACGCTGGGATGCACGAGCTCGGACTGCGCCACCCAGGTGTTGACGTCGGCCGGTGTCACGGCCGGCAGGCCGATGGGGCTGGTCAGGGGCTTGGGCTGGGTGTCGGTCTTGCCGACCAGCGTATCCAGCGCGATTTTCTTGACGCGCAGGTCGTTCTCGGCGGCGAGTTCCTGGGCGATCACCAGGTCGTAGCGGGCCTGCGCCTCTCGGGTGTCGGTGATGGTGGAGGTGCCGACTTCGAAATTGCGCTTGGCCGAGGCGAGCTGTTCGGCCACCGCGGCTTTCTGGGCCCGTACAAAGGTCAGGGTGTCCTGCGCGGCCAGAACGTCAAAGTAGGCCTGGCTGGTGCGCACGATCAGGTCCTGGTCGGAGCTTTCGAGCTGGGCCTTGGCCAGGTCCACCTGGCGTGAGGCCTGCTGGTAGGTGGCCCAGTTGGCAGGGCGGTACAGCGGCTGCGAGAGGTTGAGCGTGGCGTTTTGCGTGTTGAAGCTGCGGTCTATCACGGGGGCGGTGTTTTCAAACGCGGTACGCGATACGCCGGCCTGAAGGCCCGCCGTCGGCAGGATGCCGGCCTTGGCCTGGTCGGCCCGGGCGAGGTTGGCCTCGTACTGCAGCTTGGCCGACTGGTAGGAGGCGTCGAAGGCGCGGGCCGATTCATACAGCTCGACGAGACTCTGGGCTTGCGCCAGGGGAGCCATGGCCAGCATTGCCACGGCGGCCGCGATCGACAGGGGCAGCATCGCCAGGCGGGCCGGCGGTTTTTGAGGCGTGGTCATAAGAGTCCTGAAGAATGAATGAATCGACGGATGAAAAAACGGCTGGGGCTCGATCGGTGGTTCAGTAAAGCGGCACGGTAGGGTCCACCTGCTGCGACCAAGCGTTGATGCCGCCCTGCAGGTTGACCACTTCAGTAAAACCGCTTTGCGCCAGGTAGTTGGCCACCTGCAGGCTGCGCATGCCGTGGTGGCACAGGCAGGCGATGGGCTGGCCGGCGCCGGCTTGCTGCAATTCAGCCAGGCGCGCCGGTATCTCGCGCATGGGGATGTGAACCAGCCTGAAGCCATCTTCCTTGACCGAGGCCGTCTGCAGTTCCCAGGGCTCGCGCACATCGAGCACTACGGGCAGGGCGGGTGCGGCCTCGCCGGCGTTGTCGCGCCAGGCGCTGAAATCGGCAGGATTGAGCTGGGGAACCATGGATGCGCTTTCAGGTGTTGTCGTGAGCAGGTGTTGTGGCTTAGAAGCTGAAGCCAGAAGGCTCGGGGAAGTTCAAGAGGCGCGGCGCCACGGTGTCCCAGGCCTGGGTGGTGCGCCAGGCGTCTTCGGCCACGCGCGTGACCAGGGTGGCGCGCATCACGGGTTCGGAGCCGACGATGGCGCTCAGGCGCCCTCCGACCTTGAGCAGCGACCGCAGCGAGGCGGGCACTTCGGCGACCGAACCGCTGAGCACGATGACGTCGAAAGGGCCCTGCAGGGAATTGCCGGCGCTCCCGTCGCCGGTACGCACCTCCACGTTGTAGAGGCCGGCGCGCTGCAGGTTGTCGCGGGCGGTCTGGGCCAGCACGGGATCGATCTCGAGTGTGATCACCTGCTGCGCGCGGTGCGCCAGCAGGGCTGCCATGTAGCCAGAGCCGGCGCCGATTTCGAGCACTTTTTCGTGCTTCTGCACGGCCAGTTCCTGCAGGATGCGGGCTTCGACCTTGGGCGCCAGCATGCACTGGCTGGGGTTGGCCTGGGGCGGCAGCGGGATCTCCATGTCGACAAAGGCCAGAGCCTTGTGGGCCGCCGGCACGAAGTCTTCGCGCTTGACCACGGCGAGCAGGGAAAGGACCTGGTTGTCCAGCACTTCCCAGGGGCGGAT
>Ga0102587_1001064_pt1 | contig 22731 bp, 17 predicted proteins | sample AraplaF_Col_mTSA_FD_76853 | JGI IMG/M metagenome (GOLD analysis project Ga0102587, IMG submission 76853) | Arabidopsis root microbial communities from the University of North Carolina, USA - plate scrape MF_Col_mTSA (SPADES assembly) (version 2) | ecosystem: Host-associated > Plants > Roots >... | reverse complement strand
AAGGGCCGAAGCAGTAAGTGGGAGAATCCCGGCCTGCCGATCCTGACCGTGGACGAGGAGATCTACCGGCATCCGCCGACATTCCTGCTCGGTACCGTAGACAAGTTCGCCCGTCTCTCCCGCGAGGGCGAAGCCGCGAGTCTTTTCGGATATGTCCGGAAGTATTGCGAACGCCACGGCTACGTCCACGCAGACACGAAATCATGCGGTGGCGCTGAGAAGCACAACGCCAAGGGGACGCTGCCCGCAGCCAACGTCGTCGACTGCGACCGCCTGCGGCCGCCGGACCTGATCATCCAGGACGAACTGCACCTTATCGCCGGGGCGCTCGGAACCGCCGTCGGGCTGTTCGAATCCGTTATCGACGTTGTCAGTTCCTGGACGGATGCCGAAGGGCGCGAAGTCCGGCCACTCATCATCGCGTCCACCGCCACCGTGCGAAACGCGCACGAGCAGGTTCGCGCGCTTTACGGGCGGACGCCGAGCGTGTTTCCGCCGCAGGTTCTGGATGTCGAGGACACCTTCTTCTCCAAAGAACTTCCAGTCTCTGAGGAGAATCCCGGCCGGCGTTACATCGGCGTCTGCGCCCAGGGAATCCGACTCACCACAGCCGAAATTTCACTAGCCTCCTTGCTCCTGCTGTCTGGGCAGAAAGTTCTGGATGACTTCGGCGAAGCAGCCGATCCCTACATGACCCTGGTCGGCTATTTCAGTGCCACCAGGGAACTCGCCGGCATGAGCCGTTACGTCGCGGACGACGTCACCACCGCGGTGGGCCGGCCGCGGGAAGACTCCGGGTTCGCCCAGCGCATCATGGGATGGGAACTTCAGTATGGAGAGCTCACCTCTAGAATCTCGTCTGACGACATCAAAACGACACTGGACAAACTAACGACTGAGTTTGATCCTGCCGTCCACTCCACAGCTGCTCGCAAAGCCTGGAAAGAAGCGCGCGACTCGGGCAAGAGCACGCCGTCGGATAAGAACAGGGCATACCCGTATGACGTGGTCCTGGCGACATCGATGCTGCAGGTGGGAGTCGACGTCGGGCGGCTGGGCCTCATGCTCGTCGTTGGGCAACCGAAAAACACCGCCGAGTACATTCAGGCGTCATCCCGTGTGGGACGAGTGGCCACCAAACCGGGGATTGTTGTATCGCTCGGAAACTGGACCCGTCCCCGCGACTTGGCGCACTTCGAGCAGTTCGAGCACTATCACAACACCTTCTACTCGCAGGTGGAGCCGCTATCGGTAACACCGTACTCGGAGACTTCGATGGACCGAGGTGTGGCGGGCCTGCTGGTAGCAGCTGTGCGCGTGATCGAGGGAGCAACCGACGGGGAATCACTCAACCCTGAACAGAAAGCGGGGCTGGTCGGTGGCCGGTATTCCGCGGTGGAAGGTATCGTCGCGAAGCTTTTGGATCGTGTCGGATCGGCGTCAGACGAACATCAGGCAGAACGCTTCAAGGACCTGATCCAAATGCGCCTGAACCACTGGGATTCAAGGGCGAAGCAGACCGGGCATGATCTCGGCTTCACCAAGCCGACCAGTGCGAACGCTAATGCCGGTGCATTCCTGTTGAAGAGTCCCGAAGAGTTGGACTCCAAGAACATGGACGATCTATTCCGGGTGGCAAATTCCATGCGCGAAGTCCAACCGGAGATCAATATTCTTGTGAGCCCGATCAAGGAGAACCTAGTGGCAAATGAGACCCGGCTTGGATCTGTCGAATGGGTTTTTCCGGCTGAGGACGGTGCCAAGTGACCGAAGAACTGACCGCTGAACCGACTGTTGCCGTTGATGGGCGCTTGGAACTCGACCCTCTGGGTGATGCCGAGGTTTCCAACAGCAAGAACCGTGCAAAGGTCAGTGGCCAACGGCCAAACGCGCTTCTGTATTCCTCAGGTGTGGGCGCCGTCGTGGACCTCCCAAACATGACCGTGATGCCAGCCGGGCTTGATGCTTGGGACACGATCTATGCGCGGCGTGAGCACCAGACGACCATCAGCGAACCGCGGCTTCTTGACGTGGTGCGGGGCCATCTGGGGCCGCAGGTAGAGCAGCTGCGACCCTTCCCCTGGCAGCCTACCGGGAACAGTTACAGGGATGAAGGTAAGGACCTTGGAGTACCTGCCCGAGTCTTTCCGCAATGGCTTCGCTGCACGGGGTGCGACCGCCTGGCGCGGGTGTCAAGTGCGGTCTTTACCTACAAGAACACGAACCCTTTCCGCCCAGACCAAGCCGGATTTACTCACGAAGGCTGCACTGGACGCTCCAGAGTCTCCGAGATTACGGCCGGCGCGCCCAAGCCCGACAAGAAGGGATCTCCGCGTCCAGCTGTCCCGGCCCGCTTCCTCCTGGTCTGTACCAACGGTCATCTGGACGAATTTCCGTACTTGGAATGGGTGCACAGGGGCGCGAAGTGCGCCAAGGCCTCCGGCACACCCTCGCTTCGCTTGCAGGATTTGGGCAGCTCGAACCTGACCAAAATCACGTGCTTGTCATGCAAGGAATTCAGGTTCATGAACGAAGCCTATGGACCCGCGGCTCATGACAAACTGCCGCGCTGTCGGGCCAGGCATCCGCATCTCGACTGGTTCGACCCGAAAGGGTGTACTGAGGAGTCCAAGACCCTCATGATCGGCGCCGCGAATCTCTGGTTTTCATCGCTTGTCTCGACACTTGTTTTGCCGCGCAAAATCGACCGTTCTCCAGTGGAAGTGGCACGGGAGCTGAAGGGGGCGCTGTACGCCGCTGACCTGGCCACGATTCAGACGGTCGTCGCTGCGGGCCTCGTCGCTGTGGTCCGCGATCAGATTAAGGCGAAATGCCAAGTGCCCGTTGAAGACCTTACGGACGAGATATTGCTCGAGGCGGTCAGTCTGGCTTCCAACGGTGAAGATCTGACAAACGTGGCCGACGTCGAGTCTCCGTCGTTCGATCAGGTCAAGCTGCTCGATCCCGAGTGGAGGGTCTTGAGCGACCCAAGCCAGTTCCCAAAGATTGCAGCGACATCTGATTTTCAAATCGCGGACGTTCCGCCGCCCGGTGGCAACGGTGGGCTCGTGGCTGGCGTCGGGGCAGTAAACAAACTCAAGAAAGTCAACGCGATTGTAGGGTTTACCCGCATAGATGCGTTGGACAGGATTTCGGACCACAAAGGCCGGGTAGTGCCACTGCGCCGAACCAAGCCGGAGTGGGTTCCAGCAACAGAGGACCGCGGTGAGGGCATCTTCATACGGTTCGACGAGGAGACCGTCGCTGCGTGGGAAGCCAAGGTCGAGGCTTCTGTCGTATGGGAGCGGCACCGTCAGGCGCACACGAGAAACTGGGCCAACCGGCAGTCCGAGACAGCTCAGGCGGGGAACCCAGACGACCGGTTCCCGCCGCCGCGCTTTTGGGCTGTCCACACCTTCTCGCATGCCCTGATCCGACAGATGACCCTTCAAAGCGGTTACAGCTCCGCGAGCATCGGTGAGCGACTCTATGCGTGGAAGGGGGACGGCGTTCTACAGCCCGCCGCCGGCGTGTTGATTTCCACCACGGCACCGGATTCGGAGGGAACCCTTGGCGGGTTGGTGGCGCTGAGTGATCCCGTCAAACTCGGAAAATTGATCCGTGACTCGCTGCTGCGTGCATCCCGTTGCTCTTCTGACCCGGTTTGTGGGCAACGCGTTCCTCACGACCCGGAAGACTTCCTGCACGGCGCCGCCTGCCACTGCTGTCTGTTCAATTCTGAGACGTCTTGCCAAAACTCCAACAGATTCCTGGATCGGCGCTTTATGGTCGATCTTCCCGCCTCAAGTGAGGCAGACGGGGAGAAAGTTCCAAGCCTGTTCCAAGCCCTCTTGGCGGAATGAAACGATGAATGCCAATGGGGGAGCATTTGAAGAGCTCGGCCGGACACTATCAGCGGCGGAGCTGAAGAAACTCATTGCTGCCTTCGACATGGGACAAAGCTGCGGGCTGGCGGCGAAGCAACTGTCTGGAAGCAAGGTGCAGACTGTTGGGAAATTGCTCGGTGAAGCGGGACTCCCTGAAGTCGTGGCCAGTGTTCGATCGGGGCTGTGCCGGGCTCTCCTGGCAGCGCGTGAGGACTCGCAGGCTGAGATTGAAACGGTCTGGACGATGCCGGCGTCGACGCAGGTGGCCGGGCTCAGCACGTCAGCCATGTTCCATGAAATCGGAAAGGCAAAGGAATCGATTGTCGCGTCTACTTTCAATATCCAGTTGAATAGTGGGATGGTGCAATCGCTCCGCGCTGCTGCCATCAGGGGCGTGGCTGTCACGCTGATGGCGACCCCTGGGGGACAATATGGCCCCGACGATGGCATCGTTCAATTGGGCATCCAGCTGAGCCACATGATCCCCGGATGCAAGCTCCTCACACTTGCTGATGCGCCGGACGGTACATACCAGGTATTGCACTCCAAGTTCGTCGTCGTCGATTCTCAGTGGGCATTTGTAGGCAGCGCGAATTTCAGCGATGCGGCGGTCGGTAAGAATGTTGAGCTGGGGCTGCAAGTGCACTCGGCGACGCTGGCTCGGAAGATTCTGCGGGACGTCCAGGCGTTTGAAACCCAGGGAGTCTTAGTTCCGCCCGGATCATAGCGGCGGTTAGTGCTGTAATGAGAACTGCGTAGGGCAACAAACACGATAGATCGGTCGCTTACAACCGGCTGAAGATGTATCGAAAAAGCGAGAGCAACAACATCAGCGCCCTCATACTGAGGGATGCCGCTGAACACTTCTGATCCTAGGAGCAGCTTTCATCCATTCGTGTGGTTTCACGGAGGCGGGAGCGGCCGCGTGACAGGACGACGAATTGATTACATAAGTCGCGGGCCACGGACTTCCGATCCTGATTTGCTGAGGATCCGGGGTAATCAGCAGGACAGTTCCAGGCCAGATTGGGTCACGAAGCGCTTCAATCCAGGCTGGCTGAACGTGGTCGAAGCGGTTCCACTTCAGAGTGATCCATGAGCCTGTGGGTTCCAGGGCGTCAACGCTCAGAACTGTGACCTCCGTCGTCGTCCCATGCGTTCGCTTCGCGTTTTCGAACTGCTTCCACTTTTGAAATGCGAGGCTCATCCATGAACGCCGCCTGCGTATGCGTGCCCACCAGACGGTGCCCACAATGGCGACCGCAAGGAAGCAGGCTATAGCCGTGAGCAACTGAATCCATTGAGACGGCCAGTTAGCGGCAACGGTTCCAGCAAGATAAGCAGCGCAGACGCCTACTGCCACGCTACTCAGAATCAACGTGGGTGTCGCCAGCTTCGGCTTTAGGACTGGGTTAGCATCCATGGGTTACCGTGTCACCCAGTTTAGAGTTGCCATCCGACATTGATAAGACGGTCTTCCAAAACACCCAGGCCAGCGGTCAATGTTGGAGCCTGGAGTTGGCCGAGGGGCGAGCCGGCGGCCTGATCCATGATTCGGTTGATTCGTGCCCGATGCTCCCGTTGTTCCCATTCGTGGGAGGCCGGAACTGGTCCTAACGGCAGATCAGAATCGTCGATGCCCCATCTGTCCCTGTACAAGGCGGCGTGGCGGACGACGTCCAGCACATCCTCAGGGGCGACGCCGGGCCCCAGGGGCTCCAGGAGGTGCCTCTTCCACTGGGTGTCCTGCATCAGCGCAGTCCGGGTCACGTGCTCTATCCTGCGTTGCATCCGTGTCCGTACCTGGCTAATCATGTTCGCGAGATCGGGTCGAGCAGTACGGATTGGTTCAGCTAGTGGATCAATGCCGGCTGCGGGCATCCCGGACAGGAACTGTCGGAGCCGTGAATGCACGACTGCTGCAAAGCCTCGAGTGGCAGTGTTCGTTTCCAGGGCGCCGAGCACGAGACGTTGCGCACTGGGACGGCTGACGGCAACGGATCGGCGCCAGGCTGCGACGGCGGCACCCCAGGCAGGTGATTGCTGAAGCTCAGAGGTCCTCCCGGGTGAGTGGGCATCGAGGAAATGTCTCAGGTCCTCGGACGCTGCGATTTGGGCGAGGTAGTCGTACTCAGCGTAGAGCCGCTCCAGGCTGTCCGCTTTCAACAGCTCCGTCCCGCGGACTTCGTGTGCGGTGCGTTCGGCGCCTTCGGCTGCGAGGACCTCACCCAGGATCTGGCGCCACGAGGACTGCAGAGTTGGATCCAGGGGTTCGTCGTCCAGCGGGTCGTTTTCGCTGACGTAGGCGCGGTTGGCTGTCCGTCCTCGGGTCATGCTGACGTACAGCAGCTCGCGGGTGAGCCGGCCTTGCGTCACTACGGTGTGCCCGGTGTCCACAGTGATGCCCTGGGAACGATGTGCCGTCGTCGCGTAACCCAGCTCAACCGAGGCTTCCACGTAGTCGCGATGCAGCGTGACTGTCGCGCCAGTATCTCGGCGAACCGCCGTCAGTGAGCCGTCGTGCCGCCCGGTTCGGACGACGTCGAGCATTGTTCCGTTCCGGATGAAGTCACCGGTGCTGTCCGTGATGTGGCGGTCATTGCGGCGGGCAATCACCGTGTCGCCCGTGCCTGCCCGCAATCCGTCGCTGAGCGGCACGGTGTGTTCCGCGTCCACGACACCTTGGATTGCGCGGTCGGCCTGCGCACGTTCGTTCAGCATGCCGACTGTCTCGTTGTCAGCAGCTATGAGGATGGACGATTTGCCTGTACTGATGTCTGCCTGCCAGTTCGAGTAGGCATGGTCCACCATGTCCAGGTAGCTGCCGTAGTGAATCCGGTGGTGTCCTTCGTAGTCGGCGATTGCTCCGATGTCACCCTCCCGCAGCTTGAGGGACGCGCCCTGTTCCCACGCGTGCTTGAACCGCCAGATGGTGTTCAAGCGCACCGTCTTGCCTTGGCGATCCAACCAGCCGAGGATTCCGCCGGCGTCGATCGCGTCCAGCTGTGCCGGATCTCCGACCAACAAGACCTTTGCTCCGGCATCCCGCGCCTGCTGCACCAGGGCCGACAGCTGAAGGGTGGACACCATTGAGGCTTCGTCGACGAAGATCAGCTGGTTCTGATGAAACTGCCACTTGTCCTGTTCAGCGGCGAGGCGCGCGACCTGCTGCGCGAGCCGTATGGCGCGCGGGCCGCCGGCAGCGGCACTGAGGTGCTGCTCGGCTTCAACGAACCGCGCGGCACGGTTGCCGGCACCCTGACCGACTGACTCGTACAGCCACTTGGCGACGTTCTCCGCAGTTGTGGCCAGTTCCCGGCCCAGGACCTCGGCGCTTGCTGCTGCTGGTGCCAGTCCGATCACGCTGCCGACCCCGAATTCTGCCTCCCAGGCAGTTTTGACTGCGCCGAGAGTAGTGGTCTTGCCCGTTCCGGCGGGTCCGACGACGGCGTCAAGCCGATTGCCGCTCAACAGGACTTCGGCTGCCGCGGCACGTTGGTCGCCGTGCAACTCGAGCCGGCCACGATGTTTGTAGCTGGCGAGCGATTCCATGGCGACGGCCGCGCTCACGGCCGGCCCGCCGTCGTCGTTCCTTGCCGCCATCACGATGTCCTCATTGGCGAGGGTCGCCGCATCCGTGTAGAGGCGCGCGCCATGGAAGTCGAAGACGCTGCGGTCGGCGAAGGTGAGGTCGGGCTGCGCGCCGGCGGGGGCGGTATAGCGATAGTCGTTGAGGGAGACAGACTGGCATTCGGCGGCAGTTGCCACGGAGTTGAGCATGGCATTGCGGTCCGCCGGTGTGTGGCAGCGGATGTCGCTGCAGACGCGTTCGGCTTCCGCGAGGAGGTTCCAGCGGTTCCAGGTTGCGCGCTTCGCGGCGACGCGCTCCCGGGTCAGTGAGCCGACGGCGTCGATCCAGCTGGCAGTGAAGTCACCGGCGGGGAACGGGGCTGCGCAGGAGCGTCGGATGGTGTTAGCGAGGACGACGCTGGGCTCGAAGCTCTTGGCTGCGGCACGTGTCCTCCACTGCGCGGAGAGTTCGTGGAGCGGCGCGACCGTATCCGGTTTGGCCGTGCGGGTAGACAGGGTTGCTTGCTGTCTGAGTTTGAGGGTGGTGGTTGCTGTTGGGGGAGTGCCGTGCTCCGCGCTCCATTGGGCGACGAGGCGGTCGGTTTCCAGGTCGATGAGCCGGGAGCGGTTGGAGAATTCTCGGATCAGAGCGTCGTCGACGCCGGTGAGCTGCTGGCTGGGGTTGTGGGTGCTTGTGGCCGGTTCCCGGATGTCCGTGTCGGTGCCGAGGTTCCTGCGGAGGGCGTCGAAGAGAAGCCCGTTGTAGTGTTCGCTGGCGGCGACCGCGGCCTTGTAAAGGGTCCGTGAGTCCAGGGTGACCCAGGCGCCGTCGGTGACGCGTTGGACGCGGTTGGCGATGACCATGTGCGTGTGGAGCTGCGGGTCGCCGGCGCGTGACTCCCAATGGTCGAAGGCAGCGGCGATGGCGCCGCGCGTGCCGAGGTGGGCGACCCCGTTGTGGCCTGCGCGTGTGTGGATGACCTTGGCCTCAATCCATTCGAGGGTGGCGTTGACTGCTTGGTGGTGGGTTTCGAGAATCTGGTTCTGGATGCTCCGTGGGCTCAGCGCCCAGATGACGGAGACGGATTTGGGAACGCTGAACGTGAGGTCGAAGCCGACGACGGCGTGGCGCGTTTCTGGGTGTCCGGTGCTGTTTTGGACGAGTGTGGGTTGGCCGTGGGGGCGGCCCAGGGGAGTACCGGTGTCCGGGTGGGTGGCGTGGTCGAAGATGGCTTTGGCGTCGGTTTCGGTTACCTTGTCCTCGCTGGTCCGGTTGATGCCCGGCAGACCGTGGCCGAGCCAACGGCCCTGCGGAGTGCCAGCTTTCATGTAGTAGCTGGTGGCGTCCGCGGGCGTCACTGCCAGATCATCCAACATGGTGGTCTTGAACAGGTACTTCAGGCCCGACTGCGCGGAGAGACGGGCGATAGACATGGTCATTGGTTAGCTTCCGTCCTGCGGGCCGCGGCGGTCCAGCCTCGGCGGCGGAAGAGGGATCTGGTGGGGTTGTCGAGTTCGACGCCGGTCGCTTGGGAGACGGCGAGGAGCCTGCCGGCGAGGTGGAGAAGGTCGTGGACATCGGCTTGCTGGACGGACTGGAGACGGGCAACGTCCAGCCGGAGCTTCTTGATGACGGCTCGCTGCTCCTCAACGTCGGCTTCGAGTTGCTCGATGTCTGCTGACTGGGTTCGGAGCTGTGTTCGGAGGGAATCTTGGGCTTCGATGCTGCTGGCGAGAGCGGCAGTGAGTCTTGCGTCCGGGTTTCGCTGGCAAGTTGCAGGGGCGGCGGGCCCGTTCTGGAGCTCAGGGTTGGGGGCAGTGGTTGCGCTCGTGTCCGCGTGCCGCCGTCGACGGTCTCGGTGTCTGTTACCGCAGCGAACGGAGCAATACCGCTGCGATGTCCTCGACGGTTCGAAGCTACTTTCACATTCCTCGCAAATCTTGCCGCTCACGATCGTTCATCGCGTTGCTTCAACGAGCGACATGACTTGCCGTGAGTCCGCCCTCACGGCGATGGCCTTGGATGCCAGAGGTGTGATGCTGTTGGGCAGCGTCCGTGGTCAGCCTGGTAGCAGTGCCGGGGCCAGCAACCTCATGGCCTTGGTGTTGACTGTATTTGGGGGTGGACCTAACTGGGGCAACGAACAGTTCGATTGTGATTTGGTTGCAATTACAGGTGACTGGCCGCAGCGTCGGGCGACTTGAACTAAGTGGGTCGCCTAGTTGAGGTCCGTTCTGACTCTGCATTAGCGGGAGCCGCTCTGAACCTGGCCTGTAATAGACCCTGAAAAGTCGCCCTGCAGGGGTCAACTGCGTACCCGTGGGCAGAATATCTTGCCACCATATGGGAAGATCGTTTGGTTCAGGCTTCAAGAATTGCGCTAGAAGGAAATACACACATGACCGTGCGTGAATGGGAGGGCACCGCGTGGCAAGACTTCTGTATCGAGCTCCTTCGAATCCGGTATGCAAACCATGACCTCGTAGAAGTCCCGGACCGTCACAACGGCGATCTGGGGCTTGAGGCATTCACGCACGACGGTGTGGCTTTTCAGTGCTACGCCGCCCAGGAGCCGCTTAGCGTCAGCGCCCTTTATGAACATCAACGCGACAAGCTGACCACGGACTTGGGCAAGTTGAAGAAAAACCAGGTGAAGCTGGGACGGATGTTCAACCAAATCAAGGTCTACAGGTATGTCTTTCTCGTTCATCGTCATGACTCCAAAGACCTAGTAATTCATGCCCAAACCAAGGCCGCTGAAGTTAGGACATGGGCCCTACCGTACATACGTGCGGACTTTTCGATCACTGTTGAAACTGATGACAATTATGCCCAAGAGCGCGACAGGATGTCGTTGATTCCTCCGCAGCTGGTGCAAACGGCTCCTGTAGATCATCAGGTTCTTTCTGACTGGGGAAGTGAAAACCCAGACCTATTGGAGGATGGCCGGCGCAAACTGGGCAACATCGGCATGCGTGGAACCCAATTGGAAACGTATCTCGGGCAGCTATCTGGAATGTTCCTACGAGGCGAAAACGGTTTGGCCGCCCTCCGGGCGAAATACCCTTCTGCTTGGTCTGCCATCTCAAGGCTAAAGACGGACAAAGAGTCGATGCTGTCGCTGGCATATCCCCCTGGTTCCATGACGAACGGGATGCAGGTGGCGGAGGTGGCCAAGGAATTGGCGGAGGAAATCGTACGGGATGGTGGTGTTCCCCACCGTTTGGCTACCGAGTTTGCATGGTCGATGATTGCGGACTGGATTCTTCGGTGTCCCTTGGATTTCCCGGAATCAGCATGAGTGAATTTGAGGCTCTTGAAGAGTTGTTCGCAGCAGCCCCGGGTGCTGTTTTCAGCAGGCGCGACGATGCGATTCCGGGTGATCTTCGGATCACTTGGCGCCTTTCAGTTCTGTGTCTGGTCTTGCAGCGATTTAGGGGCAACAAGTCAACCTTGGAGAACTTACACATCTTGTGGTGGTCTGTTCGGTCAGGCGAGACGCGGGGGCTTTTTCTGCGATGGCTCGACGGTGACAAGAGGCCTGACGAAATCATTGTGAGATTCGATCCATCTCTAGCTGTGACCGTGGATCTTGCCCTCGGAGCCGGGCTGGCTATGCGCACGAACACCGGCGCGATTGCTTTGCTTCCGACCGGCTTAGCTTTAGCTGTCGACCTTTGGTCCGACGCTGACGTGCTTGTCGAGGAGAAGACTTTTCTCTCCAAGCTCCCCCGAAGCCTGACTCAACGTGCCCTTAAGGAACTGACTGAATGGAACTGAAACCGCGACTCATACTGAGAGCTGTTCGCTTGAGCGTTGGAACGGCAGAGGGGGAAGTCGGAAGAACTGTGGTTTTCGAGCAAGGACTGAACGTTCTCCGAGCCGGGAACACGAGCGGAAAGTCGACTACAGTTCAGGCAATCATCTATGCGCTTGGGCTCGAAGGTATGCTCAGCCCTAAACGTGAAGTTCCTCTTCCTCACTCAATGACCGACCGGGTGACCGTTGGCGGTATTGACCAGATCGTAGTCGCGTCTTCCGTTTCTCTTGAGATTGAAAATGCTTCAGGCGACATCATTACGGCCACACGCCAAGTGAAAACTGCCGGCCTAGATAGCACCGTCATCAGCGTGGAGTTCGGCCCGGCAGTCACGGATCCCGGCAACTTTCCGACGAGTGATTTCTTTGTGCGGAGGTCAGGAGCAGCCCAACGAGAGAAGGGATTTCACTTCTTCCTATCCAACTTCCTAGAGTGGAAGCTTCCGCAGGTGACCTACATGGACGGAAGCGAAAAACCCCTCTACAGTGAGTGCCTGTTTCCGTTCTTCTATGTGGAGCAGAAACACGGTTGGTCCGGACTGCCGCCGCGAATTCCGACTTACCTCGGTATTCGCGAGGTAGGTAAGCGCTCCTTTGAGCACGTTCTGGGCCTCGATGTCTTCCAACGAATTTTGATGCGTCAGCGCCTGAAATCCAATATCGCAGAAATGGAAGTAGCATGGCGTTCTGTCCTGTCGGAACTGCAGACCATTGCTAGAACCGCTGGTGTGACGTTGAGGGGCGAACCACGGCGGATATCTGATTCACTAGATGAAAACTTCCCCATCTTCACTGCTTCCTTGGCCGGGGAGTGGCTTCCCATCGAGTTGGCGATCGACCAGCTTCGTCAGGCGTTCGTTGAGCGAGCTGCACAACCGGTGCGGAAGGCAGAAGAACAATCTTCGGAACTAGAAGATGAATTGCAACGCACGGAGGAGTCTGTGCGTTCTACCTTGGTTGCTCTTTCACTTCTGATGGAAGAGCGCGGTGTTCTGGCAGACCAGGAGCGACAGCTGGGCTTGAGGCTGGATGCGCTAGATGAGGATCTACAGCGGCACAAGGACTCAGCCCTTTTGGTGCGCCTCGGGGCAAAACACGTGAAGTCGCTGGCGGTAGATCACGTATGCCCAACGTGCCATCAAGATGTGAACGATGGCTTCGACATCTCAGCGAATGTCATGACGGCCGACGAAAACATCACTTTCATAGAACGGCAGCGCAGTACATTTTCCGCCGCTAGAGAGGACGCGGTCCGTGCACTTCGGTCCATTCAAGTCCGAGAGAAAAGCCTGCGAGTCACCCTAGCTGGCCTTCGCCGTCAGGTCAGGCAAGCACGGGACACTCTTATCGGTCCGAGCAGCGCACCTTCACTAGCTGACATTGCAGAACGGGCGGCTCTTCAAGACCAATTGGACAGACTGCTGGAAAACGGGAAGTCTCTCGAAATCCAGAGGAATGAACTTCAAAGCCTGGCGCTCAGACACAAGGAACAGACGGAGCTGCTCGCGGGAGTGGCCAAGTCGGATCTCTCGGACAGTGACGGAGAGAAGCTGGATATGGTGGAGCGGCATCTCCGCCGACAGCTTCGCCGATACGGTTTCGACTCTTTGCGTCCAGAGGATGTTGAAATCAACCGCGAAACCTACCGCCCGGGCCACGAAGGCTACGAACTAGGATTCGATCTCTCGGCCAGTGACATGATTCGTGTCATATGGTCTTATTTATTCTCCGTGCTCCGTGTCGGTGAGGAACAGGGCGGCAATCATCTTGGGTTGCTGATTTTCGACGAGCCAAAGCAACAGGAGACCGCACAGGAAAGCTACCGCCAACTTCTTCATGAAGCCGCCGAGCAAGGGCAGAGAGGATCTCAGATCATAATTGCCACGAGTGAGGAACGAGGTTCCCTGATAGCGATGTTAGCGGGTACCCAGTACAACCTTGTCGACATCCCCGAAGGAGAGAAGATACTGGCTCCGATCCAAACATGATTGCACGAAGTGCCCCAGCAATGGGCTGGCCATAGGGACGGCCTGGGTGAAGCCCCTGCGCGGGTGTGGCTGGTCATTAGGCCTCCAGCCCCCGTTCCCTGTACGCCGTCGCCTTGTCCATATTCCAGCCGGCGACCATCCCCGCCCCAATCATCCGGTCACTGAGTCTGGCCAGATGATATTCAGGGTCGGCTTCGAGCGCGAGCTGCAGGAACTGGTGTGCTTTGCTCCCTCGACCTTCCCACCAATTGATGAAGGCGATGGCCGTGAGGATCGGGGCTGAGTGCCTGGCGCTGCTGCGCGTGTAGGCATGGATCAGCATTTGCCGTGCCCATTCGACGCGGGACCACTGAGGCTTTTCTCGCGTCTGGGCGAGCAGCACCCGGTCCATCGGCTCATCGATGCCAGGAATATCCGCCATAAGCTGGTCGCGGATGACCGGGCACTGGAGGTTGGCAATAAGGGCAACCGTCTGAGTGTCCGTCGGAAACTCGGCCTTATCCAGCATGTTCTCCCAAAGATCCCTGGCCGCCTCGAGCGCCTTGCGGATGTCCTGGTCCAGGATCTGCTTCACGCAGGCATCGACTGCGTCGGCGTTCCGGTCCTTCCATGGCTCCGGCAATGCGATGCGGTCGGTGGGTTCGATGACGCTGCCGCGGTAAACAAACTCTGCGTTGATTCGGCTCGACTCTATTGAGCGTAACGGGAGCGAATGTCTGTGGGCGGGGTCGCCGTCGTACTCAGATACTCTGCGGTCGCCGACAAGAAGACCCTCCCGGATCGTGAGTCCGCGCTCTGCCAGGGCTCCGGTCAGTGCAGCAATCGTCGCTGCATATGGCCGTGATTGCCCGGCTTCCGGGAGCTTCGTGGTGTACAGGGCGAACAGAACGCCGGCAGCGTTGGTGTCGTGGGCGAGGTATCCGGCGACGGTTTGTGCGTAGCGATGTTCGGTGCCGGGTTTAGGCAGGTCGACCCGGAGGGTGGCTCCGACATGGTTGTCCGCGAGGGTGATGCAGACGAGGCTTTCTCGGGGCCAGAATCCCAGGGTGTGGCCGATGAAACTGAGGACGTCCGCGGGGGTCTTGATGGTGAGCGTTTCCATGATTCCTTCTCTTTCAGCGACTGGCCGGCACCGGATGTGTCTGTCAGATTTCGGCGTCGTTCTGATAGAGGAGTCACCGCTGGGTTCGAGGGGCCGGAGTGCAACTTGGGGAACCGGGAGCCATCCACAATTTGGCGAGGAAATAAGCGACGGAGGAGCGCCGAACGAAATTGTGGATTGCGATCGGCGCGTAGCGCCCTGGTTGCGCGGAGGTCCCGCCCAGCGATGATGGGGATCAGAATGACAAACAGCGAAGATTCTCTTTGCCATTCATGGGTGTGCCCAAGCGGCGCGGCATGACGCCGCAAGCCCTTCGCGGACATCGCGTTGCTACCGTGCGGGTCGGGTCTGGGAGCGTTGTTCGAGGGCGAGTTCTGCGCGTTCGACGACGGAGCGTTCGCGGGCGTTCAGGCGCGCGTTTGTTGCGTGGCTGGCCATTTCGCAGTCGCGTATTTCCACGATGCGCCGGTGTAACTGCGTCTCGGCGTGCCGGCTGAAGGCGATGAGCCTGCCGGCTCGGCGCTTTTCAAGGACCAGCTGGCGTTGGCTGACAGTTACACGATTCCAGATGGGGCGGATTTCAAGAAGCAGCAGCCGGACCTGGAAGCCGAAGGCGCGGTGCTTGATTTGGTCCATCAGGCGGGGGAGCAAGAGGCCCAAGCTGACCAGAAGAACCGCGAACGGTTCGCCGAACCAGTAGAAGATATTTAGGACGTCGGTGGTCGAATTCTCGGATCCTTGAATCCGGATGACGGCCCCGTAGAGGACGCGGTCGAGCAGCATCAATGCGAACAGGAAGCATCCGATAGCAATGAGAGCGAAAGCGGACCGAAAGATCCGCGCGTGCATTTGTGGGATGTTTCGGCGGCATACTCGGGCGATATCGACGCAGATCCACACGATGAAGGCGGAGCCGGTCCAGAGGAAGAGGGCCATTCCCGGCTGATCGCCGTAGGTGAGCGGCAGGTTTGGGTCGGTAACGTCGACTCGGCTGGCAAGGAATCCGCCTGTCACGGCTGCACAGGCAAGCGCAGCAGCCCATCGCCCTATGGCGAGTTGCCGACGTCGTGTCTCAACGTCCAGAATGGCGGCCAGCAGGATGGCTGTACGAAACTGCCAGAAGCCAAGCAGCAGGGAGACCAAGGTGATCAGGCCGACGCGGTTCCGGCCACCAAGTAAGGGATCCGCGTTGTAGTAGACCACCGGAACGTAGAGCGTGCAGGCGACTGCAGCGAGGATCGTTGCGCGGAATACGCTGCCGCGGTGCGCATCGAAGGCCGCCGGAAGCCGCACGATGGACAGGATCCAGAGGGTCGCTGCCGGGATGAATTCCATCAGCCGAACACTTCACGGAAGGCCAGAGGCTCGGGCTCGGCCCCGACGTCGCTATTGATGATGCGTGTGGCGAGCTGGTCAGCCAGGGCCTCGGCGGTGAGCTCGGCGTCGTCGGTGTAGCTGCTGCGCGCGAGGGTCCGGAGTACTTGCCGCTCGTCGAGATCGGGTAGAAGGACGCTCAGCTGGTGACTGCCCTTGTGGTCGAGATCGTGACCGAGGATCATGTGGCTGAATTCGTGGAGGATTATCTGCTGCCGGTGCCAGCTGGATTTCGCCGGGGCATGGACGATGATGTCCCGGTCCGCGCAGATAAGCCAGAGGCCGCACAGCTCAGTTCCTGCAAGCCCGGGAACTTCCGCAACGGTGATGGTCCTGCCACGCTGTTGCTCAAGCCTGTTGTGGATGTATCGAAGCGTGGGGTCATCGGGGAGACCGAAGCTACGCTCCGCCTTCCGCGCTAATTTCCGGGCTTCACGGTAGTTCATTGCCTGTAGGAGCGGGGGAGCGCGGAACATTGACCGGACCGATCTGGTCCAGGGTGTACCCATTCGGGTACATGGTTGAGCCGGCCGCGCCGGGAGTGAAATGGGGCTGCGTTCTTAGCGGCCGACGGCGGGTGATGGCGTTTCGAAGGGCGAGGCCCACTTTGAGAGCCGCTCGGGAGGCTCTGCCTGCGCGGTGGAGGCCGAGTGCTTGGGTGAGCCGGCCGTCGTCGAGCATGGTGCTGATGAGGCGTTTCGCGAAGGGGCGCAGCGGCGCCGGGAGGCGGCTCTGGAAGACCTGGACTGTTCGGTACATCAATTCTTGACCCTCCGGGGTCGGTGCCACGTGCTGGTCCTCGTAGCGGTCGAAGAAATCCTCGGCTTCCTTGTATGTGGCGGGCATGGCGGTGATGTGCATGCGCGAGCCGAGCTCGGCGAAGAAACGCGTGGCTGCTGCGAGTTCGGTTGCCGTGGGCGGTCTCCAGGCATGCTTCTGTGTCCAACGGATCGGTACCACCAGGAGCGTGAGGAGGACGTAGAGGAAGTCGTCCTTACTGCCAGGTACATTGCGGTGCACCCGGTTGAGCAGCGCCACCATCTCCTGGCCCCGGGCGCTGTCCAGGCCGTTGGAGATGAGTTCGTAGATGACTATGCCGGTGTCGTAGGAACGCTTCATCGGGTGCTGCTGGATTTCCGCGTTGCTGTGGAGGGTTGCAGCGATGCCGGGGATCGCGAAGTTGCGGTAGTAAGAGAGGAAGAAGCCGAGCTCCATGTCCGACGCGAGGTCGAAGAGGACCATCTGGCGGAAGGTGGCTTCCCAGTTCTCTGAGCCGGCATCTGCTTGATGTCGGAGGCTCGCGGCGAGGGTGGGGTGAATGCGCACGGTGCCCCCTCGTCGAGTCGGAAGATTGCGCTCATGAAGGGGCTTCAGCCCCCAGAACGGCTGATCTCTTCAATGGTAGGACTGTTGGGTTTCGGTTTCTAGCTTTGGCGTAGACGGGTCTACTTTGGTTCGTCTTGGGTTCGGTCGGCCAGGGCCCTGATCAGGCCCTTTTCTCCTTGGCGCATCATGAGCGCATGCGCGGCTGTGAATGCTGGCGCGGCGATCGGCGTGAGGAGGTTCATCCAACGCTGGGTGGGACGGACGTGCCATTCGATGTCCATCCTTGTCGCTTTACCGCCTTCGACGGGGGAAAGAGTGACTCTGCCCGTTCCTTCAAGGTGACCGCCGGCGTCGAACTCGATCTCCCTCGGGGTGATGACCTTGGTGGGGTGGATGGTGATCGTGAGGGTATAGCCGAGAGAAGCTTTGAAATTTAGGTGGGCGGTGGTTGCCTTGAGGATGGCTTCCTGGGAGGTGCCCTCGGCTTCAGTGTGAACGAGCGGCCCGGCAAAAGTGCAGTGAGGCCACCAGCTGGGCCAGCTCATGTTGATGTCCGCGATGATGGTCCAAGCTTCCCTAGGGGAGGCTGGGAGATGCCAGGTGGAGCTCAAGTTGAACAGCCGCGCGGTCATTGGGACATTCTCGCACTTTCATGCGGGATAGATGGCCGAATGAGTCGGTGTAGATCTTCACCCGGGCGCAGAATGCTTAGCATCGACACCACAGCCTGCTAATTCAAGTTGTGGCCAAAACCCCATGGCCTTCTTGAAATGGTTTTTGGCGGCATCCACCTGTGTCGGCGGCGCGCTGGGGGAAGAATACTGAACTGGAAGTGCTGTGCGTGGCTTGCGCCGGCACCAGCCTGTTGAACCGTCCCAGGAATCATGCCGCCGTGGCCGTTACGAGCGTAATCGCTCCAACGTCCAAGCCAAGAATGCGCTCAGCACCGTCCGCCTTGCCCACGTATAGCTTGCCGGTCTTAGTGTCGGTAACGAAGTAAACCCACTGCACGGAGCGGAGAAATGCGTCGAGGTCCTTGGCGGCTGGCTCGCGTCGAGGTTGAACTCGGCGACGAACGGATTCAGATCGCCTGACAGAACGCCAGCCGGATCGGTGGATCAAGGCTAAGGCCCTGTGGCGGCCGGCACGGTCCTTGCCTCAATGAAGGCCCGGAGGGCTGCCGGATCGAAGGGGATTTCCTTCCGAGTCGCCGTATTGACGTTCAGGCCTCCGATCTCATCGTGGATGGACACGCGGGCAAGGGAGACCCCGGGAGTGTAGAGCGCATACGCATCCCTGATCGCGTCGTAGATGGCACGCTGCTTCCACCGGGAAGGACCGAGCTCGCCAAGGATGCCTTCGGGGTCCGACCCGCCGAACATCCGGTTCGATGAAGGGTTTGCCCATTTTCCTCTGTATTTACCGGCTTTCAGGCACATGTCCTCGTTGTCGACGGCGTAGCTTCGATAAGCTTCGGACCAAGGCAGCTGAGAGTCCCAGGGCACTGCAAGCGAGTGACTGCGGTACCGGTTAAAGTGCAGATCCTCATCAAACTCGACCAGCACGCCGTCTGCCTTCATGTCCCATCCCTGCGGCGCCAATGCGAACCGATAAGCAGGCTCGCCTCCCAGTTGCTCGAAAATGCCTAGCAGCATAGCCGCAATCCCCTGGGGAAGGGCGCCGGTTGTCGCCCATGGAACCACGATTTTCAGGGGCTTTTTCGCCACGGTGTAGCCAGCAGTGCGCAGCGACGCCATAAAGAATCGTGCCCGGCGCTCCTCGTTGCCCATGTTGCACATCCTATCCACGCTCGGGAATGGCAAACCGTCAGTCCGCACAGCTTCCCTGCATCAACGAATATCGTCGTTTACTTTTACCCTTTCTGACTCCGCTTTACGCTGTCCTCGCTGGCCAGGTCCTGCGGACCATGGTGTGTCCGGAGAGCCGAGGCCGGCCCACAAGCCTGTGCTGAGCAAGGCGGAGTTGCTGTGCCTGGCTTGTTGCCCAGCACCCGCTCGGCTTCTCGTCCGAGTCCAGCTGCGTCAAGACAAGAGCGCCCGGACGATGTTGGCTAGCGTGTTTTGTCGTGGATCTCGAAAACTCTCCGGCATGATTGGCATTGGGATCGGGGAAATGGGTTTGGACCGAGGACGGACGGTTAACGGCCAACCAGCCGTCCTGCAGCGGTAGAGCATTATGTCGAATGGGGGCGCAGACTGTGGCGACGGGCTTTGAGCGGTACAGCAAGCACGCTGTCTGGGAGACGCTGCGACTCAAGAAGGAATCTCTCAATGCGGCCCGGTTCGACGATGAGGAAACAGAGCATTGGCGCAAGGAAATCGTTGAATGGCTCGACGAGGCACTTAAGACGCGGGCTGCTCGGCAGCCGGCGTTGTACCTGACTGCGCTTGACCAGCTCAGCGTGGCGCTTAACCAGCTGCCTGTGGACACCGCATCATTCAGGCAATTCCTTGCGTATCGTGGGCATAGCGGCCAAGGCTTTCAGCTGCTGGAGCAAGCTCTTAGGGCCCTACCGCTGCCCCCGCCCAGGGATCTGAAAGCGGCCTACGTAGAGCTACTCGACAAGGAGGTCGACGCGCGAAACGGGCGCCTCGCCGAGCTAGAGGTGCGTGTATCGGACACTGAGAAAGCTCTACAGGAGCGACTGGACGAGCTGACCAAAGTCACGGTCGAGATCGCGGAGCTGCGGACCGAAATTCAGACGGAGCGGGAAGCGATCACGGCTGTCAGCCAGTCCGCCGAGTCTGAGATGCATGAGGCATGGCAGAAAGCGCTCGACGATTGGAAGCAGGAGCGCAATACGACTGACTCTGAACATGACGCCCAGGCACTCGACAGCATCGCTACTCTTGCAGCGACAACAAAGGCCGGCGAGGCTTTGGCTGAGCATGCCGCCGGCGATCTGAGCGCCGCTGACTGGTACGGCCGCGCAAAGCGTGAGCGAATTGCTGCCCAATGGATCCGCTCCGGAGCGTGGGCGGCGTTCCTCTTCGCCGGAGCGGTTGGCTTCTTCATCGTCAACGAAGCCATCATCAAGAACTTCGACATCTCTGTCGGGGGCGGAATACTCCGCGCTTCGATCGCAATAGTCATCGGCGCGTTCGGCGCACTGCTCCTCCGCGAGGCGGGCAGGCACTTCCGCGAAGCCGACACGGCGGAAGACGTCGCGCTTTCATTGAAGGCACTGGCCCCGTTCTACGCGAACTCCGCGGACGGCATCCGACTCGCAGCCCGCATCGAGCTCGGCGACGCGGTCCTCGTCAAGAACGTGCTCTCCAGGTTTTCCCATCGCGATGCGTCGAAGCACGGTGCCGAGGTAAATACCGCTGAGCTGCCGGGCCTCGTCAAAGAGGCCGCAGAAGCGCTCAAAATCACTGGTGAGGCTGCAACGAAGTGATCGTTCAGCTACTGACCTAGGGTCAATAGAGCAAGTCTAAGTCTGCATGCGAGTACTTCCGGATGCGAGCCTCGCTATAGTTCGAAGAATGAGCAATGCAGCCGGAGCGAAGGCCAGTCGCGAGGAAGAAATAGCATTCCTCATCATGGAGGATGTCCTCGGGGTCGACATCCGTCTCGCGGACGCTGGCGCGGGCAACCAGAAACCTGATGGCGCTTGGGTCAGTACGGACGCCAGGGGACGGCGCGGCATCGTCGAGATCACGTCGCCTCCGGACAAGGAGCTCTTGAAAGAGTGGGCACGAGCCAAGAGGGATGGAGAACCACAGTCAGAAAGCGGTTCCGTTCCACTGCGATTGAACGAGCTCGATCAGGTCTGCACAGAATTGCTGGCGGAGGAATGGGCGCTGGAAAACATCGCGAAGCTTCGAGCTGAACCGGCGGATGAGCGGCACCTCTTCCTCTTTGGCCGGAGCGAGAGGATCCAGCATTACTTCAAACGGCTCTCGGATGATTATGGGAACGGTCAGGCCGAGCACGTGGATGATCTGGTTCTCCCCGAAGGACTCGATTCGGTGTGGTTCCGAGGAAGGGCAGTGCGCCGCACTGAGTGGAGCACACGAGTCTGGGTGGCAAGGTTCGCTTCGGGATCAGGATGGAACCGCCACACAGTCGACATAGACGAACGGCAATTGCCTTCACCCAATCCTGGCATGGTCGATGACAAGGTCCCCGCAGAGCTCCGAATCCCGAAGGATCGATCCCACTAGACCAATGGTGCGGAGTCTTGAAACTCTTCAATCTGTGCCAATGCAGCCGGAAAGGTGTTCACGACTCGAAACCTGCCCGGTCGCCAACGTGAATGAACGGGGCGACATTCCTGGCCCCGTGCGGCTCAACGCCAGATCTGGCCGCACCAGCAATGGCCATCCTTGTGTTCCTGGATGACCAAGACGCGTTCCTCGCCGAGCACGATGATTGTCTTCGTAGCTGAGCATGGGTCCAGTGCAGCGTCATGGGTCGGCTGCCGGCAGGGGCGTCCTGGCGTATGTGGAAACCGATGGGACTGCCGACCTTGGGGCCCTGCCAGCCGCATCGCGAATCGGCTCGGTTGGAACTTTCGTCTGCAGAACCACTATTGCTCAACCCAGCTGACTCGATCGTCGTAACATGTCGAACAGGCAGTTCATTGCGCATGAGCAGGCCGTTGCGGTCCCGCGATTGAGTTCCTGAAGCCCTCGATAGAAAGCGATGACGTTGGTACTTTCTAAGGACAGGACAGTTGTCGTCCATCTGACTGAAGCGGACTGGCGGGATCTTGCCTGGAAGGTTCGCGAGTCCGGACAGCAAGCCTTCACCATCAACATGCGCGAACCGGATTTCACGACACCTGTGCAACGAATTGCCGTCATCGTTGTCAGCGGAAATGTTGTGGCCCTTAGCTTGGGGCGCAGTCTAGGTCGGTCAGGTGACCTCGACACGGGGGTTAGGTTTGCCAATATCCATGTCGTGAAGGCTGCTGCCCTAACCGTCATTATTGAGAAGATGAAGCTCAACCGATATAGCGCCATCGTTGATGCCTTGGAAACCGGGGGACTCCTCCCTCCGGCGACCGGTCAGAAATTGTTTGACGCTCTGTCTGAATTGAGCCCAGGGTCTTCAAACATAGTGGAAAAGCTTCGAGCTCTTCAGCATCACCGCTCCAGCGCGATGACTGACCACCAACGGCTGCTGGAGGAGCAACGCGATGCGATAGCGGTGAGCCTTGAAGTGGCTGGAATCGACAGTAGACACGCTCTGCAGAACTGGGAAGATCCTCCGGTTAATGCACCATTCTTGACCGGCCTCAACCCCGGCGGAACATCAGAGGCGTCACTCATCCGTCACGATGCCACCCAATTTGAAAATTGGCTCCGAGTTGACGGTCAAATATACGACGTCCTTGAATTTGTCGACCGCGATGACCCCCGCCGCAAGATGACCATCACCTACGCAGATAAGGAGCCGTTGGAGCGCGTCACAGGCACTGACCTCGTCTACTACCGGCATCAAAATCCAGGTTACGTACTCGTTCAGTACAAGCGCATGAAGCAACGGTCTGGGGAGGGCGTGCCGCTGGAGTGGCTGTACAGACCAGATGGCCAGCTCACTGAGGAGATCAGCCGAATGCGCCAGATTTCGGTGAGCGGTACCAGCCGAGGGGTAGATCAATGGAGGCTGTCCCAGGAGCCGTTCTACATCAAGTTG
>Ga0102587_1001063_pt1 | contig 22738 bp, 18 predicted proteins | sample AraplaF_Col_mTSA_FD_76853 | JGI IMG/M metagenome (GOLD analysis project Ga0102587, IMG submission 76853) | Arabidopsis root microbial communities from the University of North Carolina, USA - plate scrape MF_Col_mTSA (SPADES assembly) (version 2) | ecosystem: Host-associated > Plants > Roots >... | reverse complement strand
TCGGCGCAAACAACTTTACTTATAGCACTTTTGTTCCTAGACTGAATTTACTGGCACTTTACGAAGGGAAAAACCATGCGCAACGCACTCTGGCATTCCTGGTCCCGACTGTCCGGCATCCTGTTTCCACTGAGCGCAGCTGCTTTATTTTTCACTCCACAAGACTCCAACTGGGTCGTAATGCTGGCCATGGCCGCCCTCGCTTCTGGCGGAACCTGGGTCTACCTGCGCGGGAAGTAATAAATCGACATTAAGGACGATGCCGGCCCGCCACCGTTAGAATGGCGGGATGCTTTCCGAATTCGACCTGATCAAACAGTACTTCGTGCGGCCCATCGCGGGCCGCGCGACCCTTGGCATCGGCGACGACTGCGCCCTGCTGACTCCGTCCCCGGGCATGCAGACTGCCATTTCCTCCGACATGCTGGTCGAGGGCCGCCATTTCTTCGCCGGCGAAGATGCCCAGCGCCTCGGGCACAAGAGCCTGGCCGTCAACCTGTCCGACCTGGCCGCCATGGGCGCCCGCCCGGTGGCGTTCACCCTGGCGCTGGCCCTGCCGGCCGCCGAACGCGCCTGGCTGGAAGGCTTCTCGCGCGGCCTGTTCGCCCTGGCCGACGCGCACGGCTGTGAACTGATCGGCGGCGACACCACCAAGGGCCCGCTGAACATCTGCATCACCGTATTTGGCGAAGTAGCGCCCTCGCGCGCCCTGCGCCGCAGCGCCGCCCGCGCCGGCGACGACGTCTGGGTCTCCGGCACGCTGGGCGACGCACGCCTGGCCCTGGCCGGCTACCTGGGAGAATTGACGCTGCCAGCCGAAGCACAAGCCGCCGCCGGCACGCGCATGCACCTGCCGACGCCGCGCGTAGCGCTGGGCGTACTGCTGGCCGAACGCGGCCTGGCCCATGCCGCCATCGACATCTCCGACGGCCTGGCAGGCGACCTTGGCCACATCCTCGAAAAATCGCACGTTGGCGCCACCCTGAATGCCGACGCCCTGCCGGCCGGCCCGGTGCTGGCAACCCAGCCGCAAGCCCTGCGCCGCGCCTTCAGCGCCGCCGGCGGCGACGACTACGAAATCTGTTTCACCGCCCCCGCCGCCAACCGCGACGCCATCCTCGCCGCCGCCGACGCCTGTGGCACCCGCGTGACCCGCATCGGCCGTATCGACGCCGCCGCCGGCCTGCGCTGGACCGACGCCGACGGCGCCCCGCTGACCCTCGAACTCACCAGCTTCGACCACTTCACCACCTGAATTTATGTCATACCGCGAAAAATGCGAAGGACTCGAAACCGAGGAACTACTGAACCTGCTGCGCATAGGCCTGGTCGAGGGCGCACAATCCATTGTCCTGGAGGTGCTGGCTGCGCGCGGCGTATCGGCTACGACGATCGAACGGACCATGGCCATTGAAGCTGCACGCCAGGAAGAAGAACTCCATCAGCAGGAACGCATGGCCAGCCAGGGTGCGCGCTTGCTGGGTTTTGCGATTGACTTTGGCGTCGCCACACTGGCTCTTGGCCTGATCACGGAGTTGCTCAAGCCAATCACGGAAGGCGCCGAGGAGCCATTCGTCCTCGCAATATGGTGGGGATATATGCTGCTGCGCGACGCCATTCCAGGCGGGAGCCTGGGCAAGCGCTTGATGAAGATGCGCGTGGTGCGCATTCCTGGCGAGCGCCGCATGACGCTGGGTGCTTCGTTTTTCCGCAACCTGACCCACTTCTTCTTCATGATCGACGCCCTGTTCATCCTGGGTGAGCGTCGCATGCGGCTGGGCGATATGCTTGCCGGTACTATCGTTTTGCGGCGTAGTGCAGCTCGCGCAAGTATTCCCCCGGCGTCTTGCCCACCAGCGCAGCAAAATCCTTGATGAAGTGCGCCTGGTCGAAGTAACCCAGGTCGAGCGCCAACCGGGCCAGTGAACCTTTGTCGCCAGCCTGCAAACGCGCTACGGCTTCGTGCATGCGGTAGCGCTTGATCACCCATTTCGGGCCGACGCCTACGTATTGCTGGAACAAGCGCTGCAAGGCGCGCTTGTCCAAGCCGGCCTGCGCGGCCAGCGCGTCCACCGTCAACAGTGCCGGATCACCGGCGATCGCCGCCACCAGCAACGCTGCACGCTCGACGTCGGCATCCGGCTGCGGCAGCCGCGCCAGCAGGAAGGTTTCCGCCGTCGCGGCCATCGCGCCGGCCATCTCTTCGCCCGCTGCGTGGGATCGCAGCTGGTGCGCGAGTTCTTCACCCGCCGTGCCGAAGATTTCGGCCAGCGGCATGCGCTGGTCGGCAATCTGCGCGACGGCGCGGCCAAGGAAGGGGCGGAAGCCGCCCGGCCTGAATTTGACCCCGAAGGCAAAGCCCTGTCCCGCCAGCTGCTTGGTGTAGCGTGCGGTGTGCACGCCGTACACGCCGTCGGTGTCATGCTCGACAACCAGGTGCACGTTCGGATGCGGCAGCGTTTCCTGCTGCTGCGGCGCTTGCCCCTGCATATCCCAGCCGACGAACCAGTAATGCTCAACCAGCCCCGCCAGCGCAGAGCAGGGCGCCAGCCGCTCGTGGCGGAATGCGCCCGCCGCAAATTGCGGCACCAGGATGCCGCGCGGCTCCGTATCGATTTGTCGCGTTTTTCCAATCATCAGGGCTGGCAATCTATCACAATGGCTCGCATGAAAACACTGATCCCTTTACTATTCGCATTCGCCGCCGCAGCGGCCAACGCAGGAGACAAACCCATGCAAATTGAAGGCACGTTCGAGGTCAAGCTCGCGCCCCAGCCGCCGGCCGAGGGCCAGACCTGGGGCCGGCAAACCATCACCAAGACTTTCCATGGCGCGCTGGAAGGCAGCAGCCGCGGTGAGATGCTGGCCGCCGGCACGGCCGTCAAAGGCTCCGCCGGGTACGTCGCGCTGGAGCAGGTCAGCGCCACGCTGGAAGGCCGCCAGGGCACCTTCTTCCTGCAGCACTTCGGCCTGATGAACAAGGGCGCGCCAACGCTGACCGTGAGCGTGATCCCCGACTCCGCCACGGGCGAGCTCACCGGCCTGCAAGGCACGATGACCATCGACATCACCGGCGGCCAGCACCGCTACACCTTCAACTACAACTTGCCGGAACGCTGAATTCAGCACGGCCTTGAGTTTGGCCGGGTCCTTGGCCAGGTCGTCCATGGTCTTGGCGGGCACTTTGGCAAAGGCGTCGTTGGTGGGGGCGAACACGGTGTAGGGGCCGGCACCCTTGAGCGTGTCCGTCAGGCCGGCCTTGGCCACCAGGTCGTTGAGCGTGCTCAGCTGGGACTGGGAAGCGATGGTGTCGGCCACGGAAACCGGGGTGGAGGAGGTGGCGCAGCCGGTGAGGGCGGCGACGGCGGCGGCAATGGCCAGAAAACGGCGGTTCAGCATGGAATTTCTCCTGATTAAGAACAGGGCCAAGCGTAGGAGCCGCCGGTGACAGATTCGTGACGGAAATTTAAAGGTTTTGTGACACCGAGAGGGGTGGAGGTGGCTCAGGGCGCTGTCATATTTGTCACAAGCTTGTCACACAAGATTCCTACAGTCGACGCATCACCTGGTGCAGCCCGGATCCACCCAGACTGTTTCCTGACTTGTGCTTTAACTGTTTCTAACCGTTTTCTGACCGCTTCTAACTGCTCTAACTGTTCCCAACTATTCCCAACCAGAGGTATTCTGATGAACCTGACTTACAAAGCATCCCTGACGGCCGCGATGGGCCTCGCCTTCGCCTCTTTTGCAACCCTGGCCACCGCCCAGGACGTGACCGGCGCCGGCGCCAGCTTCCCGGCTCCCCTGTATTCCAAATGGGCTGCCGACTACAACAAGGCCACCGGCGTCAAGATCAATTACCAGTCCGTCGGCTCCGGCGCCGGCATCAAGCAGATCGAAGCCAAGACCGTGGACTTCGGTGCTTCGGATGCGCCCCTGAAGGACGAAGAACTCAAGGCCAAAAACCTGGTGCAGTTCCCCACCGTGATTGGTGGCGTGGTGCCCGTGGTCAACATCAAGGGCATCGCCCCCGGCCAGATGAAGCTCAACGGCCAGCTGCTGGGCGATATCTACCTGGGCAAGATCACCAACTGGAACGATGCGGCCATCAAGGCGCTGAACCCCGGCCTGGCCCTGCCTGACGCCGCCATCGCACCGGTTCGCCGCGCCGATGGTTCCGGCACCAGCTTTGCATTCACCAACTACCTGAGCCAGGTCAACGCCGAATGGAAGGCCAAGGTCGGTGAAGGCACCGCGGTGAACTGGCCGGTGGGCGCAGGTGGCAAGGGCAATGAAGGCGTCGCCGCGTTCGTCGGCCGCCTGCCCAACTCGATCGGTTATCTCGAGTACGCCTACGTCAAGCAGAACAAGATGACCTACGTGCAGATGCAAAACCAGAGCGGCAGCTTCGTCTCTCCCGACGACGAAACCTTCAAGGCTGCAGCCGCCGGAGCCGACTGGACCAAGACCTTCTACCAGATCCTGAACAACAAGCCAGGCAAGGACTCGTGGCCCATCACGACCGCCACCTACATCATGATGCAAAAGAGCCAGGACAAGCCTGCCCAGGCCGCTGCCGCCCTGAAGTTCTTCGAGTGGGTCTACAAGGGTGGCGACAAGACCGCAACCGACCTGGACTATGTGCCCATGCCTGCGAGCGTCAAGACGCTGATCGAAAAGTCCTGGGCTGATATCAAGGACACCTCCGGCAAGGCCGTTGCGTACAAATAAGACGGCAATTCCATTGCTGCCCATATTGTCCAGAACATAGGGGTTTTCCAACGTGTCCTCTACACTTCCCGCGAGCCGGGCCGATTTTGACCACCCGGTCAAATCGTCCGGACGCGATATGGCTACACCACCCCCCAACAACCCAGTGCGCAGAAGCCCGCTGGCAGACCGGCTCTTCGGCTGGGCTGCCCAGGGAGCGGCGCTCCTGACCCTGGGTCTGCTGTTTGGCATCCTGATCTCGCTGCTCATCGGCGCATGGCCGGCGATCAGCAAATACGGGCTCGGCTTCCTGACCAGCAGCGTATGGGATCCGGTCAAGAACGAGTACGGCGGCCTGGTGATGATCTACGGGACGCTGGCAACCTCTCTCATTGCGCTGGTGATCGCCGTTCCGGTGAGTTTTGGGATCGCCCTGTTCCTGACCGAGTTGTCGCCGGCCTGGCTCAAGCGCCCGCTGGGCACGGCCATCGAACTGCTGGCGGCGGTGCCTTCCATCGTCTACGGCATGTGGGGCCTGCTGGTTTTCGGTCCGATTCTGGCCACCTATGTGCAGCAGCCGCTGCAGGGCATGCTCAAGGGTGTGCCTTACCTGGGCGCCCTGGTCTCCGGCCCGCCGGTGGGCATCGGCATTCTGTCTGCCGGCATCATCCTGGCGATCATGATCATTCCCTTCATCGCCTCGGTGATGCGGGACGTGTTCGAAGTGACGCCGCCGCTGTTGAAAGAGTCCGCCTATGGGCTGGGTGCGACGACCTGGGAAGTGGTCGGCAAGGTCGTGCTGCCCTATACCAAGGCCGGCGTTATCGGCGGGATCATGCTGGGTCTGGGCCGCGCGCTGGGCGAGACGATGGCTGTCACTTTTGTGATCGGCAACGCCAACCAGCTTGCCTCGCTATCGGTGTTCGAGGCGGCCAACAGCATCACGTCCGTCCTTGCAAACGAGTTCGCCGAGGCCAGCAGCGACATGCACAGGGCGGCGCTTTTGTACCTCGCACTGGTGCTGTTTTTCATTACCTTTGTGGTGCTCACGCTGTCCAAGCTGCTGCTTAGCCGCATGAAGAAAAGTGAAGGGAAAAAATCATGAGTACTGGCAAAGCCCTGCTGGACGCCAAGACGCTGGCCGAAACGCGCCAGGCCAGGTTTGCGGCCCGCGACCGCGTTAACAAGATCGCCCTGGCGCTGTCATTTGCTGCGATGGCATTCGGTGTGTTCTGGCTTGTCTGGATTCTCTGGGAAACGCTGCGCCTTGGCGTGAGCGGGCTGTCGCTGTCCATCTTCACGCAAATGACGCCCGCACCTGGCGATGAGGGCGGCTTGCTCAATGCCATCGCGGGTTCGCTGGTGATGGTGGGCATTGCCACCTTTATCGGGACACCGATCGGCATCATGGCCGGCATTTACCTGGCGGAATACAACCCGCGCGGCTGGCTGTCGTCCGTGGTCCGGTTTGTGAACGACATCCTGCTGTCGGCGCCATCGATTGTGATCGGCCTGTTCGTCTATGCCCTTGTGGTCGCGCGGTTCCAGAGTTACTCCGGCCTTGCCGGTGCGCTGGCTTTGTCGCTGATTACCATCCCCGTCGTCATTCGCACCACCGAGAACATGTTGCAACTGGTGCCTCCTGGTTTGCGGGAAGCGGCTTACGCGCTGGGCACGCCCAAGTGGAAAGTCATTCTGGCGATCACCTTGCGTGCGGCGCGTGCCGGTGTGGTGACAGGCGTGCTGCTGGCGGTCGCCCGCATTGCCGGTGAAACCGCTCCACTGCTTTTCACGGCCTTGAACAACCAGTTCTGGTCCTCCGACCTGACGTCTCCCATGGCCAGCCTGCCCGTCACGATTTTCAAGTTCGCGATGAACATCGATCCAAACCTGCAGAAGCTCGCCTGGGCTGGTGTGTTCCTGATCACTGTCGCCGTGTTGGCGCTTAACATCTTCGCGCGCATTTTGACGCGGAGCAAGAATTAAAGGGAAATCAAATGGTTGCAACAGTTGCTACCCAGGCGCCCCGCGCCAAGATTGCGGTGAAGGACCTGAACTTCTACTACGGCAAGTTCCACGCCCTCAAGAGCATCAACCTCGACATCCCCGAGAACAAGGTCACGGCCTTCATCGGGCCCTCGGGCTGCGGCAAGTCGACGCTGCTGCGCACCTTCAATCGCATGTTCGAACTCTATCCCGAGCAGCGCGCCGAGGGCACGATCGCACTCGATGGCGAGAACCTGCTGACCAGCAAGCAGGACGTCGCCCTGATCCGCGCCAAGGTCGGCATGGTGTTCCAGAAACCGACGCCTTTCCCGATGTCGATCTACGACAACATCGCTTTCGGCGTGAAGCTGTTCGAAAGCCTGAACGCCTCCGACATGGACGAGCGCGTGGAATGGGCGCTGCGCAAGGCCGCGCTGTGGACCGAAGTCAAGGACAAGCTCAACCAGAGCGGCTCCAGCCTCTCGGGCGGCCAGCAGCAGCGCCTGTGCATCGCCCGCGGCATTGCCATCAAGCCTGAGGTGCTGCTGCTGGACGAACCCTGCTCGGCACTGGACCCTATCTCCACCGCCAAGGTGGAAGAGCTGATCGCCGAGCTGAAGAACGATTACACGGTGGTCATCGTGACGCACAACATGCAGCAGGCCGCCCGCTGCAGTGATTACACGGCCTATATGTACCTGGGCGACCTCGTTGAATTCGGTGCGACGGAAGACCTGTTCTTCAAGCCGAAACGCAAAGAAACCGAAGACTACATCACCGGCCGTTTCGGCTGATACGGACTAGGGAGCACACATGCCTGATAAACACCTCTCGACCCAGTTTGACAGCGAACTCAACGGCGTGTCTTCGCGTGTCATGGAGCTCGGCGGCCTGGTCGAATCGCAGATTCGCCTGGCGATCTACGCCTTGTCCCAGTTCAGCGCCGAAAGCGCCAACCAGGTCATCGAAACCGAAGCGCGCGTCAACGCGATGGAAATCGACATCGACCGCGAGCTGTCGTCCATCATCGCGCGGCGCCAGCCCACGGCCCGCGACCTGCGCCTGCTGATCGCGATTTCCAAGACCACGGCCAACCTGGAGCGCGCCGGCGACGAAGCCGAGAAGATCGCGCGCATGGTCAAGTCCATCATCGAGAGCGGCTCGGCCCGGGCCCTGCCTTCGTCCGACCTGCGCATCGCCGCGGAGCTTGCCTCCGGCCTGCTGCGCAAGGCGCTGGACGCTTTTGCCCGGCTGGACACCTCGGTGGCGGTCTCCATCCTCAAGGAAGACGACCAGATCGACCAGGAATTCGACGGCTTTGTGCGCAAGCTCATCACTTACATGATGGAAGACCCGCGCACGATTTCGCCCAGCCTGGACCTGCTGTTCGTGGCCAAGGCCATAGAGCGCGTGGGCGACCACGCCAAGAACATCGCGGAATTCATCATTTACATCGTCAAGGGTGCGGACGTGCGGCACACCCCTATGGAACAGATCGAGTCTGCAGTAAAGTAAAGACGGAATGAAACACCTGCCACGCATTTTGATTGTTGAAGACGAGCCGGCCATCGCCGAGTTGATTGCCGTCAACCTGCGGCATGGCGGCTTTGACCCCGTGGTGGCGGAAGACAGTGTGTCGGCCCAGCGCGAACTCGACGCCGTGCTGCCCGACGCCATCCTGCTGGACTGGATGCTGCCGGGCCAAAGCGGCCTGGCCCTGGCGCGCCACTGGCGCAAGCAGGCGCGCACCAAAAGCATTCCCATCCTGATGCTGACGGCGCGCGGCGACGAACCCGACAAGGTCGCCGGGCTGGACGCCGGCGCCGACGACTACATCACCAAGCCCTTTTCCACCCAGGAGCTGCTGGCGCGCATACGCGCCGTGCTGCGCCGCCGCGCGCCCGAGTCGGTGAACGACAGCGTGACGGTGGGCGGGCTGGTGCTGGACGCCGCGACGCACCGCATAGCCTACCTGGGCCAGGAGCTCAAGCTGGGCCCGACCGAGTTCAAGCTGCTGCACTACCTGATGAAGCACGCCGAGCGCGTGCACAGCCGCAGCTCCCTGCTCGACAAGGTCTGGGGCGACCACGTCTTTATCGAAGAGCGCACCGTCGACGTCCACGTCAAGCGCCTGCGCGAGGCCCTGGGCTCGGCGGGCACCATGGTGGAAACCGTGCGCGGCGCCGGCTACCGGCTGACCGCGATGGCCGCCAACAGCCCGGTGGCTGCTGCACAATCCAGCGCATGATCAACCGGTGGATTGTTTTCGCCGTCTGCATGCTTGTGGGCGGCGGTTTGGGCTTTTGGGCGCGCACCGTCAACGGCCTGAGCTTCGGGCTGGGCATAGGGCTGGCGGTGGGCGCCCTGGTCTGGCTGGTGATCGACAGCTTCTTCATCAACCGGCTGCTGCGCTGGCTGCGTGCCGAGCAGAACAACGACACGCCCGCCGTGATGGCCGGCAGCGCGCCCAGCCTGCCCGGCGTCTGGGGTGAGGTCGCCGACCGGACCCGCCGGCTGCTCAAGAACCGCGACCAGCAATACCAGGAAAGCCAGGCGCGCCTCGACGAGTTCCTGGCGGCCATGCAGGCCTCGCCCAGCGGCGTGGTGCTGCTCGACGCGCAGGGCCGCATCGAATGGTGCAACCAGATGGCCAGCCAGCATTTCGGCTTCGACGCCCAGCGCGACGTGATGCAGCACATCGCCAACCTGGTGCGCGACCCGGCCTTCAAGGCCTATATGGCGACCGGCAATTTCACGCACGACGTGGTCATTCCGGGCAGCGCCAGCACGCCGGCGCGGCCGGTGAAGCTGTCGGTCCATGTGCATTCCTACGGCAAGGACCGCAAGCTGCTGCTGTCCCGCGACATCACGGCCGTGGAGCTGGCCGAAGCCATGCGCCGCGATTTCGTGGCCAATGTGTCGCATGAGATCCGCACGCCGCTGACGGTGCTGTCCGGCTTTATCGAAACCCTGCAGACCCTGCCGCTCAAGGAGCCCGAGCGGGCCCGCTACCTGGCCCTGATGTCGCAGCAATCGCAGCGCATGCAGACCCTGGTCAGCGATTTGCTGACCCTGTCGCGCCTGGAGGGCAGCCCTTTCCCGGGTGCCAATGACTGGATGACGCTGGGCGCGCTGCTGGCCCAGTGCGAGCAGGAGGCCAGGGCCCTGTCGGCGGTGATCGCGCCGCAGGGGCACCGCCTGGAGTTCGAGTCCGGCCCGGTCTCGGAAATCGCCGGCGTGCAGACCGAGCTTTACAGCGCCATGTCCAACCTCGTGACCAACGCGGTGCGCTACACGCCCGAGGGCGGCCTGGTGCGCGTGAGCTGGACGCTGCTGGAAGACGGCCGCGGCGAGTTCAAGGTCAAGGACAGCGGCCCCGGCATCGCGCCCGAACACCTGCCGCGGCTGACCGAGCGCTTCTACCGCATAGACCGCAGCCGCTCACGCGAGACCGGCGGCACCGGCCTGGGCCTGGCCATCGTCAAGCACGTGGCACAGCGCCACGGTGCCGAACTGCAGATTGAGAGCGAGCCGGGGCAGGGTTCCTGCTTTTCCATCGTCTTTCCGGCCGCGCGCGTGCGCCGGGTGCAGCTGGCTCAGGCCGCCTGAGCCACCCGCAGGCTGCGCCTGACGGCGTGCCACAGCAAACCCAGGAAGCAGACCGCCACCAGTGCGATGGCCACCGTGCTGGCGGCCCAGAAGCTGGCGGCCGACTGGGTGGCCGCATGGCCCGCGATGCCTTCGTAAGCCAGGCGGTAGCCGCCCAGCAAACCCAGCCCCCACAGCAGCACGCCGTACAGCGCCAGCGGCATGATGGTGATGCGGTAGCAGCGCAGCAAAAACGCGGTCAGGGCCTGGGTCGCGTCGGCCACATGGTAGAAGGCCACCCACACCAGCAGCGAGGAGGCCAGCGCGATGATTTCCGGGCTGCCCGAATACCAGCGCGCCAGCAAGGGCCCGGCCATGGCCACAAAACCCCCCAGCGTGAGCGCCGCCAGCCCGGTGAGCTTGAGCCCCAGCAGCACCACGCGCCTGGCGTAGTCCGGCCGGCCGGCGCCCATCCAGAAGGACACCCGCGCGCTGCAGGCAATCGCCATCGACAGCGGCATCATGTAGAGCACCGCCGCCACACTCGAAGCAATCTGGTGGCTGGCCGAGGCGACCGTGCCCAGGCGGGCGATAAAAAGGGCCATCAGCGTGAACGAGGTCACCTCCACCAGGTAGGCCAGCCCGCCAGGGATGCCCAGGCGCGCGAAATTGCCGATCTGCGACCAGTCGGGCCGTTCCATGTGCTGCCAGATGCGGTAAGGGAGGTACATGGGCCGGGTGCGCAGCATCAGCAGGGCCAGCGCCAGCAGCAGGTAGTTCACGACCAGCGTGGCCCAGGCGCAGCCCACGGCCCCCATGGGCTCAACGCCGGCACCACCGGCCACCAGCCAGATGGACAGCGGAATCTTCACCAGCAGGGCGCCGACCTGCAGCCAGGTGACCAGCAGCGGTTTGCCCAGCGACTGGTTGAAGGTGCTGTAGATACGAAACAGCAGCGAGGGCGCGAAGGCAAAAGCCAGCACCGCGAGGTAATGCTGGACCTCGCCGCGCATCAGCTCGGGCACCTCGGCCCAGCGCAGCAGCGGGCCGGGAAACAGCATGGCCGCCATGCCCGCCGCCACGATGAAGCCGCACAGGTACATGCTTTGCCGCAGCGAGGCGCCCACCGCCTCATGGCGCCGCGCGCCCAGCATCTCGGACCAGATGGGCAGCAGCGCCTGCACGATGCCGATCAGGCCGACATACACGCTGACATAAAGGGCTGAACCCACCGACAGCGCGGCCAGCGCCTCGTCGCTGTAGCGGCCCGCGATCACGGTGTCGGCCACGCCGAAGGCCATGACGGCCAGTTGCCCGACCAGCACCGTGCCCGCGTGCCGGCTGATGACCTTGAGCTCGCTCAAGGCTTGGCTTTGCCGTTGGCGCGGCGGGACGGGGTGGGAGGTTTGGCCGGGCCGTCCTGGCTGACCCGCTTGTAGAGCAGCACGTTTTCGGTCTTGTCCGTGGGGCGGCGCACCGTCGCCTGGAAAGCCCAGTCGGGCAGGTTGACCCTGCTGCTGAGCGTGGGCTGGGCTTCGACGTCGACGATCAGGTAGGGGCAGCTGGCCTGCGCGCCGGCCTGGCGCAGCTCAAGCCGGCCGTGGTATTGCAAGGCGGCGGCCTGGGCACTGCCTATGCCGTAGATTTCGACGCAGGCGTTTTTGTCCACCAGGCTGGCGATCTGGCGCGACATGGGCGCGAAGCTGCGCGCGTAGTCGAGCAGTGGCAGCCAGAGTGTCATCAGCAGCAGCCAGCACAAGGTGGCGCCGCCGGCCGGCAGCACCAGCGACTTCCAGACGGCCGCGCGTTGCGCGCCGGCCCGCCATTTGACAAGCCAGGTCCAGGCCAGGGTGGCGGCCAGCGCAAACACAAAGGCCAGCCAGGAGAAGCTGGGTTCGAAGCCGGGCGCGAGCTTGGCCACGTTGGCGGCAGGCTGGCGCGGCACACCGGTCTGCATGGCGATCCAGACCACCCAGATGATGATGCCGCAGCCGGTGAAAAACAGCAGCGTGAACCAGTCGATCAGCGAGGCCACGCTGCGCTTGAGCGTGGGCAGCGCGAAAGCGGCCAGCGCGGCCAGCGGCGGCAGGCTCAGCAGCAGGCTGCGGTCCGAGGCCGTGGTGGTCAGCGTGGCGGCCACGGCCATGGCGGCAAACCACAGCGGCAGGGCGACATGGCGGCTGGCCAGCTGCCGGCGCCAGCGGTAAAGCGTCCACATCGCCAGCGGCCAGGCCGGCCAGGTGAACCACAGCAGCAAACGTCCCAGGCTGCGCCAGTCCTTCCAGGCGGAGGCATCGTCGGTACCTGGCAGGTGGATGCGCCAGCGCCAGAGGTCCAGGCTGTAGGCCAGCAGCGCGACCCCCAGCGTGATGCCGGTGATCAACAGCACCCAGTGCCAGGACTGCTGCCTGGCCGCAGGGTCGGTCTGGTCCGTGCCCCAGTGCATGTGCATCCATTCCACCAGCGCGCCACCCACGCCCAGCAGCAGCGCCAGTGTGGGCGCGCCGCTCAGGGTGAGCCCGGCCAGGCCGATCAGCAGGCCGAAGGCGGGCCCCAGGATTTTGGTGGCGCGGCGGTAAGGGCTGGCCGCCATGGCGTAAAAGGCCAGCGCGGTAAAACCCAGTTGCGCCAGCGCCGGCGTGGTTTCGTGGGACAGCTGCGCCAGGCCCAGGCTGGCGATCAGCGCCAGCAGGCCGGCGTCGGCGATGGCCCGGGCATAGTCCACCGGGCTGGCTTCGCCGCCGAAGGCGAAGGCGACCGGTTGGGCCAGCGGGCTGCGCGCCAGGTAATAAACGGCATACCAGGTGGCCAGCAGTGTCAGCACCAGCAGCCCCACAAAGGGCACCCGCACCGCCAGAGCCGGGTCCAGGAAGGGCAGCCATTTGATGGCGAGCGCGCCCAGCCAGTAGGGCGCCAGCGCGTCAAATTCGGTGGCCCGGCCCAGCAGCTGCGGCTGCAGCCAGTTGGCCACCGTGGAGGCCAGCTCGCGCATCACGCCGAAGGCCGCGATGTCCTCGTTTTTCCAGGGCCCGCGCCCCAGAAAGCCCGGCAACACATAGGCCGCGCAGAACAGCAGCAGCGCAAGCCTCGGCAGGCGGCGCACGGCGGACTGGGCAATGATGGCGGGTGAAGGTTTGTTCAAAACGGTTGGAGTCGGGAAAGTGCGGGGAAGGGCCGGCAGAGCTGCCGGGCCGCCATCCCGGGCCACCGGTGATTTTGCGTCAAAGCGGGCCGCCAGGTTTTGCGTTTGCCGGCAAATTTTGCCGAAAAAAAAGCAGCCTGAAATTCAGGCTGCTTTTTGCAGGCTGGCGAAAGGATTCGCAGCTTACTTCGCAGCTTCGGGCGCGGCCTCTTTGGCGGCGGCGGTGGTTTTGCCGAAACGGTTGCGGAATTTCTCGACGCGGCCGCCCATGTTGTCCACGGATTTTTGCGTGCCGGTGTAGAAGGGGTGCGATTCGCTGGACGTATCGAGCTTGTACAGGGGCAGTTCGCGGCCGTCTTCCATGGTCACCATTTCTTTGGTGTTCACGCAGGAGCGGGTGACGAACTTGAAGTTGTTGGACAGGTCCAGGAAACAAACTTCGCGGTAGTTGGGGTGAATGCCTTCTTTCATGATCTTTCCTTGTTCGATGCGGGAGCCACACAAGCCAGTCCTGGGCACTTTCCGCTAAGCCCGCTATTATGCCATGAAAAATCAAGCACTTACAGCGGTTTTAGGCTTCGTGAGAGGCGATTTTGTGCCCAAGACGGCACTGAGAGGGGTAAAGAACCGGGCCTAACCCAGCCGGGGCCGCGGAACCGGCTTTGCCGGGCCGCAGGCGCAGCGGCCCCTCATGTGATGAAAGGGGCAGGGAGAGAGACCACAGGTCACACGCAGTGAGCGACTGTGGGGGCCACGTTTTAGCCGCCTCGCCTCATCATGTCGAAGAATTCGTGGTTGTTTTTAGTCGCCTTCATGTTCTTGAGCATGAGCTCCATGGACTCGATTTCATCCATGTTGTACATGAATTGGCGCAAAATCCGCGATTTTTGGAGGATTTCGGGTGCGAGTAGCAGCTCTTCCTTGCGGGTGCCGCTGCGGTTGAGGTGGATGGCCGGGAACACGCGTTTTTCGTAGAGGCGGCGGTCCAGGTGGATTTCACAGTTGCCGGTGCCCTTGAATTCCTCAAAGATCACCTCGTCCATGCGGCTGCCGGTGTCAACCAGGGCCGTACCGATGATGGTCAGGCTGCCGCCTTCTTCAATATTGCGGGCCGCGCCGAAAAAGCGCTTGGGGCGCTGCAGCGCATTGGCGTCGACGCCGCCAGTCAGCACCTTGCCGGAGGAGGGCAGCACATTGTTGTAGGCGCGGGCCAGGCGGGTGATGGAGTCCAGCAGGATGACCACGTCCTTGCCGAGCTCGACCAGGCGCTTGGCGCGTTCGATCACCATTTCGGCCACGTGCACGTGGCGCGCGGCGGGTTCGTCGAAGGTGGAGGAAATCACCTCGCCGCGCACGCTGCGCTGCATTTCGGTCACTTCCTCGGGGCGTTCGTCCACCAGCAGCACCATCATGACCACTTCGGGGTAGTTGGCGGTGATGGCGTGGGCGATGTTCTGCATCATCACGGTCTTGCCGGACTTGGGCGGCGCCACCAGTAGGGCGCGCTGGCCTTTGCCGATGGGCGAGACGATGTCGATGATGCGGCTGGTCAGGTTCTCTTCGCCCTTGATGTCGCGCTCGAGCTTGAACTGCTCGCGCGGGAACAGCGGCGTCAAGTTCTCGAACATGACCTTGTGTTTGTTGTCTTCGGGCAGGCCGTCGTTGACCTTGTCGAGCTTGTTCAGCGCGAAGTAGCGTTCGCCGTCCTTGGGGGTGCGCACTTCGCCTTCGATCATGTCGCCGGTGTGCAGGTTGAAGCGGCGGATCTGGCTGGGGCTGATGTAGATGTCGTCGGTGGACGCGGTGTAGCTCGAATCAGGGGCTCGCAGGAAGCCGAAACCGTCGGGCAGCACTTCCAGCACGCCGTCGGCCACGATGGTCTCGCCGGTTTTTGCACGTTTTTTGATGATGGCGAACATCAGCTCCTGCTTGCGCATGCGGCCGACGTTTTCGATCTCAAGGGCTTCGGCCTGCTTGAGGACTTCAGACACGTGCAGTGCCTTGAGTTCGTTTAAGTGCATGGAATTACTCCTTGCGGAGTTCATTGATGGAAAACGGGGGAGGTTTGAAAAGAAGCCGCAGAAGGTGGCTTACAAACCGGCAACTCGAACCGGGCGGCGCGGGCCGTACCGGTGAATAAGGCACATTATGACAGGAAATTCAGACGGGAAACGGGGGCTAATTTCATGCGTGCGGGGCGGGTGCCCGGGGGAGGGGCGCCGGTCAGGAAGCGGCAGGGCGCCGTGCTTCCTTTTCCGGCGCGAAGCTTCAGGCCAGTTGCTGGTCGATGAAGGCGGTCAATTGGGCCTTGCTCATGGCGCCGACCTTGGTGGCGGCCAGCTGGCCGTCCTTGAACAGCATCAGCGTGGGGATACCGCGGATGCCGAACTTGGCGGGGATGTCGCGGTTTTCGTCCACGTTCATCTTGGCGATCTGCAGCTTGCCGTCGTAGCCGGTCGCCACTTCATCCAGGATGGGAGCGATCATCTTGCACGGGCCGCACCATTCAGCCCAGTAATCCACCAGCACCGGTTTGGAGGCTTGCAGCACATCGGCTTCGAAGGTGGCATCGGTGGTATGTTTGATCAGTTCGCTCGCCATGGCGGCTCCTTTGTCTTGGTTAGGATGGTTACGATACGTAGGGGCTAAAGTTGCAGTCATTGTGGCAGAAAGCAAGTGGCCGGGTCGGGTGGGCAGGGGCTATCACCCTGATAGCCACCCGCTCAATCCGCTTGCAGCCCACCCCCTTTTTTCCGTGCTTCCCGTCGCAAAACCCTATCCATGCCACCTGCCTTCACCGCCGACGCTGCCGACACCGCTGTCCCGCCCGAGGCATTGTGCTGGCGCCAGGCCATGGCCAGGCTGGCTGGGGCATTGCAGGCCAGGGATGTGCACCCGGCCGAAGCCGTCGTACTGCTGCCCTATGCGCAGCTGATCCAGCAGGCCCGGCAGGCCTGGGCCGCGCAGGCTGGCGACACCTTTTTTGTCCCGCGTTTTGAAACCACCATGAACTGGGCCGGCGGCCTGGGCGGCACGCTGGGCTTGTTTACGCCCTCGGGCGACGATTTGCGCATGGATGTCGCCATCGACATGCTCACCGCCGCCTCGCTGCTGGAGCGGGCCGGGCTGGGCAGCCAGCAGGATGCGTTGGCCGGGCGCCTGGTTGAGGCCGCCTGGAGCCTGGCCGGTGTGGCCGCCGCCGTCATGCCGGCACGGCGCCGGGCATGGAGCGAGCGGCTCGCGGTGGGCCTGGGGGCTGGCCTGGACTCCCCGGTGCTGGCGCTGGAAGCCGCCGTGGGCCGTATCGCCCTCGCCTGGGCAGCGGCCTCGTCCTATCCCACGGATCGCTTGTTCCAGGCCCAACCCTCGCTGTTCGCCGTGCTGGAGGGCTTCCAGGTTGACCCACTGACCGAGGCGCTCAAAGCCCATTTCGGCGACCGTTCCTTGTCCATTCCCCTGTGCATTCCCTTTGATGCCGGGCCACCGCCTGCACTGCATGCCGCACAGGATGCCGAAGACGAAGCGGGGCGTGCCGCAGCCTGTGTGCTGGCCCACCTGGCGCAAGGGCGCAGCCCGGTCGCCTTGATCGCGCAGGACCGCCAGCTCACACGCCGCGTGGGCGCCATGCTCGCCGAGCGCGGCATCGCCATGCGCGATGAAACCGGCTGGAAGCTTTCCACCACGCGCGCCGCCGCCAGCCTCATGAACCTGCTGCGCGCCTTGCCCTGGGATGCCTCCACTGATGCCGTGCTCGACTGGCTTAAAAATGCGCCAGCCTTTGAGCCCATGCTGGTGACGGCCGCCGAAACCGAGTTGCGCCGCGTCGGCGTGCGCGCCTGGCGCGACCTGCCGGCCTTTGCCGAAGAGGACATCGTGCCGCCGGCTTTCATGGCCACCCAGCCGCTGGCTCTTCAGGCCAATGCCTTGCGCGCGCCTCTGGCCCGTGCCCGCCCCCTGGCTGTGTGGCTGCGCGACCTGCGCGCCGCGTTGCAATCAGCCGGCCAATGGGATGCGCTGGCGCAGGACGAGGCCGGCCAGGTCGTGCTCGAGGTGCTGCGGCTGCACGAGGGTGCCGAGACCGAATTCCAGGCCTCACCCGTCATGCGCCTGCATGACTTCACCCAGTGGGCCAACCAGGCGCTCGAAGGCGGCAAGTTCGCGCCGCCGCATCCGCAGGCCGAGCAGGTCGTGATCCTGCCGCTGCCGCAACTGCTGGGCCGGCCCATGCGCGCGGTGGTGCTGCCCGGCTGCGATGAAATCCGCTTGCCGGTATCGCCCGAACCGGCCGGCCCCTGGACGCCCGCCCAACGCGAACTGCTGGGCCTGCCTTCGCGTGAGACCCTGGCCACCGCGGCCCGCCAGGCTTGGCGCTATGCCTTGCAGGCGCCGCAGGTCGATGTGCTCTGGCGCACCAGCGAGTCCGGCGAACACCTGATGCCCAGCGGCTTTGTGCAGGAACTGCTGCTGGCGCAGGACGAAGCCGGGCAGGAGGTGCCGCTTGCCGGCGACCCGCGCAGCCTGCGTGTGGTAGACATCCAACCCACGCCCCACCCCTTTCCGACCGGGGAGGCCTTGCCTCTCACGCGGCTGTCGGCCAGCGCTTACGAGGACTTGCGGCGCTGCCCCTACCGCTTCTTCGCGCTGCGCCAGCTCAAGCTGCAGGAGCCCGAGGAGCTCGAAAGCGAACTCGGCAAACGCGACTTCGGCAACTGGCTGCACAGCCTGCTGCGGCATTTCCACGAGGCGCTCAAGGCCGCGCCCACCACCGACCCGGCCGCGCGCACCGTCCTGATCGATGCGGCGGCCGATCAGGCCGCGCGCGAACTGGCCTTGGGCGAAAGCGAATTCCTGCCCTTTGCCGCCGCCTGGCCCGGCGTGCGCGAGGGTTACCTGAAATGGCTGGCTGAACACGAGGCCACGGGCGCCCGTTTTGACGAGGCCGAAGTCTGGCGCGAAATGCCGCTGGGCGAGCTCACACTGCTCGGCAAGCTGGACCGCATAGATCGCCAGGCCGACGGCCATGCGCTGCTGATCGACTACAAGACCGAGCCGCGCGCCACCACCGCCGAGCGCATCAAGGGCGGCCAGGAAGACACCCAGCTCGCCTTCTATGCCGCGCTCATGAGTGACGACACCCTGGCCGCGGCCTATGTCAACCTAGGCGAAAAAGAGCCGACCAAGACTTATGAGCAGCCCGAGATCGTCGGCCTGCGCGACGAACTCATCGACAGCATCCTGACCGACATGGCCCGCATCAAACTTGGCGCAGCACTGCCGGCGCTGGGCGAAGGAAAGGCTTGTGACTATTGCTCGGCTCGAGGTCTCTGCCGCAAAGACTTTTGGAGTCTGGACGAGGAAGCGACGAATGGGGAGGAGGGTGGATGAACCCGCCAACCAACAAATTGATCGCCCACGCCGCCGCCTATGAATGCAACGGCGAGCCGGTCTCGGCCGAGGCGTTTTATGCGATTGCCTGCGACCCGCGCCGCAGTGTCGCGGTCGAGGCCTGTGCCGGCGCCGGCAAGACCTGGATGCTGGTGTCGCGCATCGTGCGGGCCCTGCTGGACGGCGCCACGGCCGCACCTGGGCAGCAGGTCCTGCCGCATGAAATCCTGGCCATCACCTTCACCAAAAAAGCCGCTGGCGAAATGCGTGAGCGCCTGGACGACTGGCTCAAGGCCTTCGCCCATGCCGACGATGCCACGCTGCAGCGCGAGCTTGAAATGCGCGGCGTGCGGCTGGACCTTGCCGGCGCCAAAGGCCGGCAGGCCGCCCAGCAGCTGCGCGAGCAGCTCTCCAGCCTCTACCGCTCCATTCTTGCCAGCGGTCGCTCGGTGCAGATACGCACCTTCCACAGCTGGTTTGCCGCCTTGCTGCGCAGCGCCCCGGTCGCGGTGCTGCAGCGGCTCGAATTGCCCGTCAACTACGAGCTGCTCGAAGACGATGCGCCCGCGCGCGCCTTGGTCTGGCGGCGGTTTTACGCGGCGGTCGCGGCTGATGCCGCGCTCAAGGCCGACTTTGAGGCCGTGGTGCTCACCCACGGCCGTTTCCAGGCTGACAAGGCTTTGCAGGCCGCGCTCGACAAGCGCACCGAGTTCACACTGGCCGATGAAAAAGGCGTCATCGCCGCTTCGGTCCAGCCCTTTGCCGTGCAGTACACCGAGTTCGGCGGCCTGGATGAACCCGAAGAGCTGCTCAGCAGCAACCGCTTTCACCGGCAAACGCTGAGGGACGCCGCCGTGGCGCTCGGCCGTGCCAGCGCGCCGACTTTCTCGGCCAAGGGGGTGGAACTCGAGCAGGCGCTGACGGCCGGCGACATCCCCGCGGCCATTGCGGCCCTGCTGACGGAAAAAGGCACGCCGCGCAAGTTCGGCGAAAAAATCGTCGGCATCGAACAGGTGCGCATCGCCCAGGACCTGGTGCTGCGCGTGGTCGCGGCCCGCCAGGAGCATGACGCCTGGCAGCACCAGCAGCGCATGGCGCGCCTGACCCGCGTACTCATCGCGCAGTTCACTGCCCTCAAACGTGAACGCGGCTGGGTCGACATGAACGATGTTGAGCGCGCCGCGTTGCTGATGCTGGCCGACCCTGTCCTTTCAGGCTGGGTGCAGGAGCGCCTGGATGCGCGCATACGCCACCTGATGATTGACGAGTTCCAGGACACCAACCCGCTGCAGTGGCAGGCGCTGTATTCCTGGCTCATCGGCTATTCGGGCGCGGGCACGGCGCCCAGCGTATTCCTGGTGGGCGACCCCAAACAAAGCATTTACCGCTTTCGCCGCGCAGAGCCGCAGGTCTTTCGCGCCGCGCAGGCTTTTGTGGTGCACGGCCTGGGTGGCGACCTGCTGAGCTGCGACCACACGCGCCGCAATGCCGAGGCCGTCATAGACACCGTCAACGCCGCCATGGTGACGGCGCGTGAGGCAGACGGTTATGACGGCTTTCGCGAACACACCACGGCTTCGGGCCAGGCCGGCGCCGTGGGCCGGCTGCCGCCGATTGCGCGCAACAAGGACGAGGAAGAAGCCTCGCCGCTGGCCGCCGGATGGCGCGACAGCCTGACCACGCCGCGCGAACTGCCGGAAGAAACCCTGCGTACACGGGAAGCCCGGCAGGCCGCCGCCTGGATCTCCGGACAGATCGCCGGCGGGCTGCGGCCCCAGGACGTGATGGTGCTCTCGCGCAAGCGCGCCGGCCTGCTGCCGCTGCAGGACGAACTGCGGGCCCTGCACATTCCAGCCCAGGTGGGCGAGAAAACCGAACTGATCGACTGCTGCGAGGTGCAGGATCTGGTCGCGCTGCTCGACGTGCTGGTCTCGCCGCAGCATGATTTGTCGCTGGCGCGCGCGCTGCGCTCGCCGCTCTTTGGCCTGGCCGACGAGGGCCTGGTGCAACTGGCTTTGCTGCAGCGCGAGTACGGCGCGCCCTGGTACGAGCTGCTGCAAAAAGAAGAACTGCTCACGCCCGAGCTGCAGGGCCTGGGCGAAACGCTGGCGCGCTGGAAAAGCTGGCTCGACAGCCTGCCGCCCCATGACGCACTGCAAGGCATTTATGACGACGGCGACGTGCTCGCGCGCTTTGGCGCCGCGGCGCCCACGGCGCAGCGCGGGGCGGTGCTGGCCAACCTGCGCGCGCTGCTGGGCGTGTCGCTGGAGCTGGACGGCGGCCGCTATGCCACGCCCTATGGTTTTGTGCGGGCCCTCAAGGCCGGCGGCACGCAGGCGCCGGCCACCGTCAGCGGCGAAGCGGTGCGCCTGCTGACGATTCACGGCGCCAAGGGCCTGGAAGCCGAGGCCGTGCTGCTGCTGGACACCGACACCGTTGAGCGCAATGCCGACAGCATGGGCGTGCTGGTCGACTGGCCCGGCGAAGCGACTGAGCCGCGCAAGTTTGTTTTCCTGGTCAGCGAAAGCCGGCCGCCGGCCTGCGCCGCCGAAACCCTGGCGGCCGAGCAGGCCGCCCGCAAGCGCGAAGAGCTCAATGCGCTGTATGTGGCGCTCACGCGTGCACGCCACACGCTGGTCATCTCCTCGATAGAACCGCACCGCGTGACCACCGAAAGCTGGTGGCAGCGCCTGCAGGGCCTGGTGGATGAACTGCCCGCGCCCGCGGCCGACGAAACCGCCGGCCAGCACGCCGAGGCTGAGGATGCCGGCGTGTTTTACCTGCCTGAGTTGCCCGAGCTGCCCCAAGCGCTGATGCCCGAACCGCCCGACGCGAAGCGGCTTGACGAGGATTCCCTGAAGGCCCGCATAGGAAAAGGCATGCACCGCCTGCTCGAATGGGGCGGTGCGCTTTCACCGGACCAGGTGGCAGCTGTGGCGCGCGAGTTCCGGTTGAGCCCTGCACAAGCGGCGCAATCTGCGGCGCTGGCCGCGCGCATCCTGGCCGGTGAGGGGGCCTGGGCCTGGCGGCCCGATGTGCTCGCCTGGCAGGGCAATGAGGTCGACCTGGTCTACGCCGGGCAGGCGCTGCGGCTGGACCGCCTGGTGCAGCGCAAGGATGCCGGCCACGAAGGCCACTGGTGGGTGCTGGACTACAAATCCAGTTTTGCGCCGCAGGAACTCCCCGAACTGGTCGCCAAGATGCAAAGCTACCGTGCGGCGGTGCAGCGCATCTACCCAGGCGCCCCCGTGAAAGCGGCTTTTCTGACGGGACAGGGAACTGTGGTCGTCGTTGATTGATCACACCGGGCCTGTCCGGCGCATATCCGTCCACTTCCGGCACCCTGCCGGCTGAAAGGCATTCCATGTTCAAGCACTTCGTCACATCCCTGGCCCTGGCGGCCACCTTGCCGCTGGCGCTGGCGCAAAGTCCCGCGCCGGCCAATCCCACGGTGCGCCTGCGCGCCACGATCGAAAAAGTCGATGCCACCAGCCTCACGGTCAGGGAACGCAGCGGTGAGGTCATCACGCTGGTGCGGCCTGCCGCGATGGATGTCTCGGAAGTCTTTCCGCTGGCGCTGGCCGACATCAAGCCCGGCAGCTATATAGGCACGGCCGCCATGCCCCAGGCCGACGGCAGCCAGCTGGCGCTGGAAGTGGTGGTGTTTCCCGAAGCCGCGCGCGGCACCGGCGAAGGCCATCGCCCCTGGGACTTGCGGCCCGACAGCACCATGACCAACGCCACCGTGGCCGACCTGGCCGCCGCGCCTTCGACGGTGCCCGGCGGTCAGAAGCTCACGCTGCGCTACAAGGACGGCGAAAAAACCGTCATCGTGCCGCCCGATGCGCCCGTGGTCTCCTTCAAACCCGGCAAGGCCGATGAAAGCGCCTTGCTGGTGCCCGGCGCGAAAGTGATGATCACCGCGCA
>Ga0102587_1001062_pt1 | contig 22753 bp, 15 predicted proteins | sample AraplaF_Col_mTSA_FD_76853 | JGI IMG/M metagenome (GOLD analysis project Ga0102587, IMG submission 76853) | Arabidopsis root microbial communities from the University of North Carolina, USA - plate scrape MF_Col_mTSA (SPADES assembly) (version 2) | ecosystem: Host-associated > Plants > Roots >... | reverse complement strand
GTGACGCTGGCAGTCAATGCCTGCCGGCTTTAAGGGAATACGTCGCCTCTCCGATTGTTCCTGAAGAGGCGATGGGCCCTTATCTGCCTTGTCAGGCGGCTTCGGCCAAATGCTTCCATTCGCTGGAGCTCAACTCCAGTAGCTTGCCGCCCAGCTCTTCGAATTCGGTCGCACGATCGTAATCGTCGACTTCCTGCGAATAGCCGGTGACAGCGTTGACCAGCCCGTAACCGTTCAAAAGATGATCTGTTACGAGATGGCGCAGCACGCCGGCGCACTCCACTTCATTCAGCGAATACCGGTTGGCCAGCACCTCCACGACCTTGACTGGATTACCGGTGATCTTGATGCCCATGGTTTTGCGCATCTTCTCCGAGATCAATTGGAACGTCGTTTCGGAGACCGCCGTTTGCACCAGATCCCGCACCTTCAGGAAGATCGCCTTATCCTCTGCTTCAAGCGTGTCGTCTTGGTACACCAGCACCGATTCATCGTCCGAAACGAGGGCGCGACCAGCGTGGTTCTTTCGCATGCTGCGGTCCGCGACGATTAAACCGTTGCTGCACACCAGACGGTACAGCAGTGGTTCTACGCGAAGCGTTCCACAGCCCACTTCCGAATTGCTGACGATGACGCCAGCCTGCAAGATATCGCCGGGGGCCACTTCGCATTCGATCTTTGAGGTGACCACCTTGAGGTACAGTTTCGACTCCGTCAACTCGACCGATTCAAAGCGCGCGCCGGGCAACTGCTGCAGGATCGGCATCACACTCATCGCCAGGTCAAAATTGTCCAGGCGGCGATAGCGATTGGACAGAAATGCGCGCGCCCTGCCGTCCAGAGTCCGGACCATGTAGCTGTCCGGAGCATTGATACGCAGCCACCCGTTAATGTTCTGGTCCAGCAGCTCCGGATACAGGTCCCGCATCAACTTGAAGTACGTGAACGGGATGTTCAGCTTCTTCGCCAACTGCGAGCAGGCCAGTTCGCTGAGTGGATAGCGCGTAGCGCCGTCCGACTCTTCGACCACCAGCCCGCACTGGTGCGAGGCCAGTGTTGCGCTGTGCATCATCTTCGCAGGAACAATCAGATCCTTTTTTGCAGACGCTTGGCGTTCGAGTTCGGTAGCCAGGTCAATCAAGTTACGTCCAGTTTTCATGATGACACTCCAAAGAAAATGCGGACGGCCGCCCCCACGGGGAACTGGCCCCGCGGGGTTGAAATCGATCCGGCAATATGCCGTTGCTACGAGGTCCCGTTGAAGGGATGGAATCAATTCGCTCAAGCCGCCCGTTCAACGACGGGCGCCTGATGTGAAAGCACGTTCGCCCAATCTGCGCCAGGAGCACGAGGGATATAGACCTCCGCTGTCCGCCGCTCGCCCGTCACGCGACGTTTCATGAACTTGCGCGCCAACACATACGACGACGCCTGCCCGTCGAACATGGAGTCGGCATCGTTGTCGCCGTAGATGCGCAACCGCCGAACTTCATCCGGAATCCACATGCATTCGAGGTTACTGGCGCAGATCCCAAGCCAAATTGGCTGTCCTGTTCGTTTCAAGATGGCCAGGCCAGTCTCAATGCCTTCGCACACAGCGAGCTCGACGCCTGCTGGCGCCAACCTGATCGCGCCACCTTCGAAGCCACCGCAAAGCAGCTTCTTTGCGTCCCTGCCAACGATCTTTTTGCCGTCTTGCAGATACGTGCGATGCAACGACACCAACTCGCCTTTTCGATCATGAATCGTGGCCACCATTGCCGGAAAGTGGCCTAACAGCACCGGCATCCCAGTTTCGGCATCCAGTTCGTAGTAGCCGAGCGCTGGATGCGTGCGTAGTGCGTCCGGATACCCGTCCATGCCGAGCCCACGGTTCCGGAGGTAACGATCCACTTCATCGCCACAGGCGATTGGTGCCGTTTCAGCCAGAATCCGACGGATCAAGGCACTGTTGTCCCTTGTCGCCTTCTTGGGGGACGCTTGGGCTGGCTGCATGCACAGGCTACGTTCAACGCAATTCAGCGCCTTCGCAGCACTCCAACCGAAATACCCCATGAGCAGCTTGAATCCACCACCTGCGCCACAAGCCCGGCAAATGTAATTGCCATCTCCGAACTTGTCGGTGTACTGGAACCGGTCGGTACCGCCGCAGCCTGCGAGCGGACACGGCTGATTCTTCCGGTTCAGGACCTTTTCGTCCACGCCCAACGCAAGCAGCAGACTGGTCCAGCGCCCGAAAGCGTTGGCCCGCGCCAACTGGAAGCGCTCTTCGAACTGTTCCTTGGTCATATATCCTCCAAGGACAGTCAGCCGGCCAGGTGCCGAGTGAACAGCATGCCGCTTTTCAGCGCATGTCCGATCAGCGCATCCAACATCAGTCTGCGTGGCAGATAGAATGTTCGGCTCGCGTCGTCTGGTCCTACGTTGCGAATGACGAAGCCGCCAAACTCCAGGGAGATTAGGACCGGCCGGTCCTGGCTCCTGATGTGGAACATGCGGCCAGGAGTCGACGTCATAATCTCGCTTTCCTTCACTAGGTACTCCAAGTCGCTCAGGCCGCGGACTTCAATGAAGCGTTGATCCGAACGCAAAGCGATCGACATTTCTTTGAACATGATGATTTCCTTTCGTATTCAAGTGGCCAGGATCAGGCACACATCGCCTGAGCCTGGCAACCCAGTTCACGAGAACAGGTCGTTGCGCTCGCTATGGCGCTTGATCTCTTCGTTCAACCATTGGGGATTCTTCGTGAGGCATTCGGCGACCCAATTTGGATTTGCCATCACTGCCTCTTGAACCCACTTTGGATAGCAGGTAATCGTCGCTTCCAGCCAGCGATGCAGACGCACACGTAACCAGTCACGCACTTCCTGTGGATCCAGCGACCCGATGAAGGGCAGTTCGGACAAAGGACTGCACGACACAACGCGCAGGCAGTTCACGAACGAGAACGGTTTTGTGTCGCGTTCAGGATCGGTAAAGACCCAGCGGATGATTTCGAACTTTTCGGCCAACGGCGTGCCCGGACTACTGAGCAACTTGACCTTTTGCAGCAGCCACCAATGCAGGCGAACGACATCCTCTTCCGAGAACTCGATCGGTGTGTCGTCATCCAGCAGTTGATGCCAGGGATCGATGGCTGCGCGCCGGCCTGAAGCCGAGCGAGCGCCACCTTCAATATGGGCGGACGGATTCATGATTGTCTCCCTGAGGAAAAGAAGAGCGAGACAATCATCCTCACGGGATGGTTGTCCCATGGGGATCGAGAGAAAGCCGGCGTGCGCCGGTGATTGATTGGGACTGGCTTGACTGCTACGGCCGATGCCGTTCTGGACGGGCTGCCAGCTACCGTCGGGAATTCTGATGGATGAAGCTCGCCTGGCGTCTTGACCAACGGTTCGGCCGCGTTGGGCTCCATACCGCGTGCATATAGCCCAATCTAGGAAATGGCCCTGCCCGCGTCAACTGATGTTCAACGTAAAAGCATGGCTGCTGCAGCTATTAGGCAAGAACAAGCGAACCGAAGCACTAAACCCCACGAAAGCTGCCAGAGGAAACGCATGTTTTCTAGTAGCGTCGTCCGGGTCACGGAGGCACGATAGCCGCTACACAGCGATTGGAGGCTACAGTGAACTCACCTACGGAAGTGAAACTGACCATTAAGGCCGATCACGGTGCCACCAATCGCAAACTGATGGCCCGCCAAGCCGCGGCCGACCTTACGCGCATCGAGTCTGCAAGCCGAAAAATCAGCATCCACCTATCCAGTCCCGAAGGCAAGCGGCTCTATCTTCGCTGCTTCGACATCACCCAAATGAACCTGCATTTCATCGCCGTGTTTGCGCGAATGAAGCTGCCCGGCGAGGACGTCGACAAAGTCGAACAGGAACTTCGCCAGCTTTTCGATTCGCGGCTTTCCAGGCTCAATCAGTCATTGGTGGATATGGAGGCGAAGTGCCAGGCTAACGGCATTCTCACCTTGGCGACCTATGATGTCGAACCAATGAAAATCGAGGCCAAGGTGTATTCCACTCTCGGCCGCCTTATGCTGGAGATGATCGGGAAAGTGGATCAGCTCATGCCTATGCTAGAGACACTCTGCATCGATGAAGCAATCTCCACGAGCCAGCTGAACATCGAGAAGTCTCGGATCAAAAAAAATGTCCGCGGCGCAGCGAGCGCAACGAGGATGCTCCGTATGGCGTTGGAAAAGAGACTAACCTCGCAATCACAAACCCCGAAAACCGCAGAGCCAGAAGCAAGTACTGGATAGTCGGGCAAATCTTGCTTAATCGAAGGCAAACCATGATATAAGCATTACCAAGTTGAGACAGCCCAGCCAGGCTTCCGCCGAGAATCCTCACCATACTGGCTCCCCCTAGGCTCACGCCACGCACTGATTCTGCTAGTCGTCATCTAAATATCGAATTGATCACTATCCGACAGGGTGTGACAATTGGATAGAATCGAAGTCTTCCTTCTCTGGTCGGAACCTGAGCGAAAAATAGCTCTGCAATTCTTGACCAATTATATAAAACCTGCAACGATTCCAACTAAGAAACTGCTGTTAACCAAGTATCACCACCCGGACAATTACCCCGGCTATCCGTTGCAGGGCGGATGGCCCACTGACAATGTCAAATATCACCTTTCTTGGGGCCCTCTCGGTGCTCTCCAAGTCCTCCCCCTTTTCCGTTAAAACGCTAACTCAGCGCGAACCAGATGAATACGACGAGTACAAGGAATGGCTCTATATTGAGCAGGACATTGAGCGCGATTTCGTCAAGCGTCTGAACGAAGCTGGTCCGAAAAGCATACTTTTCCTTTGCGGTAGTAGTGGCGACGGCAAGTCTGAGATCTTGACCAGGGCTGCACGTCGATTCGGAAATCGCGTTAGGTTTCACCTTGATGCGACACACAGCTTTCAGCCGCACCAATCGGCGATTGAGGCCCTCGATCAATTGTTTAGCCAGACTTCGACTGAGGAGATCCCGCTCGCTGTTGGGATCAACATCGGACTACTAGGCAACTACGTCCAGGAAGGTTCAGACGAACACGCTGATATCAAAGCCGCGATGCAACGCTTTCTCGACGGGGCAAAAGACAACGATCGATTTTCCTTCTTCGATTTCGAATCGTATCCAAAGTTCAGATTTACGAAAGAAGGCGAGGCTTACGCGGATTTCGCGCTCGAGATCATGTGCCGCCTTACGCAAGCAACGGATGACAATCCGTTCTTTCGATCAGCCGCAGCATGGCGTAACAGACATGGTGATCCGAAACTACTCGCCAACTATCAGCTCCTGTCCATGGAAGGAGTGCAAAGGCACATTGTCAAGAATCTGGTCAAAGTCCGACTTCTAAAAGACCAGTTCATAACATCGCGAACGCTGCTGGACTTCCTGTTCCATCTTCTGACGGGCCCTGGGTATCTTTTCGAGAATTTGTTCAGCGCGTCAGGAAACGAACTTTCTGAACGCATTGCGGAGTTCGACCCTTCCCTGCTTCGTACAAAGGCTCTTGATCAGTTTGTGCTGCAGTACGAATTAGGATTGATCGAAGATGAATGTCATGCGTTTGTTGCCTCATTAGCGCACTGGGATATTCGATTCGACACGTCAAGCGGTGCGCATGCAGAGGCGCTAATTCAACTTTTCTACGTGGCGCAGGAATCCGATCTTGGGAACAACTTCCATAAGAAGTTCTCGGCAGAATTTTCCGACGAAGCTCTACGTCAGTACGCAAGGCTGTGGCACTTGCACCGTGAATTTGACGGCAGCGCTGAAATGCGTTCTGAGATCCGGAAGAACTATCAAAACTTGTTGGTTGCCGGGATCGTCCGATATGCCAACAGGAACGCGCCCGAGCTGCCCAAGGGGACCATTCTGCTTGGCGAATATAACGGCGTAAAAGTTGGTGCCGAAGTCGATATGGTCCCCGATTACACTCGCTTGTCCTCTTCCGCTGGCAAGAACAGTTTGGCGAAATTCGACGTATCGATCCGCATCGGCGAAAAAGATCTTCAAACTTTCCCAGTGAATCTAAGCCTCTTGCAACTTCTTCAGCGGCTAAACGAAGGGTACCGCCCTAACAAATACGACAAGAACGCCATCGTACTTTTGGAAGCTGTAGTCGAGCGACTTGGCGACATCGCCAAAACTTCGCCCCGACTTACGTTGATCCGGAACGGCAAACGAACAACAGTTCGACATCTTGACGAACAGATCGAAATTAGCGGAGAAGTATAGTGCTTCCATTTTCTCGCCCACTCAAAATCTCCAATAGAAATCAGCTTACTTCCTATCTTCCGGTTCGCAAAAAGGGTAACGATTTTTCGTGGGAAACCGTAACTGGCATCGTTCTCGGGCATCTCCTGTGCAGAGATCTCGCGGAATACAGCATTGAGCAATTCCAGGCTGACTGCGAAGAACGCTTTGGCCAACTATTGGATGACAGTTCGAATTGGCCATTGCTCCGCTCGATGTACTTCGAAGGCGATGGCGCCCACCAAATCTCACCGCTGCTGCTGCTGTTTAGAAGCTCAAAGCAGGGAAATGCGAATGAAGACAACGCTGCCAATCGACGCATGGGCGAATTGTTCGCTTCGCTATACGGTGACTTCAAGTTCACCGACGAGCCGCAGAATCAGCTGAACTTTCTCGAACAGGAGCTCATTTCAGTACTTCGTACCAATCTGTGCGAGTCGCCAGCGCGCATGCCTGCAAAGGAGCTGCCCTACCTTCCTTATCTTGCTGAGGCGTTCAAGGAAGACCTGACCTTCCTCGCGAACCATCCCAAATACCTGACCACCGAACTCACAAACGTACTCCGACAGTATGCATTTGCATTTTGTTCGCAGCTCGCGTTGTCAGTTACCAGATGGGCCGAAGGCGCTCCCCAGACCAAGCCGCTTTACTTTATCTTGGACATCGAGAAATCGTCTTCTGAGCGTGCGAAGCCAAGGGACCTAGGCTACAAATTTTTGAGCGCGCAGACCGAATGGCTGTTCCCGCTTCTTTCGGCTTCGGAAGCGCTACAAGATTCGGCCCCGGTTCTCCCTCTTTGGCAACTGTATATAGAGATCTCTTCGGCCAGCCCTGACGTGGTATTGCCGGCGCTGAACGAATATAACGAAGCATTTGCCACCGATCGAAAGCTAGACTTCGCTGGCCCACAAGACAACATCCACTCCGCTTTCAGCACGACGATGGCGCTCGCGAAAGCGCAGTTCAGTAAGGGTAACGGTGAACGCCACAGCGTCAACCAAAATTATGTGCGAGACCTTGAAAGGAAGATATTTGGTGACTTCGTCAAGTCACGTGGCCGCGCAGGCAACGTACTAGAACTGAACCAAGATCAACTGCTACTGCTCACGAACCTAGCGGTTGGACAAAAGGAGAAGCTGCGTTTCCTTGAGCTCGTCAAAGAGTTCGAACGCCGTGGGTTCTATTTTGACCTTCAGTCGCAGCAGGTATTGATCGAGTTCTATGAACGCATGGGTAATGTTGACCGTATGAGTGACAGTGGAGAGGCTGTGTATGTCCGTAAGACCATTTGAACATTTCTTAGCTGAGGACTTTCTGGCCTGGGCCAATCGAGACGCCAAGCCAGGTTTCCGCTTTCAATTCAAATCTCCGGATGCCGTCAACGCCATCGAATTGCACCGTGCTTTCCTTGCAAAGGCAACCGCGTCATTGACTTACGACGGCACTGAGCTTCCGTTGGTGCGATTGGATTCGCTCAATGTGCTTCCCGTGCTGCATTCTGACGCCGACGGTGGGTTCACTGAGAACTACATTTCTCATCTCAGAGACTTGATCGCAGGAGGTGACGCGCCTTTCGATGGGTCTGCACTCCTCATTATTCACAACAGCCGCCTTGATACCATCATCAACAGCGCGGAGAACCTAGGGGGGCATGGCAACATTTGGCACCCTAAATCATTAGCCGAAAGACTAGCAGGGCTGATCTCCCCTGGTACCGGTAAAGCCACGGCCCTGCAATGCCTGCTCGAAGACCAACGTGAACAGGTTGAGACCGACGAGTCTACTGTGTTCGGCTTAGCCGCTATCTATCGATCGATCACCGGCCCAGAAATTGATTATCCTGCGTTGCAGTTATTTAATGACCCTACTCTCGAACAGATGGGCGGAAACAAGGGCCAAATCCAACGTCGCATTAAGGATAACCGCGAGTTGCGTGAGAAGGTAGCACTGGTCGCTGACAAGTACGCGGATCAGGCTGCAGAACACCTTTCCGAATTCGGTGAACAGTTTATCCAGAAGCACTTCATCGCAGGCCATGATTGGGCCGACGTAACGTTCGCCGAATACCTGAGCGAGCGCGATGCCAGCAGTAAGCCGACAGTCAGCTTTGAGAAGATCGAACCGACCACTGGATCGGTTGTGCACACCCGGGCACGTAGCGCAACCAAGTCGGGGCAGCGGCATGTCAGCGTAATTGTGGAGATTCCTGAAGGCGAAAGTCAGGCTCGAGTAGAGTTGGTCTTCCTCGGAAACGATATCAAGAAAGAACAGATCAGGATAACTGGACTGCCACAAGCCGTTGCCAGCGACGACATCAATGTGAACCGAGGCGGCGGCAAGAAATGCCGCGTCAATTTCGTAGTTCCATTCACCGGCGCTCCCACGTACCTGACGGTCCGACTAAGAAGAACCAATAGCGCAGAGAATCATCATTTTAGGATGCTCCTCATACAGAAGGGCCAATTCTATGTGGATGCTTTCAAGAGCCTATTTCTCGTTGACCCAAAACAGCGCTTGATCACGCTACAAATGGTCGACAACCTCTTGGCGTTGCGACCCACTGAGGGGGCAATCGAACACCTCACAGATGCCGAACAAGTCATCGATGCAGCTGCATATGCAGCAGTGGACTTCTCACGGCTAACAGACTCATACGAGCAGATTCGCTTCGGCGTCTCATGTGGCGGACATACACTCCAATTCAATATCGAAGGGGCCGCTCCGGACGAAGCGATTAGTGTCCCCTTATTGTTTGACAAAGACCGATCTGAAAAGCTGCTCGATGACAGCTACTACGCAGAATACAACCCGCGGACGAATCGCCTGATCTTGGATAACCGCGAAAGCGCGGCAGTAGGAGTCCGGCTCCAGCTGCTGAATATCGAAAGCGACATGGTGTCCGGGCGCTTGCTGTCATTTTCGGCGGCCCCAATTACGACTTCAGACCTTGCCGCAGACTATCCAGAATTATCGGATGCCTATCGCATGTGGTTAAGCTATTTGGATGAGCGTCGTACAACCCCAAGTCTTGTCTCCTGGGGCAAGACGTTTTGCTCATTAACGCGCGCTGTACTCGATGCGTACGAGAGTACCCTGGCAGGCATTGCGAAGAATAGTGTCCTAACGGAGAAGCAGCGGGCTTTGCTCACTTTAGGCATGGCAAAAGTGGACGGAACCGAGTACTTCACTCCGTTCCACCCGCTTGTGCTGTCCTACCATCTTCAAATTGTTTCAGCATTGGAGAACGAACGCGACGAAGGGTTTGACAGTCTCAAAACTATGCCTTCCGTCACCCGAGAGCGACTGACTGCGGCGGGGCTGATTCCGTTCATTTACGAGACCGAAAACGCCGCAGCGCACATGATGGCGGTGAAGGAAAATTCATTCTGGCTTCAACTCGTGCCCCAGCGAGAAGCGAGCTACGGATTCGTTCGCCGCCTGGTAAAGGATAAGCTGAACGAATTTGGCGAGGCCTACAGACGGTTGCTCTCCAAAGGCGGGAGAAATACGCTTGTGGTGAATGCGTTGAACCTCGGTCGAGCGCATGAACTCCTGTTGGGCATCTTGGACTATGTCCGATCTGGTGGCGTTGATGCTTGCTCCATCCACGTCAACTTCTATGACGAAGAGCTTATCTTTAGCGATTTCGATCGGTTCTCTGAGAATGCATCGGTGTCCGATTTAAAGGCGTGGTTAAGACTTGGGGACGATGGGCGCAATGATGACCTCGATTTCTTGGTTGACTTAGTGCGTAACCGCCTTACTTATAGCAAATTCACGACCCCAAAAGCCGGCCAGGAGCTAAAGTATGCACACCTCGCGTTCTTCCGCAATAACGCTCGTGTCGACGTGCGCACCATCAACATTGAATCTTCACTTAGCGGAGTGCTTTGCGACGGGCTGATTGCAGGTGAAGCATCTGAAGCGATGGCAGAGTCATACTTCACGGCGTTTGGTCTTCGCAATACAGAGTACGAACAGTTCCAAACACTTCGCCTTGCATGCGCCATTGGGGGACTACTCCAGCCGGCGCGACAGCATAATGCGCAGTTCACTGGCCACGGGATCGGCGTTGCTGCCTCCACAGAGTTCAAAGGGTTGTTGAATAGCTCTTACGATAGCGCCCTGTGGACTACAATCATCGACCCGAAAGTCACCCTCGACTTCTTCACGTCCCAAAAAGATGTTGTACTGATTCACTATTCAGATCAGTACACGAGTTCCGCTGGCTATGACGCTATCACGGTCACCAAGCAGGTTGATGTATTCCAGAAGCTTCTCGGATCCGATTCGCTGCTCACGGAGTTCAACGCTTTTAATGGCGGCTGGTTGCTCGAAATGCTGACCGCGAATGCAAACACGCGCAAGGAGCGGCGCGGCATCATCGGCGCTTACAAATTTGTCAGAGCAATGCTTGCGGAGTCCGGAATTAGCTGGGTACCACTCTCTGTCGCTGAGATGGTGCGAGTTTCCGGAAACGTTGGCCTCGACATCAAGTCGAGTGACTTTGCACGTGGACTTCACGGCAGTAATAAGGGCGCGATCTCGGATGACGTCCTTTTCGTCGGCTTTAAAGGTCAAGAAATGTACCTGCTACCAGTCGAAGTCAAGACCGGGGCAAAACCTGATTTTGGGAAGGCGATCGAGCAAGCTAAATCACTGCGCCAATTCATGGAAGAACGGATTTTAGGTCCGAAGTCGTTTGCATCGAAGTTGTATCGAGGACTCTTCGTTCGACAAGTGCTCATGCAAGTAGAGAAGTACAAACTTTATGGAGTGCTCGACGACGCGAGTTTGAGCGAGCTGCTTCCAAACCGTGAATGGTGGATGCGTGGCGAGTATAGTGTTGGTCAGTTGGGGGACTACCCGCAGGGTATGGTCATCGCGCATTTGGATAGCGCGATGTGCTTCGACCCGTCTTACAGCTTGGTTGACGATGTGCTAAAAATTGAACTACCTATTTCATTGCTTGATAGCCTGATCAATGCAAATGACAGCGCTAAGCTGCACGCAGTTACGGTGGGATGCCACGTCCCGCCGCAGTACCTCTTGAAGCAGAATCAAAGCAATGCTGATTTTGATGACGAAGCCCCGACGATAAACTCGGCCCCATCGACATCGACAGGTGCGCTAGCTGCGGTGGTTGAAAGCCCCCTGGACTCGCCCACCGCAAAGAGAAGCAACGATCCCTTGCGCGTCCTGTTCGGACATCAATCACTTGGCGCCGCGCCACTGTATTGGGAACCCACCAATACAGCGAAGTTCATGAATACGAACTCCGGCATCATTGGCACCATGGGAACCGGAAAAACGCAGTTCACCAAGTCATTGATCGCCCAGCTTTCATGGAGCCAGGACTCCAATGTCGACGGTCAACCGATCGGCATCCTGATTTTCGACTATAAGTCAGATTACGTGGATGACGAGTTCGTGCAAGCAACAGGAGCTCGTAAATTCAAGCTTGCAAAGTTACCGTACAACCCACTGAGCCTGTTCGGCGATATGCCAATGCTGCCGCTTCATACCGCAGCGGGATTTGCCGAAACCATGACCCGCGCGTATGCGCTCGGGAAGAAGCAGCAGATGAGGCTAGAGAATCTCGTAATTGCCAGCTACGCTGAGGCGGGAATCATGCCGGAAGATCCATCGACGTGGTCGCTGCCGCCCCCTACCATCGACGATGTATGGAACCTGTTCCTCGCTCAAGACAAGGTGGAGGAAGATTCGCTCTTTGCGGCGCTCTCCAAATTGGCACGATTTAAAATCTTCGAGAGCGACAAGTCCAAGATTCAGAGCCTCTATGAACTCCTAGACGGTGTAACTGTAATTGAGCTTGCCGGCTTTTCACCTGATGTCCAGAACCTGGTCGTCGGTCTGACACTGGATTTGTTCTACTCCCAGATGCAAAAGCAGGGCAAGCCGCGCGTTCATGGAGACTTTAGACAGATTACCAAAATGGTTCTTGTTGATGAAGCGGATAATTTCATGTCCCAAGACTTCCCGGCGCTGAGGAAGATTCTCAAGGAAGGACGTGAATATGGAGTGGGTCTCGTCTTGTCGACGCAAGACATCACCCACTTCCGCACAGCCGAGAACGATTACGCGGCATATATCTTGACCTGGGTCGTGCATCGCGTGGCCCAGATCAAGAACGCCGACATCAAGATTATCTTCAACAAGGATGATCGCGCCGACCAGGAACAGTTGATGGAGACGGTACGCAAGCTCGACAAGCATTACAGCCTCTATATTGACGGAGAGAAAGTCGTCCATAAAATGCGGGACCGCGCTTTCTGGGAGCTGCAATCGGAGAAACCTTTGCAATAAATCAACATCTAAGAAATAGCCTGCTAGGCACGAGTGTTTCCTGCGGGTGTTCGTGACTTTGGTGACGGTTGTTTGCTATAATTTTCACAAACAACCAGAACCAAGCATGAGTGCCAACTTCGAATACATCTTCCCTGCTATACGGGGGATCCAGGCGGAACGCGAGTACTTCGTTTCGATGTGTCCGCTTCGCTTGATCCCGCGCATCTTCCTATTCGATGACGAGGAACTTCTGCCTGAGCTGCGCGCTCAGCGGACACTCAACAAGGGGCGAATCCCGGAAATTGCGCGCTATGTTTTAAGCAACCGTAGCGGATATGTTTTCTCAGCAATCACCGCTTCGGTAGATGGTTCAGTTCGGTTCCAGCCAATGGGAGCAGACGGTGAAGCTAGCCGTCTTGGAGCGCTGCACGTCGACATGTCAGCTCGCTTCATTATCAACGATGGGCAGCATAGACGTGCTGCCATTGAACAGGCACTGGCAAGCGCGCCAGAACTGGGCGATGAAACAATTTCCGTCGTTTTTTTTATCGACCGCGGACTGGTCCGTAGCCAACAGATGTTTTCAGATCTGAATCAGCACGCTGTGCGTCCGAGCCGATCCTTGGCGCTTCTGTACGATCATCGAACCGATATGTCGCAGATCGCCAAACTTGTGTCGCTCAAATCGACGGCGTTCAAAGACTTGGTTGAAACCGAACGTAGCACTTTGTCGGAGCGCTCTCGTAAGCTTTTCACCCTCAGCGCGATTCATAGCGCCTGCTCTGCTCTGTTGGAAGATGAAGAATACTCCGACGTCAATCATGCAGCAGAAGTTTGTATCGAGTTTTGGGGGGAAGTGTCAAAACAAATTCCTGAATGGTCTTTTGTACGCACCGGGCGAATGACCTCCGGAGAGATTCGGCGCGACTTTCTGCACTCACACGCTATTGCGCTTCAAGCATTTGGCATCGTCGGACGAGAGCTGACTCGTCTTCATAAACAGAATTGGCGCAAGAAACTTGCCGGGATCGGGAAGATCGACTGGTCAAGGTCAAACGCGCAATTATGGGAAGGGCGCGCTTTAATTGGCGGACGCGTATCCAAAGCATCGCACAACGTAACCCTCACTACCAATCTCATTAAAAAACACCTTGGGTTGCCTCTCGGGCCCGAGGAAGAGCGAGTCGAACAGTCGTTCAACCGCGGAAAGACACAATCGTAATTCATGGAATCGCTAAACTTGGCCGACCGCGTCGCGCTAGCCATTAAAAATACCCAGGAGCTCTATCTAAGCGATCCCCTTCCCTGGATCGTCGGTTACAGTGGAGGGAAAGACTCCACCGCGACTTTGCAGTTGATCTGGGAATCCATTCGTCAACTGCCGCCACACCAGCGGAACAAGGAAATTCACGTAATCAGTACCGATACGTTAGTTGAAAATCCCGTCGTGGCGATCTGGGTCACCAATTCGTTGGAGGCTATGACAGCCGCTGCGCGTGAGCAGGAAATGCCTATCACTCCTCACCGGCTTGTGCCCAAAGTTGAGGATCGGTTCTGGACCAATCTGATCGGAAAAGGCTATCCTGCTCCCCGCCCGAAGTTCCGTTGGTGTACCAGTCGCTTGAAGATCAGTGCATCGAACACCTTCATCACCGAACTCGCGAACCGCGCCGGCGAAGCCATTCTTGTTCTTGGTACGCGTCGTGCGGAAAGTGCTGCAAGGGATCGTGTTATCAGCAAGTATGAAAATAGTACGCGCGCACTGTTAAGTCGCAACAGCGATCCGACACTTGATCGAGTCTGGGTCTATACGCCCGTCGCAAGCTGGTCCACTGACGATGTGTGGGAATACCTGATCGAGACGGCCAATCCCTGGAATTACAACAATATCGAGCTTTTTCACATCTACCGCGGCGCCTCGGCCGATTCAGAGTGCCCGCTCGTGGTTGATAAAAGTACGCCTAGTTGTGGCGATAGCCGATTTGGGTGCTTCGTTTGCACGATGGTCAGCGAAGACAAATCCATGCAGGCGATGATCCAAAACGATGAAGATAAGCTCTGGATGAAACCACTGCTCGACTTCCGCAACGAATTCCTTAAGACCTCCGGTGATCGCGAGGTGCGCGAATTCTCGAAAATGGATGGCAGCCTTCAACTGCAGTTCATTAATCTGAAGCATGATCGTGTTGTGCGACGCGGACGAGTATTGTCTGAACGACTAATTAAGCGACTTGATCACGCGGATGATCCTGAATTTCCACTTCCAAACCGCCGCGTTCTTGTACAAGAGATCCGCATGGTCGATGAACATGGCAAGCAAACTCAAGTCGAGTATGAAGTGGAGAAGGTAGCCGTCTTGGTCCATGGGCCATACACCCAGGCGTATAGGGCGGAAATGCTAAATGCGCTGCTTCAGGCGCAGACGAAAATCCGCGGAAAACTTCCGGACTCGGTGGCACATTTTTCCGTGATCAGCGAGGAAGAGCTAGAAGAGATTCGGCGCATTTGGGTCCACGAGAAGCACGAGTTTGAAGACTTGGTGCCGGACATTTATGCATCGGCCGTTGGCGAGCCATATCCTTGCGGAGAATTGGATGATGCAACACCGCTGCGTCCTGATGCTTTGCGCATGCTGCGTACCGCCTGCGCGAACGCCGAGATCGACGCCAAACATATTGGCCCTGTTTCCGCTCAAGAGATGCTTTTCAGGGACCTGCGCGAGCTTCTCGGCATCCAATACAGCTATCGCGGAGCGAGTCGGCGTGTAGGCCTAACAGGCGACCTCGACTCGATCCTCGAAAACCGTTCGTTTGAGAACGAGGCCGAAGCCCTTGACTTTGCGCTGCAAAAGAAGGCTGGTGGTGTCGAAATAATGTATGAAATGCGTAATGCCGAAGAAGTCCTCACCTTCTTTCCGGGCGCAGCAATGGGAGAGGTGACGGAATGATCTTTGACTCGGTTGTACTGAATAACTTCGGCGCTTACCTTGGGCGTCACGAGATCGACCTCTCCGTAACGCGGGACCGCCCAATTATTCTGATCGGTGCCCTGAATGGCTCTGGTAAGACCACGCTGCTTGATGCAATGCAGCTCGCCCTTTATGGCAAGAACGCCAAGTGTTCGGGTCGAGAGCGTATTGGATACACGGATTACTTGGCTTCGATGATCAATCGAAACGCCCCCCCGCATCAGGGAGCGAGCGTTGAGTTCAACTTCCGGACCCGTCACGGAGGTAAGGACACGCGCATGCGACTTGTCCGCACCTGGTCCAAGCGAGGTACGTCGGTAAAGGAATCCTTCGAAGTGTATCGTGGTGCAGCGCTTGATGCGGTCGCGTCCGAGCGTTGGGTGGAGTTTGTGGAGGAGTTCATGCCTGCCAAGATGGCTGATCTCTTCTTCTTTGATGGCGAGAAGATTGAGGCATTGGCAGACCCTGTGACAGCATCGGACTTGCTGCGAGAAGGCGTGCATACGCTTCTCGGCATCGACTTGGTCGAGGACTTAAACACGAGCCTACTTCAGGTCGAACGGAAGCGTAAGGTCGATACCGTTAGCGGCGATGAGAAGGCGGAGTTAGTTCGCATCGAAGCCGAGCATACGGAATTGCAGCGAGCGATTTCCGAACGCAGTCAACACCGCGCTGGCGCCCAGAATCTCATCGACGACCTAGATAAGCGCGAAGCGGCCGCGACGAATGCATTCAAGCGGTTGGGTGGAGAACTTATTGGAAAGCGGGACGCGCTGATCGAGCGACGCGACCACTTGGCGGCACGAAAGGTAGAGCGGGAAGAAGAGCTGCGCGCGCTCGCTGGAAGCACCCTGCCCCTGGCGGTCGCAGGCGAACTGCTGGAGTCGACACTACGGAAGGCGAACGAGGTACGCATTGGCAAGCAGGCGAAGATGTTGCGAGCCGAAGCGGAAACACGTGACGATGAAATCGCAAACTTCATTTTAACTGCAGGTGGATCACTTTCAGTGAGCGACCAGTTGCGGGCGTTCCTCGTCGCCGACAGAGAGCGCCGATACCAAGTGGTTGAAGGGCTCGATTCCTTCCCGGATTCGTTATTGGATCAATTCAGCCGACAGGCGTTCGATGAAGCGAAAGCACGACTGTCGAAAGTCAGTTCCGATCATAAAGACTGCATCGAAAAATTATCTGAAGCAGAGCGAAATCTCAGCGCAATCCCATCGGACGAGTCTGTTCAACCAATCTTGCAGCAGTTGGAGCAATGCCGCCGCGAACGTATCGAATACGAAACGTCTATGCGCGCCATCGACGAAGATTTGCGCAGCTTACGCTACAAGGCGGAGCGGGTAAAAGGGCAAGCCGCAAGGGAAGCAGAGCGTCTGGGCGAGCGCCTGACAAGAGATCAGGTGTCCACGCGTGTCATATCCCATTCGGCCCGAGCGCGCGAAATGTTACAGACGTTTGGGCAATTGCTGCTCAGTGAAAACCTCCATAAATTGGAGGATGCAATTTTGGAACGCTATCGAATCCTTCTTCGCAAGAAGACTTTGGTCAAAAGGATCGTAATTGATCCTGACTCGTTCCAGATCCTTCTTTCAAGCGCGGACGGTCACCTTGTGCCGGCTGATCGACTATCTGCCGGCGAACGTCAGCTTCTGGCGGTCGCGACACTTTGGGGCTTGTCTCGTGAGTCCGGTAGAAAGCTACCGACCGTAATCGATACCCCATTGAGCCGTCTGGACAGTCTTCACAGAACAGCATTGGTTAGGAGCTATTTCCCCAAAGCCGGAAGCCAGGTCATCCTGCTGTCCACGGACGAAGAAATCGTTGGGCGCTATAGTGAAATGCTAGCGCCGCACGTCGCTAAGCACTACACCATCGTGCATGACGAAGCGAACAAAACATCGCGATTTGAGAACGAGTATTTTTCCAGTGAGGCATTCGCGTGATCCCTATTGAATCAATCCGCCTTTCTGAGAAGGCCAAACTCCAATTGATTACGATGAAACGTCGGACAGGCATAGCAAACTGGAACGTTCTATGCCGTTGGGCGTTTTGCTTGTCAATGCAAGAGAAGTCTATTCCTCCAGATGAAGTGATCCCTGCCGATAGTTCGATCGAAATGTCGTGGCGCACATTCGCGGGACAAGCCGATCAAGTTTATTTGGGCATGCTGCTGATGCGAGCAGAACGAGATGGGATACAAATGGAAAAGCAGGCATTGGCCCACTACTTCCGCTTGCACTTACATCGAGGAATATCGTATCTGACGGGTGTACATGGTGCTGAAGATCTTCAGGGTTTGCTGGCAATGGTCAAAGTACACTGAACTGCGAGTGCCGTTTTCCATAGTTCCTATCAGTCGCTGATAGGCCGCTTCAAGCACGTTTTGGTCAGACTGCTTGAGTTGGTGGGGAAGATCAAGCATTTACAGACGCGATAACGGCAACGTAAAGCATGTGAGGAAATTAAACGAGGAGAAATCAATGGCAATGGATTGGCAGCGCCTAATTTCGCCAACTCGACTCGGTCGAGAAGACGAACGCGGGGACAGTGACTCACGCACGGAGTACTTGAGAGATTGGGATCGGCTAGTCTACTCAAGCGCCTTCAGGCGCCTTCAAGACAAGACTCAAGTTTTTCCTCTTTCTGACAGTGACTATGTTAGAACCAGGCTCACTCACAGTATTGAAGTCTCTTCGGTAGGTCGATCGCTCGGCATGCTTTGCGGCCAGTACATTCGCGAGAAGGAAACAAGTCTTCGAGTGGATTCTCATGATTTCGGAGCAATCGTTGCAGCTGCCTGCCTGGCTCACGACATCGGCAATCCCCCTTTCGGCCACTCCGGCGAAACAGCTATTCAGTCCTGGTTTAGAGGAAGCGGGAATCAATACCTCGAATCACTTAGCGAACGCGAACGCAACGACTTCCTCCGCTTTGAAGGCAATGCACAAGGATTTAGACTAATTACCCGATTACAGAACGCCAATCATAGGGGCGGCTTTCAGCTTACTTACGCCGTTCTTGGTGCATTCGGAAAGTACCCGCGCCCCTCCGATCTTCTGAAGTCGACCAAAATCAGTGAAAAGAAGTTCGGCTACTACGCCGATGATTCGGAAAATTTCAGGTCAGTGGCAGATGGGCTTGGGCTAATATCAAAAGAAGACGGTGCTTATTGTCGGCATCCTCTTGCATTCCTCATGGAAGCTGCCGACGATATTTGTTACAACATTGTCGATCTAGAAGACGGGCATCGACTTGGGCGGATTCATTTCTCCGAGGCCTGCGGCCTTCTCGTTCCGATTGCGTTCCCAGCTGGACATGCCGAGAGCAAGTCTTACCAAGAGATTGATACCGATGCAGGAAAAGTTGAGTACCTTCGGGCTCGCGCAATCGGCAACCTTATAGAGTCTGTTGTCGAGGTATTCAAGGAAAACTACCCATCGATCATGCGCGGTGAGTTTGAAATTGACCTGGTCAGCAAGTGCAAGTTCGCAGCTGAGCTAGACGCCATCAGAAAGAAATCCAAGTCACAAATCTACTCCACGCCTGCGGTCCTTGAGATCGAGGCTGCTGGGTTTGAAGTTCTCGGTGGCCTACTCAACAAAGTTGCACCGGCCCTATTTACGCCAGAAGCGGAACGCAGTCCCGTGCAAAAGAAGATCGCACAGATCGTCCCAAAACAGTTCAGCCAAGGTGCAACGGCATATCAACGTTTGCTCGGAGCTACTGACTACATCTCCGGTATGACCGATACATTTGCACTTTCCATGTTCCGTCGCTTGCACGGAATGGAGCTTCCTGGCTCTTCAATTTAACAACTGAACAATAAGGAGTAAGGCGAACTGAATTAAAGTCGCCTCTCCTCCAGGACAACCAGGTCACGCCAGCGAAACACCTAGTTCGATTGCCACCGTTCTCGCATACTATGCGCGCCACCGAAGCCAGGCTTCGGATTCGCTGAAGCGACTGGGGTTCAACATGCGCGCGTTGGCGCCTTAAACCCTTCAGCCTCACGCTGACCGATGACAAAAACTCAAGCCTCGATTAAACTGCCATTAATGGATTCGAAACAATCCATAGATTTCAACCAATGCAGCTCGAATATTGCGGTGCGCAAGGCACAATGAAAGGTTGGCTGTTAATTCGCGGCCAACGTCCAGTAAACGGGAGGTTAACGGAACCGCCCTACCACTCTAAAACTCGTGCCGGAGTTGCGGCTCAGACCCATAGCAAGAAAAATCGAATAAAACCGACAAGTTCGTCAAACTCAAAGGATTTAAATGAACGCCATACTGCCTACACCCGTTCCTGTGCAATTCGACGCTGCACGGGTTTGCGAGGCGATCGCCAGGATCGGTTACGAGCCCTACACAGCTATAATGGATCTCATCGATAACGCTGTTACAGCGAAGTCCTCGGTAATCTCAATTTCTCTTATTTTACGACCCGGCAAAACGCTAAAAATGCGAAATGGCGTCGCTAAATACCAGGTTCTTGATAACGGCACTGGGATGGATCATTCCGATATTTTGAATGCGTTCACACTCGGCTCACGCAAGGCATACGCCCCAAATAGTTTATCGAAATATGGTATGGGACTTAAGTCTGCGGGCCTATCACTGGGCAGCAGGATCTCAATCATTAGCAAGAAAAACGGCACGCTGTCAGAAAAGTACACTTTTGACATTAAAGAAATTGAGTCACGGAATGCTCTAGTGGTTTTTCAGGAGGCGTTAACTGAAGAAGAACTGCAAAAAATGGATGGTTACCTTACTTCAGACTCGGGCACCCTAATTGAAATCAGCGGATGCGAGAATGTCAACCAGTCTTCGGCCGGAGCTACCATTTCAAAACTTCGGGATAGGCTAGGTGTAATTTACTATTCTTTCCTGAATAACAAAAAAATTCCACTGACCATTCAAACGCGAGTATCTACGGATGAAAGTTCAGTTGAATTCGAAAAGGTCCAGCCAAAAGATCTCCTCTTTTTGGAAAGTGCTTCACTACACACTGCCTGGACGCCTGACACCTACGACTATTACAGCCCGTACTTGGTACTCAACAGTCAATGGGATGGCCTGCGTGATAAGGATAATGCTCCCCTGCCTCCGATTTCGATTCAAGCTGTTGCGTTCCCACAAGCAAGCATGGCTGATGATAAATCGCCATTGAGTCCTGAACAAAAGGCGTTGGTTAAGTCCTACGGTGTGTCGCGTGAGAACAGCGGATTCTTTATATACCGAAATGGACGCCTTATCCGTTGGGGCGATGGCGTAGAACGCCCGAACGGGAAGCCGCTGGTAACAAAGGATGATATTAATATCCGAATCCGCTTTGAAATTCAAGACGTTCATGATGACGTGTTACATGTGGATGTTTCAAAGCAACGACTGGATATTGATGACGAAATCGTTGCTGCACTTGAGCAAATAGTATCAGTCGCGTTGCGCACTGCGAGAGAGATAAGAGCTGCGTGTAAAGAGCGCCTTAAGCAGAAACACGGAGATGGGCAGCATTTTAGCGATTCTGTACGCGATGTCACGGAAGATGACCCACAGGAGTCCGCCTCTGGAGAGCCAAGCGCAGCAACGATCACCAGACAGAGTGAGAAGAACGCAGAAGCGCAAAAAGCACTGCTTCTCATCAAACAGGAGGACCAAGCGTCTGGCGAAGGGGCTGAACAACCGAACGCTTTTCAGAAAATTCGTTACTCCGAGAAAATCCCGTATGGTCAATTCTGGAAGCCATACTTTGATTCTATTGAAGGCGTCTTCGTTTGCGTCAATAAAAATCACCCGTTCTATCAACAATTTATTAGCAAATTCGTCGAAGGAACTTCAGAACGCCTAACGGTGGAAGCTCTTATTTTTGCCTGCGCCCTCGCCGAAAACAATGTGCTGATAAATGAAACCGCAACTGATCAGACGATATTGGATCGCATATTCCGTCGTCTCCATAAAAATATTGATCAGTTTTTGTCAGAGTGGACCTGGGAAAACTTGGAGGACGAGTGATAACCCATTGCGGCAGTGTTTGGGGCACTACCTCTTCATCTTATCTTTATGTTATTTTGACAAATGATTTTGCCTATATAGGCGAAACTGGAAATCTACCCACTGCGCGATGGGGAATGCATCTGAGCAAGGGGAAGAGTTCGTTCAGGCAAAAACTAATAGAAAAACATGAGGCACTTGGCCTGCCGCCGTTTTCGGGCGAATTCCTATATGTGGGACTTTTTTGTGAAGATATAGATAAAGAAAATGAGAACATGCGCAAATTTGCGCGACTTGCACTCGAAGATGCGATACATCAAGAATTCGTTTTGCGACAAAATTCTTTCTGGCCTCCCAAGGAATTACTGTCGACATCAACCAAGAAATCATCTTCCCGGATTACATTCAATTTTGACGTGTCCAGTTTCGCAAAAGCAGCTGTTTCAAAAATGATAATCGAATACGCCCGTTATATAACTTTAGTTAGCAGGTCGGGTCAGCAACCTGAGCAATATGGATTCTTAAACAACATTTGCGATCGTGCGATCTACACCGTGCCGACGTCTAGCATTCCGTACCAACCATCTGTTGGGTTCCAAGTTATACACGGACCTACTTCAAAGGTGCTGGAGATAAGTTGCTCCTATAGCAGATTTGATTGTCGGAAATAAGCTCGCGTCATGAGTTCGCCCCCGGCTGCTAACGCATATTTCTTCCGATGAGAAGGAGCTTCATCGCGGCCGTGCCGCCAGATGGGTTAAGGCATTTGGCGAGTTGGGCGTCCTGCGCTGAGCCAGGTTTCGTAGGTTCGGTGCCTTCAAGGCTCGCCCAGGACTTATCACGGCATGGAACAGGTCAAGCTTTGGTACTTGTGGCCCGGGTAGATACCGACGAAGGCACTACCGTAAATATGAAATATGCTGTGGTTCGATGGCTTTGGCGCCTCCTTACCACCAAGATACGGTTACTAAGGCGCGATGTTTCTCGCAAGACAACAATTGGTCATTCGTAAGGCGATTCCGCCGCAAAATGAGACTTGAAAAACTATAGTAAGGTATTGATTTTATTAGTCTGCCTGGACCTGCGCCCCTCGGCTTAGAAGACCGAGTGGGCATCTGCTTTGCGAGCCAAGGATTGCTGCACGCTGGCCTCGACCTACCGATGCCAGCCCTCGCCTGATTTCGGTGTACAAAGTTTGACACCGGTCTCTTGCC
>Ga0102587_1001058_pt1 | contig 22803 bp, 22 predicted proteins | sample AraplaF_Col_mTSA_FD_76853 | JGI IMG/M metagenome (GOLD analysis project Ga0102587, IMG submission 76853) | Arabidopsis root microbial communities from the University of North Carolina, USA - plate scrape MF_Col_mTSA (SPADES assembly) (version 2) | ecosystem: Host-associated > Plants > Roots >... | reverse complement strand
GAAAGCCGAAGGAATCCGGGCATCCCGAATCCCGAGCCCGGAACGACGGCCACCCCCTTTTCCAGTAGATAGGCGGCAAGGTTCACGTCATCGGTGATGACGGAGCCCCCCGGTTCTTTCTTTCCGATGAGTGCACGCATGTCGGGGAACAGGTAAAACGCGCCTTGCGGGCGTGGTGTGTGCATGCCACTGATCTTCGAGAACCGGTTGAGCAACAGATCCCTCCTGTGCTGAAAGACACCACACCGGCGAATCACCTCGTCTTGCGGCCCCTCAAGTGCTGCAGCAGCTGCAGCTTGTGAAACGGAAGAGGTGTGCGAGTTGATCTGCATTTGCACCTTGGTCATTGCCTCGATCAATGGGCGCGGACCACAGGCATACCCCACTCGCCAGCCCGTCATTGAGTAAGCCTTTGACACTCCATTCACAGTCAGAATGCGGTCTTTCAGGTCCGGGGCCAGCGCGGCCAAGGTGGCGAACTCCAGTCCGTCAAACAAGATGTGCTCGTAGATATCGTCCACGAGGATGAGAAAGCTCTGGTTCTTGCTGCGGCGAATGACCTCCGCGAACTCCAGCAACTGCTCAGGCGCGTACGCGGTTCCGCTAGGGTTGCTCGGGGAGTTCAACACCAGCCATTTGGTTTTTTCCGAAATGGCAGCCTCCAGCACTTCGGGCAACAGCGCGTAACCAGTCTCTGGTTGGGTTTGCAGCGGTTTGAGCACGCCACCGTTCATGCCAACGATGTCGGCATAGGATGCCCAATAGGGGGCAGGAATCAGAACCTGATCACCACGATTCAGTGTCGCAAGGAAAGCCTGGTAGACGACTTGCTTGCCGCCGCATCCCACACTGATGTCGGCAAGGGTGCAGTCGATGCCGTTGTCCTTCCGAAACTTGTTGACGATCGCCTCCCGCAGCCGGATCGAACCATTGATCGGGGTGTAGCGGGTCAGTCCTTCCGCAATGGCGCGTACCGCGGCCTCGCCAATATGCGCTGGGGTCGGGAAATCCGGCTCGCCGAGTGTCATGTCGACCACATTGCGGCCTGATTGAATCGCCTGGCGAGTTCGCTCTGCCATGACTTGAATGGGAGAGGATCGCAGTGTGGAAATCATTGGGGAGAACATTGACGGCATTGCTTTCTGGAAGGCCGACGTGCCGGGGTGGCGCGTCGATGCAATGAAGTCTAAAATTCACGTTCTTCATGAACAATTGAATTTAAATTCAATATGACTGACCTTGATGCCGCCGCTCCCACACTCCGTCAGCTCGAGCTTTTTTTGTCACTGGCATCGGCGGAAGCCATTGCGGGGGCCGGTGCAAAACTCGGCATGACGCCCTCCGCCACGAGCCATGCGCTAAGAGCACTGGAAGACACGCTTGGGGTTGCTGTGGTCGATCGCAACGCTTCCAAGGTCTGCTTCACTTATGCGGGCGAGCAGATACTGCCGCATGTGCGTGATGTATTTGCGTCGTTGCAGCTCATCCAAACTACCGCAAGCGCCAGTGCAGGATTAAAGAGTGGTCTGCTGCGATTGGGATCATTTGGCGCGAGCTCATCGCTCAAGCTGCTTCCACCTATCCTGGCCGCATTCAAAGCGCGCTACCCTGGGGTAGAAGTGTTCGTGACGGAAAAACCAGACGCCGAAATCGAGCAAGATCTGATCGACCGCCGGATCGAGATCGGCGTCGTGACGCTTCCCAAGCCGGAGTTTGACACGCTGACATTGGCGGTCGATGAGCTGGTTGCCGTGTTGCCCGAAACCCACCCGTTGGCAAGTCTTTCGGTAGTTCCCTTGAAGCAACTTGCCGAGCATCCTCTGGTCTTGACCCACGCGGGCTCGCAGATGCTCGTTGCACGGATGTTTTCCCGCGAAGGGTTGCGTCCCCGGGTGGCGCACGAGCTGACGCAGCTCTTGTCCATCCTCGAATTTGTTTCACGCGGGCAAGGGATTTCCATCCTGGCATCCCTTGCCTTGCCGCCAAAGTATCAAGGTGTTGTCTATCGCAAGATAGCCCCGCAGTCCTCAAGGCGTGTAGGCCTTGCTTGCCTTAATGAGAAACGGCTTTCGCCGGCTGCACGTGCACTTTGGACGCAGGTCAGGAAAGCTGCCTCCGAAAGTCGTACCCGCTAGCCTTCTTCAGCCATCCATCCAGTCATGAGCTATCGCGCTACTCAGCCCGTTTCGCCCTACTTAAAACCTTCCAGCAATTTTTCAGGGCTGATCTCAGCCACTGATTTGCCTTCGACTTCAGCAACCCCACCAGCACTGAACAGACCCTTGCGGTTTGCAAACTCAAAGCTCACGAACCGCGCGATTATTTTTCCCTTCAGCGGCAATGCTGATGGATACACCTTGCGCGCAAACCATACGCTGGCACCCGTATTGACGAGATCAACACTCACTTTGCTGACACGTACCATCTTGATCTGGTCACCGATCTTGTTGGTCTTACCTTTGTATTGGCTGGTCCAATCCAGGAACTCCAGTACTTCCTGCTTGGGTCCGTACTGAATGTCGACTGGGCAGAAATAGCCGCTCTTGGCCGTGTGCAATTGCACCTTCAAAAACTCCTCGCCGCGCTGGGTCGTCCGATACTTGCCCTTTTGCCCCGGCTGCGATTCGATCAACTTCTCATCCAGGGCGGCCTTCAAGATCGCCTTACCCGTCGGCGTCGACGGTTCGACGCTGTCGTTCATATTCAGACACGCGGCGTTGAGAATGCACAAGCGATATGCGCGCAGCGCATCTGCGACCACCTCCTCCTTTGCCTTAGCATCGGGACCGCCTTTCCAGGTCTCAAACGCTATCTGGCTCTCGAACCGCCTGGCCAACTCAAGGTCCAGCTCATTCGCACTGCGTGCATTGCGGCAACCAAGGGAGTTCGGGTCCTCCGCACCGTCCCGGCAGGCCAGCACCCGGTCGATGCGCTCACCTGCGTTTTCTGTGTAGTAGCTGATGGTCTTCTCGGCATGGGCAGCCATTGCGATCAGCATCATCGCAATGCCGACAAGGCGCCTGACCAGGCGCGACAGAAGGTTTGATGGTCCTGAATAGATGTTGTAGTACATGAATATCTCCGGCGGTCACAGCGAGCGGTTGACGGTCAGCTTGAACAGGAGGATGAACATGTGGACCGGCCACAGCAGGAACATCCAAATCTTGGCGCTGAATACATTGGCGACCGTGTCATAGGCCGGGTGAAACTCGACCAGGCCACGCATCACATGCCGGGTCATCACAAACCCTGCCACCAGGTAGGCCAGCGTCCCCAGCGGCACTTTGGGCAAGGCCATGCCTGCCAACCAGATCAGCATGGCGGCCAGGTAGATCATCCAGGCCGTCCCGAGGTCCATGGGCATCGAGCCGAGACCCTGTTCCTTCGTGCCCTCCACGCTTTGGGAGTCCCCAGGAGATAGCTGGGTGCCCGGCTGCGCCAAGCCCTCTATGGCTTGCCCGCAGGCGCCACAGAATCGCGCCTGAGGCGGTGCCGCGGTACCGCACCGTTCGCAGTATTTCTTCAATTGCTCTGCCGCTTGTTCCATGTAGCCTCCCTGTTAAAGCTTGTCACTCAAATGTACGAATTAGTGTGTGTATGAATAAGTATACAAACACGATAGTGCTTCGGTGGTCACCACCCCCATCGATCCCCGCAAAGCGCTTGGCCTGCGCATCAGGCAACTGCGCGCCGAGTACCCGCTTACGCAGGAAGAGCTGGCGGATCGCTGTGGGCTGTTCCGTACCTACATGAGCCGGATCGAATCCGGCCTGGCCAACCCCACCCTGACGGTGCTGCACACGCTGGCCAAAGGCCTGGAGATCGACATTGGCTCCCTGCTGACCATGCCCGAGACCAAGTCGACCGGCAGGGTGCGGTCGACCCGGCCGGTTTCGCGCGGGCGTGTTTCTCGCTAGCGCGTTTCCGCCGGGCCGCTAACAATTCCCGCTAGCCGGCGCAGATCCACTCCATCCAGCGCAAAAACACTTCCCGATGGCTCAGCCCGCTGCCTGGGTCCGCGCAGAGGTTGATCCGCCAGCCGTGATGCTCCGCCACCCATTCACCGACGGACAAATCACTGACACCCTCCAGCTGGCGCCAGTGGAGTGCGATCACCGTGGGAATCAGGCTTTCAAGATCCATCAGCCTGAGGCGCCGGTTCGACAAACGGTCCAGCTCCGGCGCCGGCGCGCGATCGAGCCGACTGACGCCGATCTGCAGCTGTGCGCGGGACAGGCGCAAAGTCAGCGATGCCCCATCCGCTGATAGGGAAGGCGACCAGCGTTGGTCGAGCGGTGCGCTGACGCCGGCAAGTGACAGGGCGCATCGCGCCATCCGCTCCGCCAGAAACTCCTGCGCTTGGCTGACCGCCTCTATGTAGGCCGCTTGGGCGATCTGGCCGTGGAGGGCACTCACCTCCCGCAGCTTCATCTCAAAACCCAAAACATCCTTCCGCCCCTGCAGCCAGGCCGTCAACTGCCGGTACTGCAAACGGGTCACAGGTACCGCCGGGGCATAGACCACCACCCCCTCCAGCGAGCCGCCGACAAATAGGGACCGCGCCAGACACCAGCCCAGCAAGTGGCCCCAGAGCTCTTCCCGTGAAAGCGCGCTCTGATCGGCGAGACGCAGGCTCAGCCACAGGATGGGTTCCGTCATGGACGCCCTCCGGCTGCTTCGCGGCTGAATCCCTCTTTGGAGGTTTCCACGCAGAGTGCGCGCCTCCGGTCGCAGACATAGCGCCGGCCTGTGGCGCGTAGCTCCAGAATTAGAGGCGTGCCGGTCCGGATCGCCACGGCCTTATGCAGCGGCAGGAATCCCTGGTCCGTCTGGATGACCACTGAGCCAGGCCAATTAGCAAAAGGGCTCATCTGGATGAACGCGCCAATGGGCTCGCTGGACACCACTTCGTCGTTGCCCCAAACCTGGAACAGGCCCCAGACCAGGAAGCACAGGGGCGCGCCGATGATCACCGCGGCAGCGAGGGTGAGCGACCACATCATGCCAACGCTGGGCGGTCGCCCGCTTCTGGGCCTTCGCGGTGGTTGAGGAGTCGGGTGATGGCTCATGCATGGCTCCTTGTATGGCTTGCTCATACGCGCGCGGCCGACCAGATAGCCTGGGTCTGCAGATGGGCCAGACGCACGGCCGAGGTCAGCCGGGACACCTGTCCAGAGTCGATGTCCCCCTCCCCCGGCAGACCTAGCACGGCGTTCAGGGTGTCCGCCATGGCGGTGTCATGGCGGCGCAAGGTGCGCAGCGCATCGGCCAGGAACTGATTGCGCAGATAAACCAGCCAGTTGGGAGATACCGCGATACGCTGATAGCCCCCCATCACGGTGGAGCGAACGCTGTGGAACAAGGCGCAGGGGTAAAGCAGGGTCGCGAGGTGGACAAATTCCCGCTCATGCGGCCGCACGATGGCCATGGACTTCGCTTGGGCGGCGGCGGCCATGGCCACCTCCAGCGGCGTCCATGCGGCCTTCATATCGAGCTGCGCGACCGTACCGAAGGAGGTCTGGTGAGGGCTGGGCCCTGCTTCCCGCGGGAAAAAGTAAGCCCAGACCATGTTGTCGTTCTCGAAGAACTCCAGCGCGAAGCGCTCCAACCTCGGGTCGCTGTAGTGGTAGCGGCGGCGCTCAAGCGTGACACGCAGGGATTCGGCCGATGCGAGCAGCCGGGAGTCATAGGGTGCTGCGGCGGGTGTGCCACCACATTGGCACTGAGCTGCATGCAAAGCGGTTGATGAACTGGACTTACCTGGTTTAGAGGATGTGGTGCTCATGTGATTCCTGTTGTGAAGCGGATGGGTTAAAAATTCGGGCAAAGCTTTCCCCTGCACCGCGGCAAAGGTCTTGCGCGGCGACGCGTGGGAAGAGGTAGAAGGGTTAGAGCGTCAGGCAGGCCAGCGGGCTGGCTCGGACCTGGTGTTGCTCATCCGCCAGGGTGGCGGCTGGGGTTCGCTGCCGCCGTAGGTCGGCGGCACGATGATTGCCTCGCCGTTTGGCGAGCGAAGCATGGCGTCAGCGCGGGATGGCGCTTTCCGTGCGCCATGGACGCCGCGAGGCTTGGGGATGGGCTGTGGCGGCACATCGCCGGCGGGCACATACACGGTGCGGGACCCGGCAGCTTCACCCTGCCCCACGGCACCCGTCGCATCCATCGGGATCAGCGGCCCCGCAGACAAGCGACTGGCGAGCAGGCGCTCCATGGCCGAGCCGTCCTGGCGGGTCAGGTTGGGCACGTAGCGGCTGTAGACCCGGAATAGCATTTCGGTGCTGGTGTGGCCCAGCTGGCGGGCAATCCATTCGGGCGCCTCGCCGGAAGCCAGCCAAAGGGTCGCGGCCGTATGCCGCATCTGGTAGGGGCGGCGCTTTTGCAGGCCCAGGTGGCGCAGCAGCGGGTACCACACTCTGTCGGAAAAGTTCTTGTTGTCCAATGGCAGGCCCTGCAGGTTGCAGAACACATATTCGGACACCTTGCCGGTGGCTTTGAATTGTTCCTGCAGGGCTTCGAACACCGGCTGGCTGATCTGGATGTCGCGCTGGCTACCGTCGGTCTTGGTGTATTCGTCTTCGCCGAGCACAAAGGTTTCCCGTACGCGGATCACGCGCAGGTCGAAGTCAACGTACTTCCACTTCAGACCGTGAACTTCGCCGGTGCGCATGCCGGTGAAGAAGCGGGTGACGAAGTACTGCTTGTAGTCTGCGCGCACTGTTGCCAGGATGCGCTGGACGTCGGTCAGGCTGAAAGGGTCGACATCGGTTTTACGCAAGCGCAGCCGTTTGATGTTGGTGGTCGGTGTCGTGAAGTTGAACCGGTCAGCGGCTTCGTCCAGGATCTGGTTGAGCGTGCCGATGATTTCGTTGATGCGCTTGGGCGATAGGCCCTCTTTCTCGCCGCGGCCCTTGGCTTTGGCCAGGGTTGCGCGGAAAGCGAGGATGTCGGATTTGGTGATCTCGCCAACCGACTTACCTCCGAAGTAAGGAATGAGGCGGCCATTGAGCGTGGATAGCAGGGAGCGGATATGGCTCCTGCGCCATTCGATGCTGTGTTCGTCTACCCATTGGTTGGCGAAGGTTTGGAACAGCGGGGTCGCCGCGGGTGCCTCGACTAGCGGAGCCGCTATAGCAACGGCCGCAGCCTCAACCTTTGACAGCTCAGGTTGCGCGGAAGCGGCAGCCTTAGACAGGCGGCCTAGAGCCTTGCTGTTGGGAAAGTAGCTGGCATAGACGAAGGTGCCGGCGGCGATCTCGGATTCGATCTTGGTTAGGATCTTTTCCAATTTCTTTCTGTTGACCGGAGTATCGGGGAGCAAGGTGTACTCACGGCACCTTTCACCTTGGTGTCTAAAGTCAAAAAATAACGCCCCGTTGGGCTTATGCACGCGAACACTAGGCATGAAGCACACCTCCGTTCGCCATTGGGATCCCAACCATACCGGCGGGCTTCACCAATGCGTCCATCATCATGTCAGCCTGGATTCGCTCCCATATATAAAGAATCTTCCGCCCTCCAAACGGGCGGAAATAGTGAACACCCTCCAGCAGCACGCTATCTTTGAGCCGCTCCCGGATTGTTCGGGCGTCATATTTGATGCGAGCAGACAGCTCGTCTGTAGTCAAAAGCTCTGAGCTCATTTCAACTCCTATTTTGCTATTGTTAATATTGGTAGACATGTAGATATTAAGCAAAAATGCAAGATTGTCAATATGTCTACCGAAATAACTTTTAGCTAGCTAGAATTGAGTTTTTCTCTTATTAGCCATGGAACGCAGTCAACTAAATCTTCGGATCTCCGATCAACTCGGCAAGTTGATCGATGCAAAGCGGATTGAGCTTTCCACCCAAATGGGGACCATCCCGTCCCGATCAGATATCCTGCGCTTTGCACTGGAGATGTACCTAGACCAGGATCTGTCTGATAGCGAAGTTGATCGCAGAAAATCTGCCGTCAAAGAGACAAAAAAACGATAGGTGAGAGTTCCTTGGGGTCTGCCTTACTGTCAGGCAGGCCGACGATTTCTGAGAGAGGGTTGCAGCTATGGACACTCACGAACTGCAGTCGATTCGGGACGAGTTGGTCAGCTTCAATGCGCGATGCGAAGCCCTCATGACCTTGCTAGGTGGCAGGAAGCACTTGTCGCAAGAGGACCGTGCGCATATCGAGGGGCTCTATCGGTCGTTAAAAGACGACTTGAAACGAGCCGCCGCTGTCGGCACAGTGAGGGGCGAAAAGCGCGCGCTGGCGGAAACCGAAGAGCGCTTCTATGCGCCAGCGGTTCGAGCCGCAGCTCTGGCACTCGCGCCCGCCGTCAACTCCAATCCCATAACGTCCAACTGGTTCTCTGCACTCTACGACGCACAGATCGAGTTCGCACACTACATGCCCAAACTAAAGGGCTCTTAGGTGAGCATCCGGACGACCAATTCGGAAACAGGGACCCCAGTCGCTGGACGTGTTCCGACCAGGCTTGGCATATCAAGTTGCAGTCTGCCCGAGGACCAGCCCGCCTGAACAGATCCAGCCCGGTTGGACTGTTTCCTCCGGGCGCGTACCAGGCGATCCCCAGCCGCCCTCGATGCCCGCCGCGATTTTGACTTTTCGCCACCCCTGCGCGGCGCAGTCTGACCCATTGGGCAAGGCCCGGAAAAAACAGAGAGGGGAAAAGCACATGGGAGTGCGAAGTCGCTTTAGGGAAAAGCCGGACCGGAGTTCTTCCGCTCAGGGCGTGGCAGCGGGAGCGTCCACAGCGGCAGTGGTTTTTGGCTGCCCTTCTTCTTCGGGGACTCCATATGCCTCCCCGGTCAACAGCAGCACCGACACCTCGGGCTTGGACTGTCGCAGAAGCCACGGACGCAAGGTAGCGCCTCGGCTCGGCATGTGGGATCGCCACACCGTATTTGGCGTTCAAGCCCACCGGCCGCATCTCAAAACACGCCAACCCTGCGCCTAGCGTGATCAGCTTGCTCCCCAGCGGGGTCATCACCAAGCGGCATCCTCCGAGAATTGTCATGCTGTTTTGATAGCGCCGCATCGCGCCGAGCAGCTGGCGGTACGCTTCGAACGGGTGAGACTCGTTGGCGTAGAGAATGTTCGACGTCGGCGTCTTTCTGCTGTCGAACAATGGCTCCCGGTACTCCACCAAGAGCCGGTCGGCGCGCCGTGGATCCTTCGAGGGATGAGGCAGAACCGGACAGACCTCGGCTTCGGTCGGAATGGAAGCCGCGATCTTCTGCAACTGACTGCCTCGTCCTTCACCCAGGACCGGAAACCAGACCAAAGGCCAGTCCTGAACACTCTCTGCCTGCCAGGCGGCGAAGAAACCGGGAATGTTCAACAGGTCGTTGCTCGGATCCTCGGCGCGAATCTCGCCGTCCAGCTTGGCGTCTTCGGCGACCAGCACTTGAAAGTTCACGCCGCCGGCATGCAGCGGATGTGCTGCGCCCTCGTTTCTCACCTTGTCTGGCACCAGTTTTTGCAGAATGTTAGTCAGCAGCGCGAGATACGTGGCGCGCGGCAAGGAACTGACGTCGAGGATGATGTCAGTTTTTCCCTCGATCTCATCCAGCACTGCTTTGACACGCTGGCGCAAGGCGTCGCTTGCACTGGTCTCTTCCTCATCTCCCTCCGGCGTTTCCACCGTGACCGTTGTCGTCGGCCCCAGCGGCAAGAATGCGGCCTCCAAGGCCGCGGCGTTTTCGTCGGTCAGTTGCTGGATGCCCTCGTCCAACTCGTACCCGTGAAATCCCAGCAACAATAGTTTGGCGCCGACAGTCTTGCGGCCGGTTCCTTGCTGGCCCGCCACAAACTCTCGCATGACGGTCTGTGCTCGAACATCGAAACCACGGCCCGCGATGTACAACAAGTCCACGGGACGATTCTTCAGCAAACTGTCCCACAGCTCGTGAACAGCATTGCCACGGCGAAACACGTAGTGGTCCCAAAGCATGCTACGCTACCTCCTGCTTCTTACGTGTCGGTGTCAAGCGACGCTCCATCCACTTCATCAGGTCCCCGACGGAAACATCGCGCCATCCGCCCATTTGAAGTGGCAAGCCATAGTGCACGCATAGCGAGCGATTCAAATAGAAGATCGTGCCGCTGTCCCGTGATCCGGTGGCTTGGCTCTCGCGCTGGACGAGGAGGTTCTCCGCGACGCATTCCGCGAGCACTCGCTGCAGGGTCGTGCCGCTGGTGCCCAGCGGTTTGGACGGAGCACTGAGCTTTCCAAGCTCTGAGCGCGACAAACGCACCCCGGTCACACCCGGCGCATAAGGTGCATTGGGTGCGAATGTTTGGTCGTAGCAAAACGCGCCGATCGAATCCAGAAGCCGTTGCGCCCGAGTCCCCTCACTATGAGACTTAGGGATGAACTCGCGCTTACGGCCGGCCGCCTCGCGAAGGAGTTTGTCTTGTTCGAGGGGCAGCAGGATCGGCTCAGATTTCCGCAGGACTTGCTTGGATTGCAGACCAACGTACAGAGCCGCGGCCAGAGCCAGCAACTCCTCGACGTTGCTGGTCGCCATGACGCACAACCGCTCGAATCCGAAGTAATAGGGTATACCCAATTCTTCGTGCATAAACAGCTCAGCTGCACCTCGCAGTTGGGAACTGTCGCGATCCTCAAGTTCTTCGGCTGTCAACGTCAGGTCCAGGGACATCTGGCGTTTCGATTCGTCGCGAACCAACAAGATGCGAGTGACGTAGAGTTCCAGCAGCGATTCCAGGTTCTGATCGACGGTGTACTGATCCGCCCGCGTGAGCCATTGCTCGTAGCGCACGTTCGCTTGAAGGCGTTCAACTTCGCTGCGAAAGCGCGCAATGCCTTCTGCAACCTGGCTGCGCACCTCACTGCTGACCAGCTTGTCGCGCAAGCACTGCGTGAACGAACCCACCGGCACCATGTCCTGGTTCTTCATGCGGCGGTCTAAGATGTTCTGCGCATAAGAAGTGAACTGCGCCGCACCTTTGGCATCGCTCCACATCTTGTCCAGGTTGTACTCGCGCAACTCGCGGCCTTCGCGAATTCCTTGAGACAACAACTCAGTTCCCAATGCCACGGTACGTTCCGACAACCAGACTGGTATGGAAGGCCGCATCACCGTCAACTCGTCGATCAGCAAAGCTCGCTGCTTGCGTCGCAGCTTATGCATGTCATCGACCATCAGCAAGCGCTGACTTGCAACAACCCGCTCTTCATGCACGAACTTAATGGTCTGCAACCATATGACACCTTCGAAGCGAGGATGGGCGGGCAAAGGCGCACCCTCGGACCCAGAGAAGGTATCCAGTTGCGCATAAACCCGCTGTTCGTGCTCCTCTGCCCAACTGACAAGCTCTGATGCATTGGTCCGTATCGGAATTCCCGTAAGGCTTGGCACCGCCCCATAGTCGAGCGATATCTCGCCCAATTGCTCCGGCGCGCTGAAGCCCAGCAAGGCACCGAGGCTGCGCAGCGTGCGTAAGACGATGCGGCAATCAAGCAAAGCTCGGAATAAGCCTTCCTGCTCCAGCCTCTCATTGGAAGGCAGGTCGGCATACCCAGAAGCGCAGCTTAGGAAAACGCCGAGCAACTGGGGGCTGTCGCCCTCCGTCAACAGGCCACGATTTACCAGTTTCTGGAACGATTCGGACAGTTCAGGCCGGTTGCGCGAATTCCAGAATGCACGCAGAGCCGGTGGGGTAAAAGCGCGCAGCAGTGTTGTCTTGCCCGCACCGGGTGCGCTTCGAAACACATGCACCGCGCCGTCGAACGCATCCTCGGCCAGCCTCTCAAGGATTTTGGGGGAAAACAGTCGCACGAACTCCATGTCCGAGGTCGTCCGCTCCGACATCCGCTCCAGAAAGGGGTTGACGCTATATGCCATCAGAACTCCCTATGGCGGCTGACACGGGGAAACAGGCCATGCGGTTCGAACTGGTCCGGTCCCCACAGCAGATAGACCGAATTGTTCGGCGTGTTGTGCCCGAGCACCACCGGGAGAGCGCATCCGGCAAAGCCCAGGCTCGCATCATCCGTTCCACCGATGAGAAAGTGCTTGTCGACCACAGCGTTGTTGACGTAGGCGGGATTCGCCAGCAGCGCCTTCAGCTCGGGGCCTGCGCTTCGAGTCAGTGAAACCTCTGGCTCAATCGGACAAAGAACACGAACCTGCAGGGGCTTGAATCCGTTCGCCGTGGTAAATCTTTCAGACCAATACTCAATATGGTCGATGGCCTGCCGTGTTGCCGTGTACAGCATCAAGAATACTTCGTAGTGCGACGGGTCCACCATCTTCCTCTGGTGAAGTCGCTGGTAGATTTTCGGCAGTTTTCCTTTGAACTTACGCTCAGCTCCGTCGTACCGAATGTAGGTGTTGCCGCTGGCGGAGAAGTCGTCCAGGAGCCAGATCAAATTGAAGTGCGGATTGTCAGACGCGAAGCCCGCGGCCTTCAGTGAAGTCCCGAGGTCCTTGAGCATGTCGCCTGCTTTTTCGTCGCCCAGCTCGTAGGCTTGCCAAATCTGCTCGTTGCCGATGTCTCCGTCACTCGCGCGGCGCAGCTCGTTGGTACGTGCGCCGTCGCTCAGACCAAGGTAGAGGGAGGTCAGCCGCAGTTGTTCAAAGCGTGGGTGGTGGGCGATCTCCTGCACCCGGAACGATGGAATCTCATGCTCCTCCGACACCAGGCGCATGCGCTCCTGCACGATCCAATCCCGATAGGCTGTGTGCACCAAATGCGAAAGCTCCGCTTCCGAGATGAACACAAGCTGGTCAAGAACCAGTTTCAACGCGGTCTGCCGATCCTGAGGCTCGAACTGATGCAGCCACAATGCCAAGCTTTCGATGAAGCGGCGACCCGGACCGAATTGCTGGTAATGGTCATACTTGAAATCAGCCAACAATTGCAGAGTTGGAAGGACTTGGGGCACCGTTTCCAGGTCCTCCCATTCCATGACTTTTGCGAGCAGCCTGGCAGCGATCTGATCACGCATCTGAATTGCCTCCCACGGCGTTTTTGCGCGGCAAGTCCAGATGGAACACCCCTCCCGCTTCGACATGCATGCGTTCCAGATACCACAGCGTTGCGTCGACATCGCGCTTCTCGGCCGGCGCTAGCTTCCATCCGCGATCCAGCCTGCGCGAGGGCATGTCCACACTCAACGAATAGCGATGCTCAAGCAACGCCGCATCGTTCCCGGGCCATGCGCCCTGGTCACCCATGGTGAGCACTTGGTAGGGATCAATCTTGTTCTCCTGAACGATGCGTGCAATGAGTTCTGACTTGCTCACCCCGCGTGCGAGGATGTCCACCGAATGCTTGCTGCGCACCATGGTGGACATGTCGAGACCGGCTTGCCGCAGGGCATCGGCGATCACGAACCACATTGAATCCGTCGCGAGCCCTTCCCGGAATCGCACGCTTACTTGGTATGGGGCGGTGGTACGGTGGGCAAGGATGGGAACCCCGAGGGCTTTCAGGCGCACAACAATGCGGGTGACATGGCTCAGGAACTCGCTCGTTTGCTGCGAGGGTTCTGGCGGCACATCTGCGGTGGAAATCCAACCTCCGTTGTAGAGAGCCAGCCGAATCTTAGGCAGGACGTCTGGTGGCAGAACCTCCTGCAGGCAGGTCTGGATGGAGCCGCCGCGTCCGGAAGCGATGCCTATGACAATACCGGCGCTGGCGAGGCGCACTAGATGGTCGACGACATCTTTGGAAGGAGGCTCGTCCCTGGTCTGGGAACTACACAAGGTGCCGTCGTAGTCGAACACGACGGCCTTGAAGCGCTGCTGCCGGACTTCGTCTGTGAAGGTTTGCGCCGCTCGGCGCATCGTGCCGTGGTCTCGCTGCGTCGGCCAGTGGGCTCCGAGTACCTCGTATTTTGACTGCTCTTCGGCGGGTCCTGTGGCCACAGGCAAGGGGATAGTATCCCGCAGGTTGGCGTAATGGATCTCTCGACCAAAGGTTGGTACGTCCGGCCGCCCGGGATCAACTCCGAGCGCGCGTCCGACGGCAGCTACCATGTGCATCTGCGCGACCAGCCCGGCGATCAAGTGGACAGGATCGGAGCCGGCCAGTGACATGGTAAACGTTGGGATGTCCACAGGAAACTTGCTGCGCATCCCTTCCCAGAGTTTGCCCAGCGACGGCTCGACCAGCGCAAGGATGGCGCAGTCCTGGGGGCGTTGTGCAAGCCAGAGGTGCCGTCCGTGCGCATATGAGCGCAAATCCGCCAGTTGCGTATGCAACAGCGCCCCCTCGGAGAGCTTCGACTCAAGATCGATCGCGATGGGGCGCAGGAGCGGCGAGTAAACCACGGTGAGCGCGCCGCGTCGCACCGCTTCCTCAATGAATGGGAGGGCCGATGCGCACCAAGCGTCTACGGGTTGTTCGCCAACCCTGAGCGCAGCGATGTCCGCAGGCATGGGCTCAGGACGGCCGTTCAGTTCCCCGTATGCCCTTGCGATCAGAACGGAATCAAGAAGCAGGCTATTGGTGGCTAAGTAGCCATCCTTTTTTCCAAGTTCGAAGACGTAAGGCTTCACTCCCGGAAGGGCCCGCACATGCTCCATCAGAGGGCTGTCTTGCCGATTGGTCAGCACATGCACGGTGCGTGAACTAAAGTGCCGCGCCCGCTCCAACGCTTCCACGATGTCGGGATTCTTGCCCTCCGCCGACACCAGAAAGACAGGGCTTGAGGAGGCCAATGCGGGGCTACAGATGATCTCCAGTGGAGTGGAGGGTCGCGAGACTCTTCCTGTATAGGTCTCGTGAAGGCTGCATAGGAGCGACGCCGCCGTGAATGATCCGCCCGATCCCACGCCGATCATGCTGGACTCGGCGGTGCTGGCGATCGCGAGTTTGAGGAAGTCAATGTCAGCGGTGCATGCGGCTGCGTAACTATGACCCAACTCTTCGAGCTCGCCGTCGTAGTGATTGCGCTCCGCCTGCATGCTCTGCTCCGTCACGCAGCGGCGGACACCCGTTTTTCACGGGCGGGCTTGAAAACCGTCCTGCCGGCGCCGGCCTTCGATTTGGCAGCTCGAACCTGTGGCTGGCGATAGACGGTGCGCAGCTCCATCAGCATCACGCCGAGCATGTTTTCCCCTTTGCCATCCACTTCGCCCCATAGCCTGTTGACGGCGTTGCTGACCGTTCCAGCCTCGACGAGCCTGGCCTCACCGGTGGCCAGGAGCAATTCCTGAAGGTCCGGATGCTGGTCGAACTTCGCCCGAAGCACACGACGCATGCGATCGAATTTGATTTGCGCCCAGTCGGGCACGACGTCCCAAACGTACAGGCCATGAGCAGCCATCGCAGCGAGAGCAGGGGTCGGCGCGCTGAGAATCCAGTCGCGAACAGCAGGCTTGCTGGCCTTTCCAGCCTGATACGCGTGCTCGGACGTGGGATACACCAACCCCTCGAACTCAATGGGGCGCTGGTACAGATTGCTGAAAGCGCCAAACGGCTTTTCATTGGCCCGGTAGAAGTGAATTTCACCTGGAGGAGCGGGCTTGTTGCTTGGCTGTTTTCGGCCCGATTGCGGCGTCTTTGTCATCGTTTGATTCATTTCTCTGGCTGCTCGACCTTGAGGCCCAGCTTGCGGCAATGATCGAGGATCAGCACTTCGAGCAAGCTGGTAAGGCTCCTGCGTTCATGATCGGCTGCGGCCTCCGCAGCGACCTTAACCTTTGGGTCAAGACGCACCGTAAGAGTGGCGGTCTTGATCTTTGGACGTCGAGAAGCGGCCATAGCCTAGTGGTTTTGATGATGAACGAGAAGCAACAAGTGTACTGCATTTTGCAGTACACCCGCTAACCCCTTTCACTGCGCAGTGAGCCTGCGCGCGCCGTGGCATAGACTGGTCGTCGCCCCGGCGCAGGTCGATCCAGATAGAGAGGCGCCCGAAGCGTCTGGTGCGATAATCGCGGTAAGGCTTCGGGCAGGAGCCTGCCACCCGTCATAGCAAAGCTGTTGACAGCACTGCCGACACTCCCTCTCTTCCCGCATGTCATGTTCGGGTTCGAGAAGCGGCAGACGGGTGACGTTTCGTCATGAACTCAGGAGCACTGTCATGTCGAGTGAAGCCATTCGTCCGTCCACTATGGACGGCATCAAACGCCTTGCCAATTCGATCAAAGTCGAACGAGGCATCAAACACTTACCCGCTCTGGAAGTCGCCGCCCAATTGGCCGGCTTCCAGAACCTCAAGCACGCACAAAACGTGTTGAGAGCCGGCGACAACCGTTCGAACGCGCGCCCGGGCCACCGTCTCTACCTCACCGTTTACTGGCGCGACAAGGAGTCGGACACCCGCGGCCGCGAGACGCTGAGCATCTGGCTCGGTACTTTGTGGAGCGACCTTGTCACTCTGACGCAGTTGGACCACCACCGTGCGCTCAGCGATTTCCGGCCTGAAGGCCCGGACCATCTGGCGGTGCGTCATCTGACGCATTCCCAGTCCCAGGCGCGCCGAGATATTTGCGCTGCCGCACGTACGCTGCAGTTCATGGACGCGACCAAGCTGCGGCCCTCGAAGAGTCACAGCCGCGCATTTCCGGCCGGCCGGTCCAGCAATGCCGTCCCTGGCCGGGACCACTACAGCGTCTGGTACGACCGGGAGACCAAACGCTATCTGTTCGTCGACGAGCCTTACGAGATGGCAGTCGAGGGCAAGGCTGCTGAGCGCGCAGCCTGGTCTGAGCGTCATGGATTCACCATTGCTAAGCCGTCGTGGCCCGGCATGTACAACCCGGACGGCGGCTCACGGCTGTACCTCATCGCCGATGCGGCGAAGGGCGTTCCGTTGGCGCCCATCGTCGCGGCATTGGATCGTCTGCCGGCGCCGATCGTGGAAGCGACTTGGGATGGGGAATCAGCACCGTCCATGCCGATCTTCTTTAGCCCCGGCGCGATCGCCCGCAATGAGACCGCTGCGGCCAAGCCGACGTCGGAGTCCCGCAAGATTACAAGGGGACCGCGCAGCACGGTGGGCTATGTACAAACCTTCGTAGGCCCGCAGCGCCGCCCAAAAGGCAGGATGTCGATCGAAGCTCACGAGCAAGTCGGCACCTTGCTCAAGTCGGTGCTTGTGGCTTCGCACCACCGCAAGGGCGTCTACAACCGTGTGAACGGGATTCGCAGCGAGCTCGATGAGTGGACGCAACGGGAATACAACCATGCCGAGTTGCCCAACGAGCAGTTCTTCGACCTCTATTACCACGAGTCTGGATCGTCGTTTGCGCGCACCCTCTCGGCGGATGAGCGCGCTGTCCACGTCGTTAGCCTGGAACACGTCAAGCAGATCCTGACCCACCACTATCCCGACAGCCTGCCCCTGCGGGCACTGATGAAGAAGTTGGACACGGCGATCACTTCGATGCGGACCTAGGCAAGCTGACGCTGCCCGCCGACCTCAAGACTATGCTGGATCGCTATGCTACCCAGCATTCGCAGACATACGGCGAACCAGTCGATGCAGCCTCAATCATCCCGCACATGCTGGAAGCTTCATGGCCCTGATCGTGCTATCAAACGAAAGCTGGCAAATGCTGGGTTCCTTGAGCCCGCTCAATAGGAGTTTCCTGGAGTTGTCCCAACAGACAGTCCAAGCATTTCAATTCTTTCAGCATGTGATCATTCGAGCGTCGACACAGACTCCCCACCGTCGCCCAATATCGCACTAACCAAGGCGTCTGTGTCGCCAGCAAACGCGGCAGGCCGATCACGGCCTTTCATGATGTAGTCGGGAACCGGCTTTGGCATCGGAACAGCCTCTTTTGGAAGCTGATTGAGCATCATCTCCACCTTAGCCTTCAGCTTCACATAGCCCACGCTGTCGGCATAGTCGATTAGCTCGTTTAGCATGCTCTTGTGCATGCTGAGGACGAATTGGCGTTTGTGTTTCTGGCGAATAAGGTTGAAAAACTCTAAAGTACCCGCTTGCTCGTAGTCGGGCTCGGCTTCATACGCGGCGACGTCTTCCATTACCACGCGCTGTCTGTACAACACCAGCATGCGCCCGTAGTCCCTTGCGATGGCGATCAGATCGTCTTCGGCAGGCGGAGACTTCGTCGCGAGCTGCCCGGGCTCCAAACGCGCTGGCATGAAGAACTGGAAGTCGATACCAGACAGGAATGTCATGGCGTCGGCCACCATCTCCTGTTGCGCGAGCCGAGTGAAGAATCCCCGCGCAATTGCGAGACGCTGGTCCTTGGAGAAGAGCAGCATGTAGTTCTCTCCAAGATTCATGGCGATGAACTCGTAGAGGTGTTCGGGCTTCAGTTCGATGTCGACCTCTGAACTCCCGATGACAGACCAGCCAATCTCATCATTTTTTTTCACGAATGGGTTGAGATCGAACTCTGTGTACAGGGTCGCACGGCATGGCGATACTGCCAGTGCGGCGAAAAACTCGCGAAGCGATGTCTCGTCGTGGTGCCCGGCAGCGGCTTCGATGAACTCGCCAAGAACTCTCTTGAACATCAGCGTGCTGAGCCCGCCGGTATGCACCATGGCCATTCCGAGAAATCGCACCATCGCGTCCGTTGCCTGCCGGGTGCCATGTCGCAGGTCGCTGTGGGTCAGTATCTGAATGCACTCAGCAATATTTTCCAGCACCTGTGCCCCGTTGAAGAGGGTGTCACTGCTTCGAATTTCTTCTGCGTAGTGAAGATATAGGTTCGCCTGCACGCCGTACGGGTCCTTACTGCAAACGTAGTCGCGCAAATAGGTCTCGATTTGCTGAAGTTCACCAGGCGTCACCGTGGCCGCTATCGCCATCAACTCGGTCTCACGTGTTTCACGCCAGTTATCTATGCTAATCGCAGGATCGCGCCGCGGTCTACGTAGAATAAAAGCCGGAGTGAGATTCAGCAGCTCCCACATACTGAAGTGGTTTTCCGGAAACACCGGTCCCCACGCCTTCGCATATTGCTCGTGTTTAACAGTTGATCCGGCGATGTTGAAGTTGATCGAGTGCGAATGCGAATAGGGTTTTCCGTTGTTTCCCGTCGCAGGCTGTTCCCAGGCAGGGAAGGCTGATTGAATCTGGCTTTCTCTAACCTGTATGCGCAATTTCATGGTCTTGAAAGGATCGTCCAGTAGTGCGTATCCGTAGAGCACACCGGTCGGCTGCTCTGTTGTCGGATGCTTGGAATCCTCCCGGTCAAGGTTGTCGAACGCTTCGGTCAAGACCTTGATTACTTCATCCTCTGAGTATCCCAGCGGGTATAGAGTCTTCCAAAGGTATCCGGACGTGTAGTTGACGTCGGGTTTCATGGTGATGCTGGCAGCGTCGCCCGTGAACATCCTCCGCGGAATCTTTAGCGTGATGACTCCGTTCTGAAGCTCCCGAGCGTAGAACCAGTCGTCGTGCCGATCCGCGTCGTACTCAAGAAGGTGCACCACGCCCGTATGTTGTTTCAACAGATTTTCCCAGCCGTCCCAGGTGTGAAGTCCTCCAGATAGGACTACCTCTGCAGCACGGACGCCGAGCGCATTGACCGGACGAACCGCAGTCTCGCCGGCGAGAATGTGCTTAAGTGCCAACTCGGTTAGTTCGTACTTTCCGTTCTCCCCGAAACGAATTGGATATGTCCTCGGCATCGGCAGCCCCTATTCTGTGATGTGCGTTGTTGCATTCTCGTGCACGCTATTGTCTCCCCGGGTGTGGCAGGCTCCAGGTTTCAGAGTTGACGCTGGCTGTGTTACCTGACGCCACGGGAGATAAGGTTCATCTCGCCGCGCGGTCGACGCGCAGCGGCAAGTCTCAGCGACCTCCAACGGGCGGCGTTGGACTTGCCCGGATTTGGAGTTCCGAATTGGGGGCAAGCTCGGAGCGAACTACTTCGAGCACTTGGGTCCAGTGATTAGCAGGCGACGATTCAATCTTCCGGGATCTCGTCCTCGCCGCAGCCTAGGGGAAAGAGCTCACGAATCATCGCGTTTTGGTATGCCCGAGCCCATTCATGTTTGCCGGTACGGATTCTGGGAGTTTGCGCTCCCGGTCCCCTCAACTGCGACCTTATGGTCGCAAAGATACCCTCAGCAAGAAGTCGGGCTACGCATAGGCTATGAGCGGGCTACGCACGGGCCACAAAGCAAAACGCCCACATGAAGTGGGCGTTTGCTGCTGGCTTGGTTAGCCAGGGTGTTGGTTGCGCGGGCAAGATTTGAACTTACGACCTTTGGGTTATGAGCCCAACGAGCTACCAGGCTGCTCCACCGCGCGGTATATCTGTATTGTAGCTTACTCTGCCTTGGCCGCGTCAGCGGTAGTGTCTTCCGACACATCAGGACGGTCCACCAGTTCAACCAGAGCCATGGGTGCATTGTCGCCAACGCGGAAACCCATCTTCAGGATGCGGGTGTAACCGCCAGGACGAGCCTTGTAGCGAGGGCCGATTTCTGCGAACAGCTTGACGACCATGTCGCGGTCGCGCAGCCGGTCAAATGCCAGGCGCTTGTTGGCCAGCGTGGGCTCCTTGCCCAGGGTGATCATAGGCTCGACCACGCGGCGCAGTTCCTTGGCCTTGGGCAAGGTGGTCTTGATGGCTTCATGCTGCAGCAGCGAGTTCATCATGTTGCGCAGCATGGCGAGGCGGTGCTCGCTGGTGCGGTTGAGTTTACGTAGTCCGTGTCCGTGACGCATGATAAGTTTCCTTTTTTAAAATCCGGGCAGCCGTATCAGGTACTGCCCGTGCGAGACCTCCGTTCAGGCAAGGTCTTGTGGTTCCAGTAATTAACGCTTGTCGAGGCCGGCGGGAGGCCAGCTTTCCAGGCGCATGCCGAGCGTGAGGCCGCGGGAGGCCAGCACTTCCTTGATCTCATTGAGGGATTTGCGTCCCAGATTGGGGGTCTTGAGCAGCTCGTTTTCAGTGCGCTGGATCAGATCGCCAATGTAGTAAATGTTTTCGGCCTTGAGGCAGTTCGCCGAGCGGACGGTGAGTTCAAGCTCGTCGACGGGGCGCAACAGGATGGGGTCGAACTGCTGCGAGCTGCGTTGGACAGGCGCGTCAAACGCGGCCAGTTCATTGCCTTCGAGCTGTGCGAACACTGCCAGCTGCTCAACCAGGATCTTGGCCGAAGCACGGACAGCGTCTTCCGCCGTCACCGCGCCGTTGGTTTCGATTTCCAGCACGAGCTTGTCGAGGTCGGTGCGCTGCTCGACGCGGGCGCTTTCGACGGTGTAGCTCACGCGCTTGACGGGCGAGAACGAGGCATCCAGCACGATGCGGCCGATGGATTTCGGCGATTCGTCGCCGTAGCGGCGCTGGTTGCCCGGCACATAGCCACGGCCATTTTCGACCTTGATCTGCATGTCGATCTTGCCGCCGTGCGACAGGTTCACGATCACGTGCTCAGGGTTGATGATTTCCACGTCGTGCGGGGTCTGGATGTCGGCGGCGGTCACGGGGCCTTCACCGTCCTTGCGCAGGCTCAGCGTGACTTCATCACGGTTGTGGAGCTTGAACACCACACCCTTGAGGTTCAACAGGATGTTGACAACGTCTTCCTGCACACCGTCGATCGACGAGTACTCGTGCAGGACACCAGCGATGGTGACTTCGGTGGCGGCGTGGCCGACCATGGACGACAACAGTACGCGGCGCAGCGCGTTGCCCAGCGTGTGGCCATATCCGCGCTCGAACGGCTCCAGAGTCACCTTGGCGCGGTTGGTGCCAAGCTGCTCCACATTGATGGTTTTTGGTTTCAACAAATTGGTCTGCATGCAGTCTTCCTCTCAATACCCTCGGTTCGTTACACCGATAAGGCCGGCGAAGCACACCCTGGCGGTACGGTGCCCCGTACCGCAGGAACGAAAATTAGCGTGAGTACAACTCGACGATCAACGATTCGTTGACGTCGGCGGCGAACTCGTCGCGGTCAGGAACCTTCTTGAAGGTGCCTTCGGCCTTGTCGGCGTTCACATCGACCCAGGCGGGCAGGCCGACCTGTTTGGCAAGCTCGAGAGCTTCGGTGATGCGGGCCTGCTTCTTCGACTTCTCGCGCACGGCGACGACGTCGCCGGTCTTGACCATGTACGAAGGAATGTTGACCGAGATGCCGTTGACCGTGATGGCCTTGTGCGACACCAGCTGGCGTGCTTCAGCGCGCGTGGAGCCGAAGCCCATGCGGTACACCACGTTGTCCAGGCGGCATTCCAGGAGAAACAGCAGGTTGGCGCCGGTATTGCCCTTGCGGCGATCGGCTTCCTCGAAGTAGCGGCGGAATTGCTTCTCGAGCACGCCGTACATGCGCTTGACCTTCTGCTTTTCGCGCAGTTGCAGGCCGAAGTCGGAGGTGCGGGTACCGGAGGTACGGCCGTGCTGACCTGGCTTGGAGTCGAATTTGGCCTTGTCGCTGATGGCGCGGCGTGCGCTCTTCAGGAACAGGTCGGTGCCTTCACGGCGGGATAGTTTGGCCTTGGGGCCGAGGTAACGTGCCACTTGAGTGTCCTTTTTTCATCTGCTGCATTTACATGCAGGAGCCGGAGGTCGGAAGCCGCCGGCGGTGGGCTTGGTAAAAATGCCCGGCGTCTGGCGGCTTGAAAACAAAACCGCCGTACAGCCAGGCACGGGGGATTAGATGCGGCGGCGCTTTTGCGGGCGGCAGCCGTTGTGCGGGACCGGGGTCACGTCGGCAATCGAATTGATCCGGATGCCCAGTGCGCCCAGTGCGCGAACCGACGATTCACGGCCAGGACCAGGACCCTTGATTTCGACGTCAAGGTTCTTGATGCCCTGCTCAATGGCGGCGCGGCCAGCGACTTCCGAAGCGACCTGCGCTGCGAAAGGCGTGGATTTGCGCGAACC
>Ga0102587_1001056_pt1 | contig 22894 bp, 16 predicted proteins | sample AraplaF_Col_mTSA_FD_76853 | JGI IMG/M metagenome (GOLD analysis project Ga0102587, IMG submission 76853) | Arabidopsis root microbial communities from the University of North Carolina, USA - plate scrape MF_Col_mTSA (SPADES assembly) (version 2) | ecosystem: Host-associated > Plants > Roots >... | reverse complement strand
CCGAACGCGCGCATCTTCTCGTGGTACTCGCCGTAGTATTCGGAGGTCATGCCGGGATTGACCTGCATCATGCCCTGCCAAGTCTGGAAGGCTCTGCCGAAGTTCTTGCCGTACTGCTCCTCAAGCGAGCCCTTAACCGCGCCTTGGATGTCGTTCTTGACAGCCGTGGAGGTGTAGTGGCCAACGGTGAAAGCACGGGCGAGGCCTCGGTAATCGCCATTGCGGAAGTCGCGCAGAGCGAGACGATTGAAATGTTTGGCCTCGATCCCTTGCGCAATGGCCGCCTCTACGTCGCCGCTAGCCCACGCCATGCCGGACGCCGCCGCAGCTTCGCGGTTGTCGCGTTCAGCAATCTCGTTAGCGGTCTGGCGTGCGTATGCGCGGTCCTCTTTCTGCCAATCGCGCTGCTTTTTGCGCCACCAATTGGCGACAGCTAATTCCATTAGCGATCGGGTTTCGCCCTTCATATCGGTGAAGTCGAACAGGTCTTCCTCAAGCCCCGTGAAGCGCTTGACCTTGGCATTCATGGCCATGAGCCGATTGGTGGCGTCCAGCGAGGACATGCTACTCGTCGCCCGCGCTTCCTCGTAATCTGCCATGTCCTCGACAAGCAGGCTGATAGAGGCGTCCTCCATGGCTCTTTGGCCGTAGCGGTGCTGGGCATCGTCCAGCTTCACCTGCTCATCCTCGCCGAATATCTTATCGATACCGGCCTTACGCATCAGACTGACGGCATAGAAGTTGCCATCCTGCATAGCGCCGCGCATGAAGTTGTAGAGGCCCTTGCGGTACGTCTCGTCATCCATGCCCTCGGGTTTGACCATCCCGCCGAGGAAGGCCTGGCTCTGCTGGATGAGCGCGCTGCTAGGCCCCTCGGTGGGGCCTGCGGTGACGGCCTGCGCCGAGGCCGCAGCCTGCAATGCACCGGCACCGGACTTGCCTGAGGCGGTCCACGCGTTGATTGCCTGCTCCTGCCCATAGGCGTAGCGCGCCTTGGCGACCGCGTTCATCAGCGGGCCGGTGGCCTCGATCAGCCCGGCTTGGATCATCTGATTGGCAAACGGGTCCTTGGTCATCAGGGACCGGGAAGTGGCCGCAAGCTCCTTGGCTGCTTCTTTGGGGTCCAGCGTCTTGAGCCGGTCCATGTCCGCGTACCGGTCCTGCGTCCACTGATCCAGCGTGGTCTTCGCCGTGAAGAACTGCGCGCCCTGCTCGAAAGCAGTTGGGCCGAAGATCGTCTTAACGGTGCTGTCGGAGTTGTTAAGCTCCTCTAGGGCGATGCCCTCCTGCGCCATCGTAAAGCCTTCGAAGAACTTCTCCGATTGCTTGCGCTCGATGTAGGGCTGCATGAGCCCTTCAAAGAACTGCCCGAGCTGGCCCGCTACGGGGCCGGGATCGGTCTGCGGGCCAGCGACGACTACACCGCCGCCGCTCTGCCCGCCCACGATCTGAGCCCGTGCACTGGCCCCATTGGCGGCGGGGCGGGCCTGCGAAGGCTTAGCGCCCTCGAACGCGAAGCTCTGCCGCGTTACTTGCCGACTGTCGAAGCCAGTGGCCATCAGGCCGCCTGCGGCGTTGCTGGAAGGACGGGTTTGCCGAATGTGCCCGTGCCATGGCCGCCATTCACAGCTAGGCGGGCGGCCTCTTTGGCGGCGGCGAAATCCGTGGGCATCGCGGGCATAGCCTTGGAGGCCGAAAGCGGGCCGACGTAGGGCGCGCTGGCCCATTCCCGCTGCGCCTTCGGAGCGACCATGCCTGTGGCACCGCCGCCCATTGAAATCTGGCTGCTGGTGCGGACCATGGGAGAGCCATCGGTGTCCCGTCCGACGACGGGTCGTCCGGCGAACGTCTCAGGCGCAGTCTGGATGTCGAAAGCGAAGGTGCTGGTGCGGTGCTCGACAGCCTGTTGGGGTGGGGCGGCAGCGACCGCCTCCTGAAACTCCGGGCTGAACTCCGGTGCCGGCTCGCCAGTGCGGGCAGCAAGTGTTGCCATATCCTGCGCAATCATTGGGGCGAGCGCCCGCACAGCACTGTCATCGCCGCTCTGGATGTAGCTGGACAGTGCAGCATCGTACTGCGCTACGGTGGCGTCATCGCTAGCCTCAACCAGCCCGACCACCTTGGAGAGCGCCGGAAGCATGCCGGGGTTCGTATCGGCAAAAGTGTTCAGCGCTTGCGTGTAAGCGCTTCGGGGATCCGCCCCGTTGCCAATCATGTGGCGGGCCATTGCTGTAATGGCGCTAGCGTCGTGTCCGTTGTCGTGGATGAGGCAGAGGGCGGCATTGATCTTTGCCCGCTGCTTTACGGTAAGGGTCATTCGGTTTCCTGTTTGGTCGTTTTGTTGGCGTGGCGGACGAGCCAAGCTGGCGAGCTAGTGACGATCTGAAAGACGAGTTTCGTCCGGTCGGGAGTGAGGTGAGGGCGTCCTGCGCGATCCCAACTAAGGCGTGCCGCATCGGCTAATCGCTGGGCCTTCTGCTGCTCCTCATGGGATAGGCGATAGTAGATCGGGTCGCTGGTCGCGCTGTCCAGGTTGAGGGAACCCGTGCCGAATTTGCTGTGCGCGCTGGTGGCGGAGGCAGTGCCCCACCGGCTGGAATAGGTTCTCCGGTAGGTGCTGCTGTCCGCAATCGCGACCGAGCCATTGCCGTCTTCACCGTGGAGCAGCAGCACCACCTTGTCGATCAGCGCATCGCTGCTGGCGGCCGCGGGATTGTCAAAGTAGGCGCCGCTGGCCATCTCCACCACCGATTTGCACAGCAGGCTCAGGGGTGCGCCGTTGGCCAATGCGGCGGCGGGCGAGCAATTGGCAGCCGCGCCGCCATTCTTGGGATCGGACTGGCCCTGGTAGACCAGGGTAGTGACCGAGCCCGGCTGGGTCGTCTGCTTGGGCACGCGCCAGTTGCTGTCCCAACTGGTGGTGTACTTGCGAGCGCCTGCGGGCAAGGCGGCCGAGGTCGGCAGCACCGTGGCGCAATCCACCGTGTTTGCCAGGCCCTCGACGCGCGTGACTTCCTGGTTCTTGCCCTCATAGGCGTAGCAAGTCCGTACGCCCTGGAAGTTGTCATGCGACAGCAGGTTGCCGCTCGCGTCATACGTCGAGGCATTGCTGGTCGCCGGGGAGCCCGAGCCCGCAGGCTGGCTGATGCCGGCCAACACGGGGTAGCCATTGGGCATCACGACATTGGTGGTCGAGGTGGTACCTGTCGCATCCGTCACCTGCAGCCCCGTCGGCGCCTGCCAGGTGTGGGTGCGGTAATAGGTGTTGGCATTGTTGAGCCAGTTGCCGACCACCAGGGTTTCGGTCACCACAGCCTGGGGCGGTGTGGTGTAAGTCGCGCTGTAGTGGTCGGTGCCCAGGGCACCGTCGCTGGAGATCGCGCGGCCGGCCGTGTCATAAGCCCAGGTGGCCAGGCGCACATTGTTCTCGTCGGTCTTGCCGGTCAGGGCCCAGGGCAGGCCGGTGTTCTCATACTGGAAAGTCCGGACCTTGCCGTCCTGCCAGGTCAGGCTGCTGAGGTTTTTCGCGCTGTCATAGCCGGCCGTGATGGCGCGGCCGTCAGGGGCGGTGATGGTGGAGATCAGGCCGTCGGAGGTGGCAACCCCGCCTACGGGCAGCGTGTAGCTGAAGCTGATGGCGCGGCCCATGTTGTCGGTCACCTGCGTCAGGTAGCCGGCCGCCGGCACACCGGCACCCGCCGCCGTGCTGTAGCTGTAGGTGAGGGTATTGCCCTTCTTGTCGGCCGACGACGTAAGGCGGCCCGCGCTGTTGTAAGTCTCGAGCACACCGGAGGCTGAATCGAAGAACCGGTAGCCGCCGGAAACCACGGTCACGGTGTCATTGATGCCGGCATTGGCCACATAGCTGCCGCCGGGTGCGCTCAGGCCAAAGCTGGTGATGCGGCCGGTGCCGCGGTAGGCTTCCATGCCCACGTTTCCGGCCTTGACGTTCAGGCGTTTATGGAAGCTGCTGCTCCATAAAGGACCAAACGAGGGCAAGTCCTTCAGCTGGGCGGCCGAGGTCAATCCGTCGGCCTTGGCCACCATCTGGCGCAAGGTGTCATAGGTGAGGTACAGCGGCTGGCCGCCTATGCTCAGCCCGGTGGGCACGACTTCCGTCTTGGCGCCTGTCATGGGATAGATCGGGTTACCTCCGCTAAGCCTGCCGACGCAAGCGGGGCAGTCCTGCAGCCCCGAATAGATATCGATGACGTTGGCGCAGGCACCTACCGTCTTGTTGACGCCGGTTTTGATCAGGCGCTCATCCTGGCATGTATAGCCGACATAAGCCAGCATGTTGGAATCAGCATGGTCGCTCACCTGCACAACCCCATCCCATCCCGTGCAGGAAGCGCTGGCGCAAGACCAGGTCATGGTGTCGGTTCTTTTGAGGCCGCAGTAAGTGCTGATGCCGGCAGTGATGGGGACAGTCGGCTCTTCGCAGTTGTTGAGTTTTCCGCCTACGCCGGCCACCTGGCCATAGGCCTGCTTGGCAAAGGTCGAGGTGACCACATAGGTCGCGTCAGAACAGGAGCCCACGTCACACCGACCGGTCTTGCCCGCGGGGTTGGCCGCTGTGTAATTGACCTGGATGGTCGCCACCATCGCATCAAAAAATTCATTGGCCGTCGCGAAGCAGTTTTCCTGCAGCTTGCGGTCACCATAAATTTCGGCATTGGTGTTGGTCACCGATGTTCCGTTGTTCCAGCAATAGTCCAGGCGCGGGCTGGCCGTTGTCGTCGCGGCCAAGGCCGGCGCCATGCAGGCCAGCAAGACCAGGCCGCAAAGCCAGGTCGCAAAAGTGATGCCTTGGCGGCGGATGTAGTGAGCTGGTTTTTTCAATTGCTGGCTCCGGTGATTTGCTGGACCCGGTTCAATGCGTCGTAAACGCGGGTGATGTTTCTTTGCAGGTTGCCCGAAGGGTCCTTGACCTGTTCACCTGTCTTGTTGCCGGCGTTGTCGAGGGTGTAGGTGATGGTGTTGCCTTTGGCATCGGTCACGCCGGTCAGGCGATGCGCGGCGTCGTAGCTGTAGCCCAGGCTTGTGCCGTCGGGCAGGGTCGCGCCTGTCAGCTGGCCCGCGTTGTCGTAGGTGTAGCTGGTCGTTCTGGCCGTGCCGCCGGGTGGTGTCACCGTCACGCTGCTGGTCCAGCCGCGTGGGGTGTAAACCATGTCGGTCACCACGCCTTTGGGGTCCACCATCTGGCGCACGCGCCCTGTCCTGTCGTACTGCGTAAATTGCGTGACATGACCTGCCGCATTGGTGATCGATTGCAGGTCACCAGCCATGTGGCCAATCTCGTTCGGGTCTGTGGCCGCCGGGCCCACATGGGGAAATGCCTGGGCGGGCGGTGTGAAGTTGGCCGTGTAGCGGGCTATGCCTTTGGTCACGCGAATATCGTCCATATAACCATCGAACTCGCGATCACCTGATGCATAGCCCCCGCCAATGCGAAGCGCGGTGGCTGAATCCGCCTTGAGCCATGTGGCGCGCGTGGCTTGCAGCACCCCGTTGATGAAAAGTCTTGCGGTGGTGCCGTCGTCCGCCAATGCCACATGGCTCCAGTTACCGATCTGCAAGGCCGCCGTGCTCGTAAAGCCGGTGGTGAACAGCCAGCTTGTGTTGTCCGACGAACCCAGGACGTTCACGAGCCCGGTGGACGGGGCAATATCAATCCGGACCGGGGCGAGTCCGGTCTGAAGGATTTGCCCGAACAACCAAGTATTGATGGCCTTAAAGCTTGATGGCCGTACCCAGAGCTCTACGGTGTAAGCCCCGGGGAAATGAAACTCCGGGCTGTCGGCCAGCGTAAGCGAGGTATTGGACGCATCCACCCCATCAAAGAACAGCGAAGATCCGCCAAACTTGCTCTGCGTACTCCCTATACTCGCACCTCCCACCACCGTCACGGGCTTGGGGCGTGGGCTGCTGTCGGCAATCACCGTCGAGCCATTGGTGCCATCGCCGTGCAACAGCAAACTCACCAACTGGATGCTCGGGTCAAAAGAGCCTGGTGGCTGGGTTGGCGTGAAATTACCCGCGCTGTAGTACGCGTAGCTGCGCACCACCACGCTGCTCGGGTCCGTTTCCGTGGCAAGCAGGCCCTGAGGGTTGTAGGTCCAACCGGCACTGCGGCTGGTGCCGCTGGCGGTGTCCGTCACGGTCTGGCTTAGCGTGTTGCCTGCATTGTCATAGGTGTAAGCGGTCGTCCTGCCGGCTTCGGTCACAAGCACTGGCAAGCGGTAGGTGGTGTGCCACTGCGTGGCGCTGGTTTGCGCTTCGGGCAGGCCGACCGCCTTGGTGGTACTCAAGGGAAGGCGCCGGTTGATGTCCCAGGTGTACATGGTGTTCACACCGAGGAAGTCGGTTTCCTGCGTGACAAAGCCGTTGGCGTCCTGTACGCGGCTGGCGGCCGAGCTGTTGCCCGCTCCGCTGGGTTTGTCGGCGCCGGTCACCGCGAGCTTGCCCTGGGCGATGCCGTAGTTGTAGCTACGGGTCGTTCCCAGGGGATCCGTCACGGTGGTGGCACCCCCGGTTGAGGCAGGGTAGCTGACGCTGTACCGCTCCACGCCTTGCGCCAGCTGGGAACTGACGGCCCGGCCCTGGCTGTCATAAGCGTAGGTCGCCAGGCGGTTGCCTTTCTCATCAATGATGCCAGTCAGCAGTTGCGGGTAGGTGGTGTTCTCGTAAAGGTAGCTCTTGCTGACAGTGCCGCTGCCGGTGGTGGCCGGGTAGCTGACTGTCGTCAGGCGCGACGTTTCCGCCGTGCCGTCGTATCCGTAGAGGGTGGTCTGGCTGCCGGGCGCGGTCACGCTGGTGAGCTGGCCGGTTGCGTTGTAGGTGAATTGAAGAGTTCGTCCAAACTGGTTGCTGACGCCGATCAATAGGCCTGCCGCCGGTGCGATGCTGATCGGGGTGGACGCGCTGCTGTAGCTGTAGGTGATGGTCCAGCCGTTTCTTTGAGTGACGGTCAGGAGTTTTCCGGCGCTGTCGAATTGCCAGCTGCTGTCGTCGTCCAGGCGTTTGTAGAGCAGGCCTGAGGCGTTGGCGGCCAGCGTGTCAACACTGTTGTCGGGCACCCAGCTGCTGGTTGCCACCTCCCAGTGGAAGGCGCGCACACTGCCGTTTCCAAGAAAGACCCTTGCCGTGCTGCCCACGCTGCCCGCTGTGCCGTCCTGACTGAGGCGGATGGCGTGGTTGTGCGACCAGGTCCGGCCCAGGCCCGCTTTGGCCGGACCTGTCATGGCACCTAACAGGCGGCCGCTTCTGTAGTTTCGAGTGAAGCTCAGCGCCGCGGGACCTTGGCCTGCGTAGTCTTCGTGGTCCAGGATCTTCTCGCCTGTAGCAGGGATGATGGGGTTCGGGGTTTTGAAGCCGTCTGGCGGTCGCTGACAGGAGTTGCCATTACCTGCACTTTGGGTAAGCGGCTCGACTTCCACAGGCCTTGCCGAATCACAGGCCGTCAACTGATGAGACCACGGGACGGGTGGATAACCGGCCACCCCGGTTGCGGGCCAGACGGAGTAATAGGTACCACTGATCAAACCAGTGACTTCATTCGCCGACAACAGCGTGTGATAGTAGATATACCCGTCTACTGGATAGAAACCGTTATGTTGTGCGACATATAAAGAACCCCCCTCTGCGGCCGTACTGCAGGCACTGAACCCGTACATCCAGCCAGGCCTGGCATAAGCAGATGTGCCACTGACGCAAAAAAGAACGCAGCATACCAGTCGACTGAGAGACCACGTATGGAGAGGGCTACCGCTGCCGTCATGCAAATCCTGGACGCGGTCGCCATTGACAGCCATAGGTGACCAAGCATGATTTGGCCGCATCGAGCACGATGCAAGCCCTCGAAACAATCCCATGGAATCCCTCGTTGATTTCTTCTTATTGCTCTGGAGCCACGTAGAGCCAGGCAAATGAGCCCGCAGTCTAGTGAGGGGTATGGCGCTTGTCACCCTTCATCTGCATGAGAAAAATCCTGAGTGTGCATATGAGACAACGAAATCCCCCGCTGTAAATATTTCGCCCTTATCAATGCCATGCGCTTCTGGCAGAATCCGACCGGCCTTGGCGTTGGTATGCAGGGCTTCAATCCAAATTCAATTTGAATTGAGTACCTTTTCAGTATCAAGCTGCGCGAAATTAAGAAGAACGCAGACGGCAAGCGGCACGGCCGCCCAGGCAAAAATAAATATTTTTCGCGCAACATGCATCCAAGCATTTCCCTGGGAGGGGAAACTTTTTGAATCTCTTCATGCACCCGATGCAAACCCGTTCCGCACCTGCGGGCCGCCAACGCGCGCGCGGCTTCACGCTGCTGGAGCTGCTGGTGGTGGTGGTCATCATCGGCCTGCTGGCCGGCCTGGTCGCGCCGCGCTACTTTGACTCGGTCAGCAAATCCAAATCCAAGATCGCCAAGGCGCAGATCGAATCACTGGACAAGGCGCTGGACCAGTACCGCCTCGACGTCGGAAGCTACCCGACGGCCGAGCAGGGCCTCAATGCGCTGAACACCCAGCCCTCGGGTGTCAGCAAGTGGCAAGGACCTTACCTCAAGAAAGCCTTGCCGGCCGACCCCTGGGGCAATGACTACGCCTATGTGTTGCAGCCGGGCGCGGCCGGCATCGACATCATTTCCTACGGCGCCGACGGCAAGCCCGGCGGCACCGGCGAGGCGCAGGACGTCTCGCTGCATTCGGCCAACTGACGGCGCTAGCCCAAGCGCCGGAAGCTTTCATATGGCCGCGGCTCACGCCACCTATGAGGTCGTCACCCGCGACAGCGCGGGGCGCATCGCGTCACGCCAGGTGCGCGCGGCCACGGCGGCCGAAGCGCTGGCGCAGAGCACGCGCGGCGGCTTCACGGTACTGAGCTGCGAGGCCGCCAAGGAATCCGGTGCCGGCCTGGGCAGTCTGGTGCGCGGCAAATCCATGGCGCCTTCGCGCTCGGGGCTGGACACTGCCTCCTTCTCGCAGGATTTCGCGGCGCTGATAGACGCGGGCCTCAGCGTCACCGAGGCACTGCAGACCCTGAGCCTCAAGGAAACCGCCGGGGCTCGGCGCGAGCTCATGGAGCAGGTCACGCGCGCGGTGTCGGAAGGCCGCAACCTTTCCGCGGCCATGCAGCTGACGGGTGCTTTCCCCGAACTGCTGGTCGCCACGGTGGAGGCCAGCGAGCGCACCGGCGACCTCGGCAAGGGCCTGGCGCGTTACGCCGCCCACCAGCGTGAAATGCAGGCGCTCAAGGACAAGCTCATAGGCGCTTCGGTCTACCCCCTGGTGCTGCTGGTGGTGGGCGGGCTGGTGGTGATGTTCCTCATGGGTGTGGTGATACCGCGCTTCGCCGGCCTCCTGGACGGCACGCGCACGCAGCTGCCCATGCTGTCCTCGGGCCTGATGGCCTGGGGCCTGCTGGTGGCCGACCAGCCCTGGGTGCTGGCGCTGTTCTTCGGCGGCGTGTTCGCGCTGGGAGCCTGGGTGGTCGCGCACTTCCGGGCGCACGGTGTGCGTTCGCGCTGGCTGCAGCGCATTCCTTATATCGCCGGCGTGATCCGCGAGTTCCAGCACCTGCAGCTCTACCGCACCATGTCCATCCTGGTTTCGCGCGGCATTGTGATCCACCGCGCAATGGAGCACGGCGCCAAGCTGCTGGGCGACGCCGACCGCGAACGGCTGGAGCGCGCCATCGTGCTGATGCGCGAAGGCCTGAGCATGAGCGCGGCCCTGTCGGGCGCGGGCCTGTCGGACGCCGTGGCCACCAGCATGCTCAAGGTGGCGGAGCGAACCGGCTCCATGTCGGAAATGCTGGAGCGCATCGCGCAGTTTTACGAGCGCCGGCTGCAGCGCTCCATCGACGTGGCCACGCGCGTCATCGAGCCCGCGCTGATGATCGTGATTGGCACCGTCATTGGCGCCATCGTGGTGCTCATGTATTTGCCCATCTTTGACCTGGCTTCCACCTTGTCCTGATACCTGAAGCGCCTTCCCCCATGAACGCCCCCCTCCCCCTTGTTTCTCTTGCGCCGCCGGCCGACGCGGACAGCGGCCGGGTCGGGCGCGCGCTGATGCAGCAAGCCGTGCAGGCGGCGGCCGTGGGTTCGCGCCTGCCGTGGATGGTGCAGCAAAGCGGGCTGGAGGCCGCGCAGGTGCTGGCCGAGGTCGCGGCCGCGCTGGGCCTGCGCGCCATGGCCACGCAAGAGCTGCAGGGCATAGCGCCCGACTTCGAGCTGATCGCGTTTGCCGACTGCCAGGCGCGCGGCTGCCTGGCCGGCTGGTCCACAGCCCCCTCCGGCGACAAGCTGCGCACCGTGGTCGTCAGCGACCCGCTGGACCTCAAGGGCCAGGAGTGGATAGACCTGCAGCTGGGCGGCACGGGCGCGGATGAAGTTGTGCGCGGCCTGGCACTCATCGAAGACGTGCAGGCCTGGCTGGCCCATGCCGAGCGCAACCTGATGGCCATGGGCGACACGGAGGAAGAAGACCTTGCCGGCCTGGCACAGGAGAACGCGGTCGACGCCTCCGTGGTGGTCCTGTCCATCGCGGGCATAGAGACCACGGCCAATCCGCTGGTGCGCCTGGTCGATTCGATTCTGTACGACGCGCTCAAGATGGGCGCGTCCGACATCCACTTTGAAACCCAGCCGGTCGGCCTGCACGTCAAGTACCGCATCGACGGCGTGCTGGAAAACGTCAAGCGCATCGACAACGCCGAGATGGGGCAGCAGGCGATTTCGCGCATCAAGGTGCTGTCCGAACTCGACATCTCCGAGCGGCGCACACCGCAGGACGGCCGCTTCAAGGTGCGTGTGGAGCGGCGCGAGATCGACTTCCGCGTCTCCATCATGCCCAACCTGTTCGGCGAGGATGCGGTGCTGCGCGTGCTGGACCGCAAACACCTGACCGGCCAGTTCCAGACCCTGAGCCTGGACACGCTGAGCTTCGCGCAAAGCGCCAAGGACTTTATCCGCCAGGCCTCGGGCCTGCCCTATGGCCTGCTGCTGGTGACCGGGCCCACCGGCAGCGGCAAGACGACCACGCTGTACGCGGCGATTTCCGAGATCAACACCGGCCTGGACAAGATCATCACGATCGAGGACCCCATCGAGTACCAGCTCAAGGGCGTGCTGCAGATTCCCGTCAATGAAAAAAAAGGCCTGACCTTCGCGCGCGGGCTGCGCTCGGTGCTGCGCCACGACCCGGACAAGATCATGGTGGGCGAGATACGCGACGCCGAGACCGCCCAGATCGCAGTGCAGGCCGCGCTCACCGGCCACCAGGTGTTCACCACGGTGCACGCCAACAATGTGTTCGACGTCATAGGCCGCTTCAAGAACATGAACGTCGACAGCTACAGCCTGGTGTCGGCGCTGACCGGCATCGTCGCTCAGCGCCTGCTGCGCGCCGTGTGCGCGCATTGCGCGCTGCCCGCCGGCCTGGCACCCGAGCAGCTGACCCGCCTGGGCATTCCCGCGGAGCGCCTGGACCTGGGGCAGGCCAAATTCATGCAGGCCGTGGGCTGCGCGCATTGCCGCGGCACCGGCTACAAGGGGCGGCTGGCGATTGCCGAGACGCTGGAGATGGACGACGACATCCGCGACCTGCTGGTGCGGCAGGCGCCCATCTCGCAGATCAAGCAGGTCGCGCGCGGCAAGGGTTTTATGAGCTTGCGCGACTCGGCCGTGGCCCTGGCCATGGGTGGGCAGACCACGGTGGAAGAAATCAACCGCGTCACGCCGCGCGAAAACCTGCAGGCCGCGCCGCCCGCGGAGGCCGTCCCTTCATGAAACCGGTGATCGAGCTCGACATCAGCGCCGCCCATCTGCGGGCGACGCTCAGGCCGGCCGTGGCCGGCTGGGGCAGCCGCGTGCTGCGCAAACTCCAACGAAAGCCGGTTGAACCCACACAGGCCGCCGCGCTGACCGAAACAGCCAGCTGGACGCCCGGCGCCACACGCGCCGAAACCCTGGCCGCCTTGTTCGAGGCCGGCGCGCAAGCCCTGCAGGCGCTGCGCGCGCGCCACCCGACATCACTCGACGGCAGCCGCCTGGTGGTGCGCACGGGCGTGAGCGCTTCTTATGTCGGCGTCGCGCCCATGGATCTGTCCTCGCCCTCGGCGCGCTCGGAGCCACAACTGCGGGCCGTGGCGAAAGCGGTGACACAGGAGGCCATGGGCGCGGAGGCGGCGGCGCACGACCTGCGCTGGCGCATGGAGGCCAGCCAGGCGCATCTGTGTGTGATCACGCTGGAATCAGCCCTGGTTACCGGCCTGCATGCGCTGGCCCAGGCCCAGCGCATGGCACTGGCAAGCTGCCAGCCGGCGATTGTGGAACGGCTGGACAGCGAACTCACAGCCAGCCGGCGCCGGCGCGATGCGCGCACGCTGGTGTGGACGGAGCTCGATCCCTCGGGCGGCCGCCATGCGGCGCTGAGTTTTATCCGCCTGGTGGACGGCAGCGCCGTGAATGCCTGGCGCACCGTCACACAGGCGCCGTCGGACGCCGGCGACCCCTGGCTGCAGCCCGCGCTGCAGCGCTTCCTGATCGCCTCGGGCGCGGGCCTTGAGGAGCAGGTCGTTCCCTGCGCCTGGCCGGCCCACACGACGCAAGCGCCGGTACCGGCCGCCGCTGAGGAACTTGCAGCATGAGCCGGCGCCTGGTCGAAAGCCCTTTTGAGTTCGCGCCGGATGCGCCGCGCTACCGCCCGCTGAGCTGGCTGATCCTGGCCGCGGGCGTTTGCATCGCGCTGGCCGGCCTCTATATCAGCTTGCGCGCCGGTGCGCAGCTCGAAGGCGTGCGCTCGCAGCAGGCAAAAATTTCGAAACAGCAAAACGCGCTCAGCGAGCAGATGCGGCGGGCCGAGAACAACCCCGCCATGCTGGAAAAGATCAAGGCCAAGCGCCAGCTCGAGGCCTTGCTGCAAACGCCCTGGTCGCTGATGTTTGAAGCCCTGGAAGCCGCGGCCGACACCGTCGAAGGCCGGGTCACCCTGCTGTCCATGGTGCCCAACACCGCCAGCCCGGCCAGCCGCAAGATAGAGCTGACCTTGATGGCGTCGAACTACCCGTCCATGCTGGCATATACCGAGGCGCTCGGCACGGTCAGCGGTTTCTCCGATGTGCGCATCGTGAGCCACCAGCTGGACGAGCGCAGCAGCCCGGCCACTTTTCGCTTCCGGCTGACGGCGGGTTGGAACCGCTTGAACGAAGGGGTGTTCCTGGCCAAGGAACCGCCCGCCGGCGCACTCCTACCGTCAACGCCGCTCACACCGCTGGTGCCGGCGCAGGTCTCGGCCCCCGCATTAAAGCCCGGCCTCAGCAAGGCGCCCTCGCCATGACGCGCGGCCCTGCTTTCGTCACCACGGCGCTTGGCCGCCTTGGTCGCCTTGGTCGCCTTGGCGGCGGCGCGGGCCTGGCGCCGCTGCGCACCCTGGGCTGGCCTGTGCTCTGCGGCCTCGGGCTGCTGCTGGTGGGCGCGCTGTTGCTGGGCCTTTCGCAGCAGCTGCGCCTGCAAAAAAACGCGCTGCAGCTGGAGCTGCGCCAGGCCCAGAAGCCGGGGCCCAAAGCCGCCGCGAGCGCCGTGCGGGGCGTGCCCGTGATCTTTCCACCTTCCAGCGACTACACGGCCGACCTTGCGCAGATTTTTGACATCGCCAAAAGCCAGGGCATTGTGCTGGCCAGCGGCGACTACCGCGATGCGGACCCGACGGCCCTGGGCCTGGACACCCGCCTGGTGGACCTGCGCATCAACGAGAACTACGGCACGCTCAAGGAGTTTCTCGCGAGCGTGCTCAATGCCATGCCCCACGCGGCGGTGCAGGAGTTGCGCATAGAGCGCAAGGACGGCATCACCGTGAAACACCAGGTCTTCCTCAAGCTGGCGCTGGTGTATTCACCGCGCACGGCCCCCGCCCAGGGCGCCCAAGCCACGGCCAGGAAGACGCCGGCCAGAGCCCCCGAAGCGGGCGGCACGAAAGGCATGCCGTGAGCGCGGACAAACCCAAAACCGGCTGGAAGAAGGCCGCCGTGCTGGTGGCGGCCGGCCTGGGCAGCTTTGTGCTGGCGGCCGCCATGCAGGGCAAGCTGCAGGCGGGTGATGACGACCTGGACCTGGCGGCGGCGCCGCGCCAGCGGTCGGCGCCGGCCGCCCCACCACAGGCCGGCGCCGTGCCCGCATTCCCGGTAGAGGACGCATCGCAGCGCCTGGAAGTGGCGATGAACAGCCCCAGCCTGCGCATGAACAAAATGGTGGTGCGCGATCCTTTCGGCCCGCTGGCGCCCGAGTTTGTGCCCCCGCCCCAGGTGGTGGCGCCGCCCCCGCCACCGCCCGCCCCCGTGAAGGCCCACAAGCCGCCACCGCCGCCCGTGGCCGCAGAGCCCGCGCCGCCGCCGCCACCCACGGCGCCGCCGCTGCCCTTTACCGCGGTGGGCGCCATCCAGGGAAAAAAGATCGCCAACGGCCAGCTGCAGGCCTTTATCCAGCATGGCGACAACCTCAGCGTCATCCAAAAAGGCGACACCGTCGCCGGCAGCTACCGGGTGGACGAGATCACGTCCGACCGCGTGGTGTTCACCTACCTCCCCCTGGGCCAAAAACAATCGCTTCAACTTCTGGACAACCCACGATGACAACCATTGAACACAATGCCGGGCTCTCCGGGAGGGCTGCCACCACAGGGGGCTTGGGCGAAGCGCGCGGCCGCATGACGCCCGTGGCCTCCAGCGTGCTGGCCTGCCTGCTGCTCACGGCCTGCGCCGGCGCGCGCTACCACCAGGACGGCATGAGCCAGATCGACGATGGGCACATAGACTCGGGCATCGCCTCGCTCAAAAAAGCCACCGAGCTCGACCGTAGCCAGTCTTACAAGATCGACTACCTGGTGCAGCGCGACAGGCATGCCGACGCCTTCGTCAAGCAGGCCGACCAGCTGCGGGCCAGCGGCGACATCGCCGGCGCGCGCGACCTCTACGGCCGGGCGCTGGCGTTAAACCCCGCCAACGTCCGCGCGGCGACCGCCCTCAAGGCGCTGGACCAGGACGCACGCAACGACCAGCTGCTGGCCGAGGGCGAGCGCTACCTCAAGGACGGCAAGCTCGACGCGGCCGGCGAGCGCGCGGCGCGCGTGCTGGCCGACCAGCCCAATCACAAGCAGGCGGCGCAGCTGCGCAAGGCCGTGCTGGACGCCAGGGCCGCCGCCGAGCTGGAGCGAGAGCGCTTCCGCGAGGCCAAGTCCGTCATGAGTTCGCCGGTGACGCTGCAGTTTCGCGATGCCACCATGCGCACCGTGTTTGAAGCGCTGTCGAAATCCACCGGCCTGAACATCCTGCTGGACCGCGAGGTCAAGGCCGACGGCAGGGTCACGATTTTTGTGAAGGACGTGGCGGTCGAGGACGCCATCGACCTGATCCTGATGCAGAACCAGCTCGAAAAACGCATCATCAACAGCAACACCATGATGGTCTACGCGGCCACGGCGGCCAAGCAGTCGGAGTACCAGGAGCTGACGGTGCGCTCCTTCCGCGTCACCAACAGCGACCTCAAGTACATCTCCGGCATGCTCAAGACCATGCTCAAGCTCAAGGACGTGTCGGCCGACGAGCGCAGCGGCCTGCTGGTGATACGCGACACGCCCGAGACCCTGCGCATCGCCGAAAAACTGATCGCCCTGCACGACGAGCCCGACCCGGAAGTCATGCTCGAAGTCGAGGTGCTGGAAATCTCCGAGGGGCGCAACAGCAACCTGGGTGTCCAGCCGCCCAGCGCCATCACCATCAGCACGCCCACGGGCGGCGCGGCTACGCCGGGCGGCACCGTCAGCAACCTCACCATCAGCCAGCTGCGGCAGCTGGGCGTGGGCGGCCTGACCGTGACGCCAATTGCCGGCACCCTCAACTTCAAGCTGCAGGACACCGAAACCCGCATCCTGGCCAGCCCGCGCATACGCGCGCGCAACCGCGAGAAAGCCAAGATCATGATTGGCGACCGCGTGCCCACCATCATCAACAACGTCACGCCGGTCAACGGCGGCTCCTCGGTCGTCACCGGCACCGTCACCTACCAGGACGTTGGCCTCAAGCTCGAGTTCGAGCCCCAGGTGTATGCCAGCAACGACGTGGGCATCAAGATCAACCTTGAGGTCAGCAATATCGCGCGTGAGTTCACCGACACGCAGGGCAGCCGCTCGTACCAGATAGGCACACGCAATGCGAGCACCTTTTTGCGCCTGGCCGACGGCGAAACCCAGGTGCTGGGCGGCCTGATCACCGACGAGGAACGCAACACCGCCGACAAGATCCCGGGCCTGGGGCACCTGCCCGTGGTCGGGCGCCTGTTCGGCAACTCGAGCACCAACAAGTCCCGCTCCGAGATCGTGCTGGCCATCACGCCGCGCGTGCTGCGCAGCTATGCCAACCTGGGCAGCGAGCGCTCCAGCGTGTTCTCTGGTACAGCGTTGACCCTGCGCGACCGGCAGATCCTGGCCGACCCCGTGGGCGGCCTGAGCCTGCCCAACTCGACAGGCGCCCGCCCCGCGCCCGCACCCACACCTGTCAGCGGCATCTCGCCGGCGCCGCAGCCACCCGGTGCGCCTGGGGTGCCGGGGGCGCCATCGCCCGCCGTTCCGCAGGTACCCGCGCAAACGGCCCCCGCCATGCCGCTGGGCGGCGGCGGCCTGCCGCCGCCCCCGCCCATGATCCAGCGTTAAGAAGAGGCGACGTGGTTTTTTCCTCCAGCCGCCCGCACCGCGCGGGCCATCGCCCTGAAGCCGGCTTCACGCTGATAGAGCTGCTGGTGGTGTTCTCCATCCTGGCGCTGCTGCTGACGCTGGCCACGCCGCGCTACTTCAAGGCGCTGGACGGCGGCAAGGAAAAAGTCCAGGCGCAAAACCTCGCCACGCTGCGCGACGCCATCGACAAATTCCGCGCCGACCAGGGCAAGTACCCGGCGCAGCTGCAGGAGATCGTGGACAAGCGCTATTTGCGTGAGATACCGCTGGACCCGGTCTCGGGCTCACGCGCCTGGGAGACCCTGCCCTTCCCGACCAGCGCCGAGCCCGGCATTTATGACGTGCGCGCGCCCAACGCGCCCGGCCCCTTGCCGCCGGCAACAGTGGAAAGCACCGCGCCATGAGGCAGCCCGGACAGCGCGGCTTTACGCTGATAGAGCTGCTGGTCTCGCTGGCCATTGTGGGCCTGCTGGCCATGGTGGCCGTGCCCCTGACCCAGGTGGTGCAGACACGCGCCAAGGAGGCCGAACTCAAGCAGGGTTTGCGCGTGATACGCCAGGCGTTGGACAGCTACAAGGCGGCCTCCGACGCCGGCGTGATTGACAAGGGCGTGGGCGCCTCGGGCTACCCGCCCTCGCTGGAAGTGCTGGTCACCGGCGTGCCGCGCTCCGCGGCCTTTGGATTTTCGGCCCAACCCTTTGTGCTGCTGCGCCGGATCCCACGCGACCCGTTTGCCGAAGACCCGGCCTTGAGCGACGCGCAGACCTGGAACACCCGCGCCTACAGCAGCAGCGCCGAGGCGCCGCAGCCGGGCGCGGATGTGTTTGATGTTTCGTCGAAATCCTCCAGGCAAGGGCTGGACGGTTCGACTTACCGCAGCTGGTGACGGGCAAGCCATGCGAGTCATCCGTTCGAGCAAGCCTTTGGCCGGCGAGTCAGGCCTGGTCCTGCTCGCGGTGCTGATTTTTCTGCTGCTCACCACCCTGGGCGCATCGGCCATGGTGGAACTGCAGCGCACCCACACCCAGCACGCGAAGGAGGCTGAACTGCTGTTTGTCGGCGACCAGTACCGCCGCGCGATCAAGTCTTATTACAGCAGCGTGCCCGCAGGCAAAAGCCAGTCCCCGCCGCGCTCCCTTGAGGACCTGCTGGAGGACAAACGGTTTCCCATGCCGGTGCGCCATTTGCGTCGCCTGTATCCCGACCCCATGACGGGCGAGGCCGACTGGGTGCTGGTTCAAGGCGCCGGCGGCATTCTGGGTGTGCACAGCCGGTCTACGCTGAGTGCCTTCAAGAGGCGGGATTTCCCGATTCAGTACCGGGATTTTCAGGACAAGGAGACTTATGCGGAGTGGGTGTTTGTGGCTTCGGTGAATTGAGGGGTGTCAACGACACGTTGACATAGTCACACCACAATCACATCTCCGGTGTTCAGATAGATCGAATAAGACTCAAACTCTGCATCACTACCGGCCTCAATTGTGATGATGCCCGTTTCACCAAATGAGAGTTCGAGCGATGAACTGCCAACACGAGTAACTGCCGTCACGTCATGCAGCAGGAGACCGATCAACGGCGCACACGTAGCGGGGTCTGAAAATTTTCGCCCCCCGGAAGCTTCTGCGAGCCGGTAAGACAACCCAGCCTCGATACAAAACGAGACCCTATATGGCGTCGTGCCCGGAGCACTTTGTGGACGGGAGAAATCAAGCTTTGTGATGCTTGGTCCAAAACAAATCATTTCCAGATAGCAACCGGAAAGCAATTGAACGTCAAAATCGTCTGGCAATGCATACATAAAAGCTCCTTGCACCATCACAGATGCGCTGTGATAGCAAGGGACCTACTGGGGCCGTGGCACTCAAATTTCCCTGGGCGTGCTGGCTCGATTTCGGTCCCGGGCGCTGCACAGCCTTGGTGACCGTCGCGGTCAAGGTGACGCTTCGCTCAAACGGCGCGAGGTGCGGCGATCTCACAGTTCAATAGACACTAATCCCCAATGTCACTCGATGACGTGCCAGTATGTCCGCCAACTCTGGGGCTATTGATGGTCCATATGCGGTTCCAAGGCCACCCCACCAAGCGAATGACAACTCATATTCAGCGCCGATCGATTTCCACTCAGTCAAATCGAACTCCGGCCTAAAGTTAGAAAATAGCCATTCAACATGCCTCAGTATGTCCGGGCCCTTAACTTGCCCCGATGATGACAATACGCCGAAATAGCGAAATGGCGGGGGCGGTAACGAGAAGCCAAGGCGGCGTTTGCGCTCGGTAGCCGCTTTCTCCTCTGGCGAATCCCGATCCGTTATTTTCAGCCGTTGTACCCGCCGTGGCAACATTGCTTGCACAAGCGGTGGCACCTCATTTGAGCGCACGCACAAAATGCAGTGATAGTTAAGATTTTTTTCCATAGTGATCTCTTTAATAATCGCCACCGCTCTTTCCGCCGCGTGAGCCCCGCATCAGCTCGTTGACGTTGGGTGTTTTTGATTTTGATTCACCGCGTTTGCGTTCTGGCCGCGGGCCATTGCTCTTTTTTTGTTACCGCTTCTCCGCTTCTTCAGCTTTCTGCGCCTGTTGAATTCCGCGTCGATGTACCCGCCTTTTTCGTAATCACTTGACCCTATCACCGCCCTAAATTAGGCTCCTCAGTCCTGTGCGAAGTGGCGTGACCAATGGCTCCTCGTTCGATGGAAAACGGATCAACTAAACACGGAAATCTACACTTCCAGCGATGCCGTGTGCTTTTTAGAATCGGCAGGTAGAACCTGCGAGGATCAGAGTCAGACTTCGGCGAAATTCAACACCACATCAAGCTGTCATCAGCTGCCTAGTCTCATCTGAGTAGATTCCCAGACAATCAAACAAGGCGGCGAACCACCGCACTGTCTCAGGAGAAAAATTTTCGGATTCTGGCTCAGCGTAGAGAACACAAATGACGGCTCGCAACGCGGCATCTTCCTGATCTTTTATTTCGGCACTTCGATGTTTGGCATCCAAATAGTTCCAACAATCGACGCGGGCGGCCAGCAGGTCTGCAGCTTGCCCCTTGCCCTCCAACCAGAACTCTCCCGCCAAGTCCAACGCCTTCTGTCCAATCTCTGGCAAGAACTGCCGAGCGATCAATAGGCAACGGCACATAAATCGCATTAGAACCGCGTGCGCCTCATCAACACTGAAGCGCTGCGTCACTGCTGTCAAATAGTCTTCCAGTTGATCTCTTTCAATCATGCATTGTTAAGTTTCGCGTTGATGTGCCTCACCTTTTCGCAGTCACCAAACCCTATCAAAACCCTGAAATGTGAATCGCCAGTTCTGCGCAAAAGCGCATCACCAGTGACTCAGTGCTCGATGAAAAAACGGATCGAGCACGAACGAAAATCCACAGCGTTATGGCCTAAATCTGGCGATCAACTAAGCGGTGCCAGCCACTCGGGGTGGTAACTCTTTGACACCTGAACAAGATTGGCAATCAAGTCCTTTGAACTGCTCATTGGATCAAGCCACAACTCCCGATACCAAGGCCAATCATAGAGAAATCTTTTTAAAACTCGACCTTCCAAGCCAACTTCAAACTCTCTAACCCCAAAACGCTTTTTCAAACAGATAGATGGTTTATCTGTGGTATTACCAAAAACGAACTCATCCACAAAAAAGAAAAGTGTTTTGGCATAGTCTGGAGCATCGATGTGCGCCAGCTTATGGGCTGAATAAAACCCAACGGCGTGCTTTTTTTTGTCGCGATCCACAAAAAACTTGATGCTTCCGGCGGAGTATTCGGTAGAAACATCGCCGGCTTCCTCAAGAGAATCTAACCGCCCCGGAGAAACATTGATGTACCAGTTTTTGCCAGTATCAATATCTTCCAATGAGAATTTACCGTTGCCATCATTTAGCTTATCGCCCACAGGAGCACTCCCTATCGTTCCTTATACGGACACTATTTCCGCTTTTTGCTGCACCACCACCGGCGAATAGCCAGGTCCAACCTCGATGAGTACGCCCCGCCCCCGCAAGCGCGTCAGCTTCGCCCTTTCTTCGCACCAATTGCGCCACAGTCTCGTTAGGACGACCTTTTTCTAGAATTTCCGCCAGAGGTCGCCCTCGGTACCAGGCCTTAAGGCGATTTCTCGCAACGACCGCTTCCTCTACAGTTTTCGCTACTCTAGGAATTTTTGCAGCATCCAGAACGTAAGATACACGACCTATTGGAACTACCATTCCAGCTACGATTCCAGCAAGTTCGCCTTGACCATACTCATCCGAGCATTCATCGATTCCACCATCGATATTGGCATGCTTGCGGATCAGGTTAGTCAAACCACCGGTCAGTCCATCCCCGATTCCAGCGGCAACATCTACATACCGCTGATCAATTGGGTCACCCCACGCCCACAAACCCATCGGATCCAGGCTTCCCAGTGGATCACTTTCCACATAGGCGAAAGTATTAACCCCACCCTCTAGTCCAATCGGATCAGACTGCATGTATCGCCCAACGCGCGGGTTGTACTCCCGATGCCAGTTCTGGAACAACCCACTTTCTGCATCAAATACCTGGCCGGGGAATCGCTGATGAAAGCTGAAAGCTCCCAGACCGCTCGGGTTCTGGTCCGGCGCCATTGCGCCAAATGCTTCAGCCGAATCCCAGCGCCAGGCGATAGCCTCGTCCGACTGTCGCGTGATGATACGTGGCGCACCGAGCTGGTCCGTTGAGACGTTGTAGAGGCTGATGGCAATATTGCTCGCGCCCGCGGTCCCTGCCTGCTTGACTACTCCCACCAGGCCACCCAGATAGATGGTTTCGTAAAGAGGAACGCCGTTAGCGTCGTACTCACCAAGCAACTTGCCTTCTTCGTCATAGACGTAGTAGCTAGCCCCAGCTGGCACCAGAGCCGTCGGCCCAGTTTTGCCAACCCGCATTTCCAGCGCGTTGTAGCTATAGGTGACCGTGCCGCCGGCATTGGTCATCGTTGCCAACCGCCCCCGATCACTGTAGGTATAGCTATTGGTCCCATCACTCGTGATATTGCCGGCCGCATCGTGTTGCACAGTCGCCGTGCCCCCTACATCCTGGGTTTGAGTCAGCTTGTTGCTGCTGGCCGAGATGGCGTTGGAATAGCTGCTTCCGCTAATCACCTTGGCCGTGCGGTTGCCCGTGGCGTCATAGCTGTACTGGATCGCCGTGGCGCCCAGCGTGGCGCTGATGAGGCGATTCAGATTGTCATAACCAAAGCTCTGGTCCAGCGCGGGAACAGGGCTTCCATTGCTGACATGCGTATATCCCGTGATGCGCCCCGCGCTGTCGCGAACGATGGTGCGGCGAACACCGGTTGTTGAGGGGTCACCGAGGTTGTAAGCACTGATCTGGCCATTGGCGTCATAGCTGATTGCTTGCGTCTTGGTGCTGGCCCAAGTCCAGCCGGTCATCTTGCCTTCTGCATTGGTAGTGATCGCATTCAGCAGCGGGAGAGTGGATCCGGTATTGGTGCCGACACCGTTGCTGTTCGGCGGGTTGACCGTGATGCCCGAAACCACACCCTGCGCGTCATAGCTGTAGTTCACCCGCGTTCCGCTCGGATAAGTAATCGCCGTCAGCTTGTCGAGCGCGCTTCCCGTATCGCCCCAGGTATAGCCCACGGTAAACGTTCTGGCACCCGTGACCTGGGTTTTGCCGGTCTTGCGGCCCATGCTGTCATAGCTGTAAGTCACCTGGCCGCTAGCGTCGGTGATCTTGGTCAGCTCGCCTATGACGGCGGGTGTGGGGGTCGCTCCGCCGTCGTATTCAAAAATCGTTCCCGTGCCCGTGGCATAGCTGATGGTTTTGAGGCGATCCAGGTTGTCATAGGTGTACTGGGTCAGCTTGCCGCGGGCGTCGGTTTTGGTGAGCACATTGCCTTTGGCGTCGTAGGTGTACTGGCTGGCGCCTGTGTCCGGGCTGGTCTGCGCGGTGACATCACCGAGGCCGTTGGGGCTGTAAGTCGTCGCCAGGTTGCGCGGATCGGTGACCTGGGTCAAACCATCTGCGGCGTTATAGGCAAAGCCGGTGGTGGTTGGGGTGGCGCTGCCGATATTGGCCGGCTGCTGGGTCTGGATGGGGCGGCCCAGGCTGTCGTAGTAGGTGTAGCTGGCCAGGCCGTTGGGGTCCAGCACCGTGGTGG
>Ga0102587_1001050_pt1 | contig 23009 bp, 20 predicted proteins | sample AraplaF_Col_mTSA_FD_76853 | JGI IMG/M metagenome (GOLD analysis project Ga0102587, IMG submission 76853) | Arabidopsis root microbial communities from the University of North Carolina, USA - plate scrape MF_Col_mTSA (SPADES assembly) (version 2) | ecosystem: Host-associated > Plants > Roots >... | reverse complement strand
TGGACATCATGAACACCCAGCGCGCATCGAAGATCGTGCCGGGCAAGATCAAGGAAGTCCATACCGAGAGCGGCGCTGTGCTGAAAGCCAAGTCCGTGATCATTTCGACCGGCGCCCGCTGGCGCGAAATCAACGTGCCGGGCGAGAAGGAATACCGCAACCACGGCGTGGCCTACTGCCCGCACTGCGATGGCCCGCTGTTCAAGGGCAAGCGCGTAGCGGTGATCGGCGGCGGCAATTCGGGCGTGGAAGCGGCGATCGACCTGGCCGGCATCGTTGAACATGTGACCCTGATCGAATTCGGCGCGGAACTGCGCGCGGATGCGGTGTTGCAGCGCAAGCTGGCCACCCTGCGCAATGTGAAGGTGATCAAGTCGGCCCAGACCAATGAGATCCATGGCGACGGCAAGAAAGTGAATGGCCTGAGCTACACCGATCGCGAGACCGGACAGTCGCATCGTGTCGACCTGGAAGGCGTGTTCGTCCAGATCGGACTGGTGCCTAACACCGAATGGCTGAAGGGCACTATCGAGCTGTCCAAGCATGGCGAGATTGAGGTGGACGCCAAGGGCCAGACTTCGGAGACAGGCGTGTTTGCTGCGGGCGACGTGACCACCGTGCCGTACAAGCAGATCGTGATTGCGGTGGGCGAAGGTGCGAAGGCGGCACTGGGGTCCTTCGATTACCTGATTCGCTCTTCGGCGGATGATGAGCCGGCGGCGATTGCGGCTTAAAACCGGTAAACCTGGGTCAGGCACAAGTGCCTGACCCATTCTGCGCAACAGCTGTTGGTGTTGGTTCGAGGCCTTTGACATTCGACGAAGATCAACATCGCACAACCTAACCCGGGTCAGACACAGGTTTACCGGTTTCAGAAATGAAAAAAGCCCCGAATTTCTTCGGGGCTTTTTTCTGAATATTGGCGGAGCGGACGGGGCTCGAACCCGCGACCCCCGGCGTGACAGGCCGGTATTCTAACCAACTGAACTACCGCTCCAATTCTTCATCAGTGTGACTGGTGGGCGTTGAGAGGGTCGAACTCCCGACCTAATCCTTGTAAGGGATCCGCTCTACCAACTGAGCTAAACGCCCCTGCCTTCACTGTCGAACGTTTGTCACAACGTTCAGAAGAGGCCGCATTATAGGATGGATTTTGAAACCCGCGCAAGCCTTTTTCCAAAAAACCTCAAAAATTATTTGGAAACCCCGATTTGCGATAGCAGCCAGGCCATCTCGAAAGCTTTCTCGCCCAGGGCGTTATAGCGACCGGACGAGCCGCCATGGCCCGCCCCCATGTTCACCTTCAGCAGCAGCGGATTGCTGTCGGTCTTGTTGCGGCGCAGTTTGGCCACGTACTTGGCCGGCTCCCAGTACATCACCTGGCTGTCATTCAGTCCGGTGGTGACCAGCATGGCCGGATAATCTTTCAACAAGATGTTGTCATACGGGGAATAGCTGCGCATGTAGTCGTAAGCCGCTTTCTCGTTCGGATTGCCCCATTCCAGGTATTCGCCCGTGGTCAGCGGCAGGCTGGCGTCCATCATGGTGTTCATCACGTCCACGAACGGCACGGCCGCATGCACCGCCTTGAACAGGTCCGGACGCATGTTCACCACGGCCCCCATCAGCAGGCCGCCGGCGCTGCCGCCCTGGATCGCCAGGCGGTCGCGCGAGGTCCACTTTTCCTTGACCAGGTATTCGGCGCTGTCGATGAAGTCATTGAAGGTATTCATCTTCTTCATCAGCATGCCGTCGTCATGCCATTTCTCGCCCAGGTCGTTGCCGCCGCGGATGTGCGCAGCCGCGTAGACCACGCCACGTTCCAGCATGCTCAGTCGAATCAGCGAGAACGTCGCTTCCTGCGGGATGCCGTAAGAACCGTAGGAGTACAGCATCAGCGGCGCCGATCCATCCAGCTTTACGCCCTTCTTGTACGCCACCCACAGCGGCACTTTCACGCCGTCGCGTGCAGTGGCCCACAGGCGTTTGGTTTCGTACTGGCTGAAGTCGAAGCCCCCCGCCACTTCCTGCTTTTTCAGCACGGTGCGCTCGCCGGTCTTCATGTCGACGTCGATGGTCGAAGGCGGCGACAGCGGCGATTGGTAGCTGATGCGGTACTTGGTCAGGCCGTATTCCAGGTTGGTGGACGGCATCGACACATACACCTCGTCGTCGAACTTCACCGTCAGCCACTTCTTGCTGGCGAAGTCGTAGATGCGGGTGCGGCCCAGCGCCTGCGACTTTTCCTGCACGGCCAGGAAGCCCTTGAACACGGACGCGCCTTGCAGCAGGGTGTCCTTGTCATGCGGGACGATCTCGGTCCACTTCTTCGGGTTGGACACGGGCGCGGTTACCAGGCGGAAGTTCTTGGCGTCCTTGTTGGTGCGGATGTACAGCTTGCCGTCGCGATGGCCCATCACGTAGTAGCGATGGCCCTTGCTGCGGCCCAGCACCGATTTGAAGCTGCCCTTTGGCTGGTCGGCCGGCAGCATGAAGACTTCGGTGGTATCGGTCGCGCCGGACAGGAGGAAGACATGCTTGTTGTCGGAGCCGGAGAAAACCTGCAGGGCGAACTGTTCGACCGGTTCGTGGAACACCTGCTCCGGCTGGCCATCCAGCGTAAGGCGGAACAGGCGGTCGGAGCGCTTGGTGGTCGGGTCTTCCTGCACCACGAACAAGGTCTTGTTGTCGGCCGCCCAGGCGATGGTGGTGGTGCGCGGCATGGTGGTCGACAGCACCTTGCCGGTGCTGAGGTCCTTCACGTGCAACTCGTACTGGCGGAAGCCGTTGTTGTCGGTCGTGTAGGCCAGCAGCTTGCCGTCCGGGCTAGGCAGCACCATGCCCAGCGCGAAGAACTTCAGGCCTTCGGCCATGGCGTTCTGGTCCAGCATGATTTCTTCCGGGGCGGCGGCATCGTAGCTGCCGTCCGCCGCAGCCTTGCGGCGGCAATTGAGCTGGTACTGCTTGCCCGCTTCGATGCGGGTGTAATAGTAGTAATTGCCGCGGCGTGCCGGCACCGACAGGTCGACCGGCTGCGTGCGGTCCTTGAATTCCTTGTACAGTGTGTCGGCGAACGGCTTGATACCTTCGGTCATGGCCGCGGTATAGCTATTTTCCGCGTTCAGGTATTCAATGACGGCAGGATTGCTCTTGTCCTGCAGCCAGCGGTAATCGTCGGTCACTTGTTCGCCGTGGCGGGTTTCCATCCACTGCGTCTTTTCGGCGACAGGCGGCTGCGGCAGGTCCGCAGCGAAGGCCGGTGCAGCCAGCAGGGGCAGCAACAGGCTGGTAATAAGGCGTTTGCTCACTTCTTCAGCTCCCAGGGGAAATATGTGCAATGATTCTAGGGTGCCATAGTTGGAAATACAACAAGAATGATCACTACCGAAAAGCTGTATGCACGCGTCAGCTGGCGCCTGCTGCCCTTCCTGTTCCTGTGCTACGTGGTGGCATACCTGGACCGGGTAAACGTCGGTTTTGCCAAGCTGCAGATGCAGGTGGATTTGCAGTTTTCCGACACAGTGTACGGGCTGGGCGCCGGCATCTTCTTTGTCGGCTACTTCCTTTGTGAGGTGCCGTCCAACTTGCTGATGCTGCGCGTCGGCGCGCGGCGCTGGATCGCCCGCATCATGGCCAGCTGGGGCTTGCTGTCGGCGGCCATGCTTTTCACCACCAGCCCGCTCAGCTTTTATGTGATGCGCTTCCTGCTCGGCGTGGCGGAAGCGGGCTTCTTCCCCGGCGTGATCATGTACCTGACCTACTGGTACCCGGCGCAGCGGCGCGCCCGTATCGTTGCGATTTTCATGAGCGGCGTCGCCGTAGCCGGCGTGGTGGGCGGCCCACTGTCGGGATGGATCATGTCGCACTTCGCCGGCCGCGGCGGGCTGGCCGGCTGGCAGTGGCTGTTCCTGCTGGAAGGCTTGCCGGCAGTGGCGCTGGGGGTGTTGACGCTGGCGCTGCTGGATGATGGGATCGACGATGCGAACTGGCTGGACGACGAGGAAAAGGCGCTGCTGAAACACGAACTGGCACGCGACGGCGCACCGCGCGCGCAGTGGGGCCTGCGCCATGTGTTTGGCAGCAGCCGGGTGTGGATACTGGCGCTGGTGTACTTCCTGCTCGTGATGGGACTGTACGGGGTCGGCTTCTGGCTGCCGCAGCTGATTCGCAACAGCGGCATACAGGACGTGCTTGATATCGGCCTGCTGACTGCCATCCCATATGGCATCGCTGCGCTGGCGATGATCCTGGTTGCGCGCCATTCCGACCGCACTGGCGAACGGCGCTGGCACGTTGCGCTGGCCGCCTTCATCGGCGCTGCGGCGCTGATGGCATCGACGCATTATGCGAACAACCCGGTGCTGGCGCTGGCGGCCCTGAGCGTGGCGACCGCTGGCATCCTCAGCACCTTCCCGGTATTCTGGAGCATACCGACAGCAATGCTGGGCGGTTCCGCTGCAGCGGCGGGCATTGCCATGATCAATTCGCTCGGCAACCTGGCCGGCTTCGTCAGCCCTTACCTGGTTGGTGCGATCAAGGATGCCACGCACAGCACGGCGAACGGCATGCTGCTGATAGCGGCCAGCCTGGCGGCGGGCGGCGCGCTGGTGCTGCTGTGCGTTGGCCGCAAAGGAGAAATGCTGTGAAGACTGGCCGGGAGCTGCTGTCCGAATTATTCAACGCCGCCTTGCGCGCGGCCGACCCGCTGGAAACCATCGCCGCCCACTTGCCGCCGCCGCCGAAGGGCCGCACCGTCATCATCGGCGCCGGAAAAGCTTCCGCACGCATGGCGCAGGGCGTTGAGCGGCACTGGCAAGGCCCCCTGAGCGGCGTGGTCGTGACGCGCTACGGCCATGGCGCGCCGACCAGGCAGGTGGAAGTGATCGAGGCGGGCCATCCGGTGCCGGACGACGCCAGCCAGGCTGCTGCGCGCCGCATGCTGGCCGCCGTGCGCGGCCTGGGGCCGGACGATATGGTGCTGTGCCTGATGTCCGGCGGCGGCTCGGCGCTGATGTCGCTGCCTGCTCCCGGCATCACGCTGGAGCAGAAGCGCGACATCAACAAGGCCTTGCTGCGCAGCGGCGCGCCGATCGGCGAGATCAATATCGTGCGCAAGCACCTGTCGGCCATCAAGGGCGGCCGGCTGGCGCTGGCTTGCGGTGAGGCGCGCGTGGTAACCCTGGTGCTGTCGGACGTGCCGGGCGACGATCCGGCGGTAGTAGCAAGCGGACCGACCCTGGCCGATCCATCGACGGCGCAGGATGCGCTGCGCATCCTGCAACAGTACGGCATCGAGCTCGCGCCTTCCGTGCGCGCCGTGCTGGAAGATCCTGCCCAGGAAACGCCCAAGCCCGGCGACCCGCGCCTGGCGCGCAACAGCGTGGCCGTGATCGCCTCAGCCAGGCACGCCTTGCAGGCGGCGGCAGACATGGCCCGCGCCGAAGGCCTGCGCCCGCTGGTGCTGAGCGACCGGCTGGAAGGCGAGGCCCGCACGGTGGCCGTGTCCCATGCGGCGCTGGCGCAAAGCGTGATTGACCACGGCAGCCCCTTGCGGCCTCCGTGCGTCATCCTGTCAGGTGGGGAAACCAGCGTCACCGTGCGCGGCACGGGACGCGGTGGCCGCAATGCCGAGTACCTGCTGGCGCTGGCCGTTGCGCTGCAGGGAGCGCCGGGCGTGCATGCCATCGCCTGCGATACGGACGGCATTGACGGCACCGAAGACAATGCCGGCGCTGTACTGGGACCGGATACGCTGCAGCGCGCCGCCGCCCTGGGCCTGGATGCCGGCGCCCTGCTGGACAACAACGACGGCTACAGCTTCTTCTCCGCGCTCGGGGACCTGGTCGTCACGGGCCCCACGCGCACGAACGTAAACGACTTCCGGGCGATCCTGCTTATTTGATGTTGGCCGCCAGCTTGGCCCACACCGCGTCGCCGATATCGGGACGGCCATCCGGTGCGCGGAAGGACAGGAAGAAGGTCTCGTTCTTCTTGCCGGTCGCCATGTACATGAAGTAGGCCGGCTGGCCGGTGGTGCCGCTGATCATGGAAATCATCACCGCCGGGTTCCTGCCCTCCTTGAACTGCTTGACCTGGATATTGGTCGCGGCGCCGCGCAGCTTGTTCAGCGAACCCGGGTCGTCGATGCCGTAAAACACATGATGCTGGGCGTCATACGTGACGTTGGTCGCGGTCGACCCGTAGAAATAGCCGTTTCGGTTCGGCAGGGCGGCGGCAGTCGCCGTGGCTGCATCGGCCGGGCGCATCCAGTATGAGTAGCCGATCTTCTTGACTTTGGATTGCTCGTATTCCACCGGCACCGGCACATTCAGCGGAATCACGAAAGGCAGCCGGCCCTGCATGAAGTCGTTGACCGGCACGTCGCGCGTCTGCACCGCCACGGGAGCCGTGGCCGCAGCTGATGCAGCGGGCTTGGATGCCTTCGCCGAGGCCGACGCCGCCGGAGCGGCAGTCGCCACAGCGGCAGCGGTGCTGATGGCCAGGCCGGCCACAAATAAAATCGATTTCAACTGGAACTCCTGTTTTTTCATTTCTACTATCCGGGAAGGCTAATCCTCTCACGGCTTCCCTTTGCGTTGCAATGTTGTTTGGTCAAGCAGGGCAGCGGCCTGCTGGTCGCCGGCTGCCACAGCCTTCCTGAGCAGTTCCTGCGCTGCCTCCCGGTCCCCGCGCGCGCCTCGCTCGAGCCTCAGGACGGCCGCGTTATAGGCGGCGATCGGATTCCCCAGGGCTGCGGCGGCATCAAAGGCCTTCCAGGCGCGCTCGGGGCAAAGGCCGAACGCTTCGTGACCGACGCCGGCACGCAGCAGGCCGTCGGCATCGCCCTGCTTGGCAAACGTTTCTTCAAACTGCGCCGGCCAGCCTGCAACCAGCGCTGCCATGACCCGTTCCCCTTTTTTGACGGCATAAGGGCCCTTCACGAATGCTGTAAAAGCTTGCTGTGTGGTGGTGAGCTTGCCATCCTTGCTGTACCACAGGAAGCCGTCGGCGCCGCTTACCTTGACGTCGCCGAGCTTGCTGGAAAGTTGCTGGGCCAGAGGCTGGTGATGCTTGTCGGGCGCAGTCCCGCTCCACGAAGACATCAGCACGACATGGCGCAGCTTCTTTTTCTTATTGCCTTCCTGCCGCAGGATCCCCGCCAGGGTGTCGATCGTCATGATGCGCGAATCGGGGCCATACAGGTGCCAGGGGCTGCCATGGAGGGCGATGGTCATCCCCTCATCCCCGCCGTCCGGTACGGCTTCGGCGTACTGGTACAAGGCATCGGCGGCCGGCACGCAATCCTCGCGCATCGGATAGCAGTTGTCGACATTGAGCACGCCTTTCAGCGGCAATGTCGTTGGGCAGTCGGCTTGCGCAACGGCGCAGGCGGCCAGCAGGGAAATGAGGGCAAATCGGTGGTGGAGCGTCACATGGATTCCTGTTTGATTACCTGGGAGGTAATCGTCGCATGGCGTGGTTTTGTTGACAATGGCTTCATCAACCACAGATAGGAGAACACCATGCAAATCGTCGAAAAATACCTGGCAGCCTGGAACGAACGCAACACCGAGGAGCGCCGTGCCCGCGTAGCTGCAACTTTCACTCCGGAAGCCGCCTACAAGGATCCCTTGATGCAGGGTGCCGGCCATGCCTCGATCGATGCGCTGATCGCCGGCGCGCAGGAGCACTTCCCGGGCCACCGCTTCGAACTGGCCGGCACTCCGGACAGCCATAACGACGTGCTGCGCTTCTCGTGGACGCTGGGCGCGCCTGGCAGCGAACCGGTGGCCAAAGGCACCGACTTCGCGCTCATCGCAGCCGACGGCCGCCTGGCCAGCGTCACCGGCTTTATCGACTACTTCGCACAGTAAGCAAGGGAGGCAATCATGACCGCATACCAAACCTCCGGCGCCCGCGTGATCGAACCGAACACGGTGCGTACTGCCGACGGCGTCAACCTGTTCTACCGCGACTGGGGCGATGGCGAGCCGGTGCTGTTCGTCGGTGGCTGGTCGCTCGGCGCCGACTCCTGGTGCTACCAGATGCTGGCGCTGGCGGAGCAGGGCATGCGCGTGATTGCCTTCGACCGGCGCGGCCACGGCCGCTCCAGCGATCCTGGTCGCGGCTATGACTTCAACACCCTGGCCGACGACCTGGCTGCCGTGCTGGAAGCGCTTGACCTGGATGAAGTCACCCTGGTGGCCCATTCGATGGGCTGCAATGAAGTGGTGCGCTACCTGACCCGCCACGGGCAGCGCCGCATCAGGCGCGTCGCCTTGCTGGGGACCATGACGCCTTGCATCGCCAGGTCTGCCGACAACCCGGACGGCATCGATCCGGCGCTGCTGGAATACTTCCGCAAGGAGCAGCTGATGAAGGACCTGCCGAAATGGATCGATGAAAACCTGCCGCCATTCGTGGCCGAACATACGCCGCAAGGCATGCGTGACTGGCTGCGCGCCATGCCGCTGCAAGCCTCGCTGCAGGCACTGTACGAATGCAACCGTTCGCTGCAGCGCGAAGATTTCCGTGCCGAGCTGCCGAACATTACGCTGCCGGTTCTGCTGCTTGCCGGCACCAATGACGCCAGCGCGCCGTTCGAGCTGACCGCCAGGCCGAGCGCCGCACTGTTACCCAATGCGAAACTTCAAGTGTACGAAGGCGCGCCGCATGGTATGTTCCTCACCCACATGGCAAGAGTGAACAGCGACTTGCTGGACTTCGTACGGTCTTGAGGGGAGCGATATGGGAGCGGCGGCACCAGGGCAGTATTTCAGCGACTACGCAGCGGCGATGCGCTACTGGCGCGGCAAGCGCGGGTTCAGCCAGCTGCGGCTGTCGACCGAGAGCGGCATCTCGCAGCGGCATATCAGTTTCCTGGAAAGCGGACGCTCGCAGCCCAGCCGCGAAATGATCCTCAAACTGGGCATCGTCCTCGACATCCCGCTGCGGGAGCGCAATGTGATGCTGCTGGCAGCCGGATACGCGCCGGCCTACCAGGAGCGCAACCTGTCCGATCCCGAAATGAAGGCGGTGAAGCAGGCGCTGGAATTCATGCTGCGACAGCAGGCGCCCTATCCTGCACTGGTGGTGGACCGCTTGTGGAACCTGGTCATGAGCAACGGCCCGGCAGCCAAGATGATCGAGTGGCTGCTCGATGGCCCGCCTGCTACCTCCAACGTGATCAAGCTGACCCTGGAGCCGAATGGCCTGCGCAAGTACATCGTCAACTGGGAGGATGTCAGCGTCGACCTGCTGCAATGGATTCAACGGGAGGCCATGGGCGACGGGCCGGGCAGCGAAGCCACCATGCTGCTGGAGGAGCTGCTGGCGATTCCAGGCATCCGTGCGGCGTCGAAGACTGCCAACCTGGACCGCCGCGCGCTGCCCTTCCTGCCGTTCACGGTGCGCAAGGATGGCGTGGAGCTCAACCTGTTCACCACCATCACGACGCTCGGCACGCCGCACGACGTCACGGTGCACGAGTTGCGCATGGAGGCGTTCTTCCCCGCCGACGAAACGACGGCGGACTGGTTCCGCAAGCTGCCGGCCTAAAACTCTTCCCAGTCGTCGCCCGGCGGCGTCGCGCGCGCCGGCGCTGCCGCCGGCCTGGCCGAAGCGGCACCTGCAGCACTTGCGCGTCCGCCTGCGCGCGCTGTGCCAACCCGCGTTGCCCCGGCTGGCGCGCTCGCCGCTTCAGCTTCCTCGGCGTCCCCGGCCCCGGAACTGCCATTGTCGCTTGCCGCCGCCACTGGCGCCGCCCGCCGTCCCGCGCTGCTTGCCGCCGCCCTGCCCGCAGAACCTCGGGCAGGCCTCAGCGCCGGCACCGTGGCCCGTACTGGCACGCCAAGCGCAGTGGATTCGCGTACAGCCGGTGCCGCATGGGCTGTGGCCGATCCTTCCATCCGGAACACCGCAACCGCCTCCACCAGCCGCTCCGACTGCTCCTGCATGCTGCGTGCGGCGGCAGCCGCCTGCTCCACCAGCGCGGCGTTCTGCTGGGTCGCGTTATCCATCTCCACGATGGAAGTATTCACCTGTTCGATGCCGGAAGACTGCTCCTGGCTGGCCGACGTAATCTCGTTCATGATGTCTGCCACCTGCTGCACGGACGCCACGATCTGCTGCATGGTCGCCCCGGCGCGATCGACCAGGGTGCCGCCCGCATCGACCTTGGCGATCGAATCGTCGATCAGCTCCTTGATTTCCTTGGCCGCTGCTGCGCTGCGCTGCGCCAGGTTGCGTACCTCCGACGCCACCACCGCAAATCCCCGCCCCTGTTCGCCGGCGCGCGCTGCTTCGACCGCGGCATTCAGCGCCAGGATATTGGTCTGGAACGCAATGCCATCGATCACGCTGATGATATCCGCCATGCGCGCAGAACTGGCCTTGATCGCACCCATGGTATCGACCACCTCGCCCACCACTTGCCCGCCTTCGCTGGCATGGCTGGCGGCGGACACCACAAGCTGGTTGGCCTGGCGCGCGTTGTCCGCGTTCTGCTTCACTGTCGACGTCAGTTCCTCCATCGACGAAGCGGTTTCCTCCAGGCTGGCAGCCTGCTGCTCGGTGCGGCGCGACAGGTCGAGATTGCCCGCCGCGATTTCCGCCGCCGCGGTATTGATGGTATCGGTGGACGCGCGTACCGAGCCGACCGTGCGCTTCAGCGAGGTCACCATTTCTTGCAAGGCATTCAGCAAGCGCCCGGTTTCATCCTTGCGGCTGGTGTCGATGTCGGCAGTCAGGTCGCCGTGGGCCACGGTTTCGGCCACCTCCACCGCTTGCAGCAAGGGCCCGGTCACGGAACGGGTGATCAGGTAGCCTGCCGCCACCGACAGCACGGTTGCCAGCACCAGCAGGCCGATCATCAGCATGGTTGCATTCGATGCGGACTCGGTCGCTTCCGCGCTATCTTGCCCCATCAGCTTGTTTTGCAGGGCAAGGATGGCGTCGAGTTTGCCGAAATAGGTGTTTTGCAGCGGGATGGCCTGCTTGAACAGCGTTTGCACCGCGCTGTCCTGGTCGCCTTCCTTGAACAGCTTGACCACCTCATCGCGCTTGGCACGGAAGGCTTCGAACGCCTGCGTTTCTTCGGCAAACAATTTCTTGGCCTCTTCCAGTACCAGGATCTTCTGCAGCTTTTGCGCCGCCGCGGCGCCGGCCGTATCGGCTTCCGCCATGCTGGCCAGGAAAGCGTCGCTGCTGATCTTGTCCGGCGCCAGCATGGCATTGCGCAAGGCTTGCGCCGAGCGGTTGGAATAGCTGCGCATCTCGTTGGTCAGCTGCACCTTCAGGTAGCGATCGCTGATCAGGCGCTCGGTCAGGGTCGAGTTGTGGCTCAGGCGGCTGATCCCTGTCAGCGACATTGCCAGCTGGATCGCAATGGCCAGCGCAAAACCGATCGCCAGCTTCACACCGATATTCATGTTCGAAAAGCTCATGCCAAGCCTCGCCAGAAAGTGGTTTTTTTTCGATGATCGCACAGGCATGGTAACGCGGCGCAGCGCTCAATGCCACAGCAAAGTCAGGGAAGTTGCTGGTACGCTGAAATGATGCCGCGGCCATGGTCCGGCACCAGCGCGCGGCCATTCGCTTCGCCGACATATTTGCCGTAGATGCGCGCCACAGTGCCGTCGGCCACCATGCCGAGCAAGGCATCGGCAAACACCTTGCGCGCGGCCGGGGAGAGGCCGCTGCGAGAGAGATAAGCGCCGGCCAGCACGGGGAACGATTCCGTGACCGGCATCACGCTGACGTGCCCCTGCAGGCCGGCGCTTTGCAGATAGCGCGAATAGATCGTCATCGGCGCCAGCGTCGCCTCGGCGCGTTTCGAGGCTATTTTTCGGAAGGCGATATCAAAGTCGTTCACCACTTCGACCCGGCTTTGCCCGCGCAGCCGCGCGACCTGGGCTTCGACTGCGGGCGTGTACAGGATGCCGCGCACCAGGTTCAGGCGCGCACTGCCGTGTTCCACGAACTCTGCCAATGATTTGTAACTGCCCGTCACGCGGTGCGACAACACCAGGTCGAAGCGCGTGGTGACAAAGGGCACGAACTGGCCAAGGCGGTCGCGCTCTGCGCTGCGGGCCGAGCTGGCGGTTATGTTGATGCGGCCGCCGGCATATTCCGCCCAAAGCCGCGCCCGCGGGTACCAGCTGATATCGAGCGGACAGTTGGTGCGGCGCGCCAGTTCCCGCACGACGTCGATAGCGGCCCCGCCAACCCTGTCGTCCTCGCGAAAGGAGGCCAGGCCAAGGTCGCTGGCGCCGGCATGCAATGTTGCTGGGCAGGCAGGGGCGGCAATTGCTGGGGTGGCGGCAAGGGCGAACAGCAGGGGCAGGATGTACATGCCCAGCAGTATATCCGCCGGGCACCTTGCTCAAAATGCTGTATATAATTACAGTATCATTAGCGAACTCGACTATTTGTTATGGACTGGCCCCGCCGCATTGCCCACCTCGACATGGATGCCTTTTACGCGTCCGTTGAGCTGCTGCGCTATCCGGAATTGCGCGGCCTGCCGGTGGTGATCGGCGGCGGCGGGCGCCACCAGCCGCGCGAGCTGCCGGATGGCAGCCGCGAGTTCTCCCGCCTGCGCGACTACGTGGGGCGCGGCGTGATCACCACCTCCACCTATGAAGCGCGGGCGCTTGGCGTCTTTTCCGCCATGGGCACAATGAAGGCGGCTGCCCTGGCGCCGGATGCCATCCTGCTGCCGGTGGATTTCGATTCCTACCGCAAGTATTCGCGCCTGTTCAAGGCGGCCGTGGCCAGCATCGCGCCACAGATCGAAGACCGCGGCATCGATGAAATCTATATCGACCTGACCGAGGTGGAGGGCGAAACGCGCGAGCTGGCCCAGCGCATCAAGGATGCGGTGCGCGCTGCCACCGGGCTGTCGTGCTCGATAGGAGTGGCGCCCAACAAGCTGCTGGCCAAGATCTGCTCCGACCTGGAAAAGCCCAATGGCCTGACCGTGGTCGGCTACGACGACGTGCCGGCCCGCATCTGGCCGCTGCCGGTGCGCAAGGTGAACGGCATCGGCCCCAAGGCGGAGAAAAAGCTGGTTGCGCTCGGCATCGACACCGTCGGCCAACTGGCTGCGGCCGATCCTGCCCTGCTGCAGGAGCATTTCGGCCTCAACTACGCCGAATGGCTGCAACGGATTTCCCACGGCCGCGACGAGCGCGCCGTGGCCACGCGCAGCGAGCCGAAAGGCGTCAGCCGCGAAACCACTTTCTCGCGCGACCTGCACGTCAAGCGCGACCGCGCCGAGCTGTCCGAAATCTTCACCCGCCTGTGCCAGAAGGTGGCCGACGACCTGGCGCGCAAGCGCTACGCCGGCCGCACGGTGGGTATCAAGCTGCGCTATGCCGACTTCCGCACGGTGACGCGCGACCTGACCCTGCCTTCGCCCACGGCCGACGCCGCCGCCATCCGCCGCGCTGCCGGCGAATGCCTGCGCCGCGTGCCGCTGGACGACCGGCTGCGCCTGCTTGGCGTGCGCATGTCGGCCCTCTGCACGCTGGACGAGGCCGCCAGGGCCCAGCCGGCGCAAGGTGATCTTTTTGCTAATTTATGATACCTTTCCCGCGCGAGCTGGCAAGCTGAGTCCGGCTGCAAACCCGGATCACCTATGCAAGCCAACGCTGTTCATCGCCCGGCACGGCGCGCCTGGCTGGTGCTTATCGCCTTCGGCCACCTGGCTGTGCTGATGGCCTGGCGCCCTGCCGCGCGGCAGGCGCAGGAATTGGCCGGGCAGCCGGAAGGCGAACTGATCTTGCTGAAGCTGCCGCAAGCCCTGCCTCCCCGTCCTGCCGGATTGCCCCCGCGCCCACCGCGCTTGCTGCCAACCGCGCCGCACGCAGCGGCCGCCCCGACCCGCCCGGCGGCGCCTCCGCTTGCCAGCCAGGCTGCCCTTCCGGATGCGCCGCCTGCCTCTGCCGAGGCAATGCCGCAGTCGATCACCCTGCCAGCGCCCGCCAGCGCACCGGCCGACCCATTTGCCAAACCGGCGGCGCGCGACGAATCCTTGCTTGAAAGGACCCGCAAGTCGGCCGCCAGCATCGACCGCCAGTTGCGCAAGGAGAGCCTGAACAAATATGCGACCGTCGTGGACGAGGACAAGGCAGCGGCGTTTTCCATCACCGGCGCCGCGCCGGCAAAACCATTCGCGCCGGAGAGTTTCGCCGGCGCGAATGGCATCGTGCACAAGCGCTATATGCTGCGCGGGGAAATGGTGTGCGAAGAGGTCGACCATATCGGGACCGGCGGCCACGATGTCTTCCGCAAGGGCTCGAAAGCCCGCCTGGTCAAATGTCCCAAATGAGCCTGACCTTCGAACCTCGCAGGCGCCAGGCCTGGCTGGCCGCCATCGCGCTGGCGCACGCAGCGCTCTTCCTGTGCTGGCGCGGCATGCCCTATGTACGGCAGGCCAGCGTCCAGCGCGAAACGGAACTGGTCTACCTGCAAGCGCCGAGGGAATTGCCCAAGCGTCCGCCTGCCGTGGCCGCACCGGCGGCGCCGGTTGCTACCGTCCGGCGCGCTGCACCGCCGCCGGTGGTCAGCACAGCGACCGCGCCGGCAGCTTCCGAGACTGCGGCGCCGGTAGCAGAAGCCGTTACCGTGCCAGCCACCGTCAACGACGACCCGTTTGCCAAGCCGGCGCCACTGGCGGAGACGCTGCTCGAGAAAAATCGCAAGCTGGCCGCCGGCGTCGACCGCCAGCTCCGCAAGGAAAGCCTGAATAAATTTGCAACAATCATCCTGCCGGACACCAAGCTCGGGATGGCGATCGCCAAGGCGCAAACCAGGGAATGGGTGCTGGAACAGACTTCCGACCTGGGCGACGGCGTGACCATGAAGCGCTACCGCAGGGGGAATCAGCAGTATTGCGAGTACACCAACCTGGTCGGCGCACGGGGACAAGACCCCGGCCGTGACGGGAACAAGACAAAGGTCATGACTTGCCCATGAGGACCCATGTAGAATGTCGTTCCCGTGGAAAAAGCTGATCAAGGTCGATAACGTTTATGTGGTTCAAGAATCTCCAGGTTTACCGCCTGCCTGCCCCTTGGGCATTTACTCCAGAACAACTCGAAGAAGCCCTCCAGTCGCAGTCCTTCTCGCCTGCCAGCAGCAATGAGCTGATGCGCCAGGGCTGGGACAAGCCGCGTCCAAACGGCGGCCTGGTGCACGTTGTCAACAAGCAGATGCTGATGGTGCTGGGCACCGAGAAAAAGCTGCTGCCATCGACCGTGGTCAACCAGGTTGCCAAGGCGCGCGCCGCCGAAATGGAAGAGCAGCAAGGCTTCGCTCCTGGCAAAAAAGCCATGAAAGAACTCAAGGAACGCGTGCACGACGAACTGCTGCCGCGCGCCTTCACCATCCGCAGCAACACCTGGTGCTGGATCGACCCGGTCAACGGCTGGCTGGTGGTCGATGCCGCCAGCCCGGCCAAGGCCGACGACGTCATCAAGCACCTGCTGAAAGCTGTCGACCGCATGCCGATCGAAAGCCTGCGCGTGCAGCGTTCCCCGGTGGGCGTGATGACCGCCTGGCTGCAGGATGACGAAGCGCCAGCCGGCTTCACCGTCGACATGGACACCGAACTGCGCGCCACCGGCGAGAGCAAGGCAGCCGTGCGCTACGTGCGCCACACCCTGGAGCCGGAAGAAGTACGCCGCCACATCGCGGCCGGCAAGCAGTGCACCCGCCTGGCCATGACCTGGGACAGCAAGATCAGCTTCGTGCTGACCGAAGCGCTGGCCATCAAGAGCGTCAAGCCGCTGGACGTGATGAAGGAAAACGACGCCGTGACCCGCAACGACGAGGAACGCTTCGACGGCGACTTCATGCTGATGACCGGCGAACTGTCCAAGCTGCTGCAGGACGTGGTCGACGCCCTGGGCGGCGAAGCGAAAGCCTGAGTTTTCGCTATCCCCGCGTGAGCGCCAGCAGGCGCTCGCAATAGCCCGGGGCTTTGTCCTCGGGCACGTTGGTCACGCCAAGCAGCAAGCCGCCGCTGGCGGGTTCTGCCCCGGCATACCATCCCGACAAGGCGGATGGCGCCATGCCCTGGCTGCGCGCTCGCGCAGCGACTTCCACATCGTTGACATTCGCAGGCAATTGCAGCAGCACGCCCAGTGCTGCCGGCGCATGGATTGCGCCAAGTCTTTCCAGCGCCGCACCCAGTGCGCTCCTGCGTTCCTGGTACAGGCGCTTCATATGGCGCAGGTGGCGCAGGTAGGCGCCGCTATGCAGGAATTCCGCCACTGCCAGTTGCACAACCGGTGGCGGAGCGCTGCCGCAAGTGGAAGCCGTTTGCGCCAGCAGGTCCGCCAGTTCCGGCGGCGCCACCAGGAAACCGACCCGCAGGGATGGCGTCAGCGTCTTGCTGAAGGTGCCAAGGTGCAGCACGCGGCCATTGCGGTCCTGTGAAGCCAGCGCAGGCGCGGCACGGCCCTGCGGCTGCAATTCGCCCAGGTAATCGTCCTCGATGATCCAGGCGCCTGCCTGCGCCGCCCATTCCAGCAAGGCCTGGCGCCGGCGCAGCGACAAGGTCACGCCGAGCGGCGCTTGCTGGCCCGGCGTCACCACCGCCAGCCTGGCACGTGGCGCCCGTTGCACGCCAGCCGCGACATCCATTCCTTCCGGATCAACGGGGACGGGTACCAGCTGCAAGCCCGCCGCCGCTAGTGCGTCGCGTGTGGCCATGTAGCCCGGCTGCTCGATCCACGCCTGTTCGCCTTTCAACTCCAGCGCGCGCAGCACCAGTCCAAGCGCGCCAGCATAGCCGTTGCAGACCAGCACCTGCCCGGGTGTGCAATCGAGGCCGCGCGCCATGCACAGGTATGCCGCGATTTCGGCGCGCAGCGCATATTCGCCACGCGGATCGGGATAGGAGAGCGGCATCGCAGCCGCCGTGCGTGCCGCCCTCCCCATCACCCGCGACCAGGTCTTGAAGGGAAAGGCGTCCTGCGCCGGCACCCCAACCTGGAAAGGGTTGGTGCTGACAGCCCTTCCGGGGAAGGCGTGCACCACTTCCAGCGCTGCTGCACCTGGCGCCACGCGTGCCGCTTCGCTGCCTGGCCTGCCTCCGCCTGCCATCGTGCCGCCCGCACAAACGAAAGTGCCGGCCGCGCCGGCGGTGTAGACCAGCTGCTCATCGCGCAGCCGTTCATAAGCCTGCCGCACGGTGCCGCGGGCCACCCCCAGTTGTGCGGCCAGGTCATGCCAGGACGGCAGGCGGGCTTGCGGCGCCAGGCGCCCGTCGCCGATCGCGCCGCGCAGGCCGAGGAAGATCTGGTCCGCCAGCGTGGCAGCGGCCTGGCGGTCGATGGCGAGGTTCAGGGAATGGTACATAAATTCAGTGCATTCTTGCGTCTTTTTGATGACCCAAGCCAAAGGTACCATGGATTCATCCAATCCACGAAAGCCATCATGTTCAAGCCATTGATCGCAGCACTTCTAGTGTGCCTTTCCACCGTCCCCGCCCATGCCGGCGAAGCCGGCAGCGGCGCCAGCCGGGCCAAACTCGCCGGCAAGGCCCTGATCGGGCAGCCGGGTCCCGCCGCCGTGCTGCAAACCATCGACGGCCAGCGCATCGACCTCGCCTCTTACTACGGCAAAAAGCCGGTCTATCTCAAATTCTGGGCCACCTGGTGCGTGCCTTGCCGCGAGCAGATGCCCGCATTCGAGAAGTCGTTCCAGCAGTATGGAGACAAGCTCGCCGTGGTCGCGGTCAACGCGGGGTATAGCGACACCGAAACGGAAGTGAAGAGCTACCGCGCACAACATGGCTTGCACATGCCAATCGTTATCGATGACGGTTCGCTGGCGGCCAGCCTCAACCTGCGCGTCACGCCGCAGCACATCGTGATTGGCCGCGATGGCCGCATCCAGCATATCGGCCATTTGCATGACAAGGAACTCGAGAAAGCGCTGCAGCGCGCAGTGGGCGAAAGTGCGCCGGCCAGTCCGGTAGCCCTGGCGCCGCAAGCCGCCCCGGCGCGCGCCGCGTTCAAAGTCGGCGATGTCGCGCAAGGACTGCCGCTGCCGGCCGCGCAGGGCAAACCGCGCGCGCTGATGTTCTTCTCGCCATGGTGCGAGTCCTACCTGCGCGAAAGCCGCCCTGCGACAGCACAAGCGTGCCAGCGGGTGCGCGAAGAGGCAGAAGCGCTGGCTGCGACACCCGGCGTCGAATGGCTTGCCGTCGCATCGCCAGTCTGGTCGTCGGATAAGGAAGTCGCCGAGTTTGCACGGAGCAAAAAGTCGCGCATGGCGATGCGGCTGGACAAGGATGGGACGCTGTTCAACGCCTTCAGCGTGCGCCAGATTCCCAGCATCGTCCTGCTGGACCGCCAGGGCCGCGTAGCACGCGTGATGGGGCCTGATGACCGCGGCCTGGCGCAGGCAGTGCAAGCCTTGCAGGTGCAATGATGCGGCGCATTTTGTTGGCGCTGCTGCTCGCCGTACTCGGGCTGGCGCGGGCGGTGGCGCAGGATTTTCTCGAGCCGGAGGCCGCCTTCCGCTTCTCGGCGCGCATGGCCGATGGCGGCACTGCCGAAGTCAGTTTCGACATCGCAGACGGCTACTACATGTACCGCGACCGTTTCCGTTTCAGCGCGGACGGCGCCAAGGTGGACGCCCCCCAGCTGCCGCCCGGTAAAGTGAAGTTCGACCAGACCTTCGACAAGGAAGTGGAGACTTACCGCCACCGCGTCACCGTGCGCGTGCCGGTTCAGGGCGAGGGCCCTTTCGTGCTGCGCGTGACGAGCCAGGGCTGCGCCGACGCTGGCCTGTGCTATTCGCCAATGGATTCCGGGGTGACGCTGGAAGCGGCTGCGCCGCTGGCGCAAACGCTGCAAGGCGGCCAATTGCTGAAAATCGTGCCGCTGTTCCTGCTGCTCGGCCTTGGCCTGGCATTTACGCCCTGCGTGCTGCCGATGGTTCCCATCCTGTCCTCGATCATCGTGGGCGACAGCGCCAGGCCAAGCCGCACGCGCGGGCTGCTGCTGTCGGGCGCTTATTCACTGGGCATGGCGCTGGTGTACACCGGCTTCGGCATTGCGGCCGGGCTGGCGGGCGAAGGGCTCGCGGCTTCCTTGCAGAAGCCATGGGTGATCGGTGGGTTTGCCCTGCTGCTGACCGCGCTGGCGCTGTCGATGTTCGGTGTTTACGAGCTGCAGTTGCCGGCAGTCCTGCAATCGCGCCTGGCCGACAGCGCCAACCGCCGCACGGCCGGCAAGCTGGCCGGCGTGTTCGGCATGGGAGCCATCTCCGCGCTGATGGTCGGCCCCTGCGTGGCCGCGCCGCTGGCGGGAGCGCTGGTCTACATCAGCCAGACGCGCGACGTGCTGGTCGGCGGCAGTGCGCTGTTCGCAATGGCGGCAGGCATGAGCGTGCCGCTGGTGCTGGTCGGCGTGTCAGCAGGCAGCCTGCTGCCGCGTGCGGGTTCGTGGATGGTGTGGGTCAAGCGCGGCTTTGGCGTCATGCTGCTGGCGCTGGCCGCGTGGATGGTGTTGCCGCTGCTGCCGAACCGCCACGCCTCGGCGCTGCCGTTCAAGCAGGTCGCCAACGTGCAGCAGCTCGAAGCGGAACTGGCGCAAGGCCGCCCTGTCATGCTCGACTTCTATGCCGACTGGTGCGTCTCATGCAAGGAAATGGAAAAGTTCACTTTCAGCGCGGCGCCGGTGAAGGCCGCGCTTGAAGGGGCGGTGCTGCTGCAGGCCGACGTAACCTCCAACAGCGAAGAAGACAAGGCCTTGTTGAAACGCTATGGCCTGTTTGGGCCGCCCGCCATCATCCTGTTCGATGGCGAGGGCAAGGAACTAGCGCGCGTAATCGGCTACCAGGACGCCGCGCGCTTCCAGCAAACGCTGGCGAAACTCAAATGAATCAGAGCGGCTGGAATACACCGGCCGCTTTGTTTTTCTGCACGTTATCCCAGGCGAAGATCTGGCCGTTCATCGCCACGTACACGCCGGGCGGCAGCACTTGCGCCACGCCGCAGGCAAAGCCCATGTTGAAGAAGGCGTCGGAATTATCGATCTCGTAAGGGATCATGGCGCCGGTGAAGACGATGGTCTTGTCCTTGATTGCCGGGCCCAGGACGGCAGCGGTCTGCGGCATGGTATCGGTGCCGTGCACGATCACGATGGCTTTTTCGGAAGCAGCCTGGCAGGCGGCCAGCACGCGCTGGCGATCGGCATCCACCATATCCAGCGAATCGAGCAGCGAAACAACTTCCAACTCGCAAGGCGTGGTGATGCGGGCGCGTTTGACCGCTGCAGGCAGGTGACTTTCGGTGAAAGCCAGGGTGCCATTCAGTTCGTTGTAGTGCTTGTCGAAAGTGCCGCCGGTAGCGATGATGCGCAGGGTCATGATGAATTAAAATGAAATCAATGAATGGCGTGCATGATAGCCGAAAAAGTTTGCCAATTCCGGCTGGCATTCCGCCGAACAGTTGACTACACTGGGTTTTTTGCCCGGCAAGACCATGAAAGCGCTCGCACCAGGAACCGTGATTTTCCACCGCTACCGCGGCTATGGCGTCATCACGGCTGTCAATTTGCTGACTGGCTGGATATCCGCCCGGTTCGGCAATGAATCGCGCACGCTGGATTTGAATCTCTCCACCGACGAAGTGCAATTTGCCGACGGCGAAGCAATCCTGTTCCGCCGCGCCCCGCCCGACCGCATGCCGCACGCGCGGCTGATGGCGGTCGTGCGCGAGTTGCACAAAGCCGGCTACCAGAAGTTATACCTGTACTCCTGGCCCAAGCCCTCCGGCCTGCACTGGCGCTGGCATTTGTTCACCGGGCCGCGCGACTGGATGCAGCGCTCCTGGCGCGAAGGCTGGTACGGCTCCGGCGCCGACTACATCTTCAATCCCGTGATGGGCTGGGGCGACCAGCCCGGCGCCACGACCGAAGAACTGGTGCACGCTTTGGCCAAATTCGACCCGCAAGGCCTGGCGCAAGCGCTCGGCCGCGACGAAGACCACGCCGAATGGTTCGCACAGGTCTGCGACGCCCTGCTCCCCGGCTACATGTACAGCCTCGACATGCAACGCCCGAACGGCGCCCCGCTGACAGACATGCCGCCGGTCCCGGTCATCCCCGTCCGCGCCAACCTCCCGCCCTACAGCGGCCAGCCCATCACCTGGCCGCCCGGCTGGGCCGGCCTCTGGAGCAAAGTCCACGCCATGCCCCCACAGTCCGTGTCAACCTTGGGGCCAGGCTCTTTAGTTGACACGAACCCAGCGGCATAGCCGCTTGAGGCCGTGTCAACCTCAGAGCCTGACCCCAAGGTTGACACGAGGTCAGCCGTTGATGTGGTTGACCAGGTTCTGGAAGGCGTGGCGGAAGTACAGCTCGTAGCTGGCTTGCTCGACGTAGCCGAGGTGTGGAGTGCACAGCACGTTCGGCATGCGCAGCAGCGGTGAATTTTCCGGCAGCGGTTCGGTTTCGAAAACGTCCAACGCGGCATAGCCGGGGCGGCCGGCTTTTAACGCTTCCTCCAATGCGCCGGGCGCAACCAGCTCGGCGCGGCTGACGTTGACGAACAGTGCGTCGCGTTTCATGCGCGCCAGGTCATCTGCGGTGACGATGCCGCGCGTTCCATCGGCCAGGCGCAGGTGCAGCGACAGCACATCCGCCTCCGCAAAGAATGCCTCGCGTGAGGCGGCAGCTTCGTAGCCATCCGCCACCGCAGCAGCGCGGCTCGATTCGCTACCCCAGACCACCACGCGCATGCCAAACGCCTTGGCATAACCCGCCACCAGCTTGCCGATCTTGCCGTAGCCCCAGATCGCCATGGTGCTCCCCGCCAGCACCAGGCCCAGCGTATTGTGCTCATGGCTGATCGACACCTGCTGCCACTGTCCATCGCGCAGCTTGCCGGCATATTGGAACAGCTTGCGCCGCGCCGCCATCACCAGCGCCCAGGTCAGTTCGGCCGGCGCCGTTGGGGAACCTACGCCCTCCAGGACCGTGATGCCAAGCTCGCGGCAAGCTTCCATATCGACGTGTCCGCTCACTTTGCCGGTCTGGGAAATCACTTTCAAGTTAGGCAGCTTGGACAGCAAGCTGCGGCTGAACGCAGTGCGCTCGCGGATCAATACCAGTGCCTCGAACGGCGCCAGGCGGGCCACCAATTGACCCATCCCCTTCACGGAATTATTGAAAACCTTGACCTCATGGCCATCCAGAAGCTTGAAGCATTCCAGGCCACGAGTTGCATCCTGGTAATCATCGAGAATCGCAATTTTCATGTCAGTTAGCAGATTTTGTGATGAAAATGGTAGGGAAATAACAGGTTTGTGAATATCTTGAATAGCCTACTACATTAGTCGGGCAATATTCCTACATTTTTGTCGGAAGCGCGGGATCGCAGGTGTACAATCGGCCAATTCAAGGAGCCCGACCAGGCTCCAGCAGCATATGTTCCAGCGCCTGAGCACACCCCCGCCAGACGCTCGCGCCCTCGAGTAATCGGGCGCATCGACAGAACCGCCGTATTTCGCCGAAGTATCAATTCTTCCGCGCAAGCTATCAGCTGACGACGATTCCTGCCGTGCCGGGACAAGACAGAATTCTTTATTGGCATTGGAGGTACTATGAATCAGCCCGTTATGGGAGGCGTTGCAACTATGAACGCACCAGCTTACATCAAACAGCAAAAGCTGATCAATTGGGTGGCGGAAGTCGCCGCATTGACCAAGCCTGCCCGCATCTACTGGTGCGACGGCTCGCAGGAAGAGTACGATCGCCTGTGCGCTGAAATGGTTGCCGCCGGCACCATGAAAAAGCTGAACGAAGAAAAGCGTCCAAACTCCTACCTGGCTTGCTCCGACCCAACCGACGTCGCCCGCGTTGAAGACCGCACCTTCATCTGCTCGCAGACCAAGGAAGCGGCCGGCCCGACCAACAACTGGATGGACCCGCAAGAAATGCGCGGCACCCTGAACGGCCTGTTCGACGGCTGCATGGCCGGCCGTACCA